>Ga0207939_1000036_pt1 | contig 57352 bp, 56 predicted proteins | sample LakMenEpi02Jun12_FD_150663 | JGI IMG/M metagenome (GOLD analysis project Ga0207939, IMG submission 150663) | Freshwater microbial communities from Lake Mendota, WI - 02JUN2012 deep hole epilimnion (SPAdes) | ecosystem: Environmental > Aquatic > Freshwater > Lentic | place: Lake Mendota, Madison... | reverse complement strand
TTTAACTTTCTTTATACTAGTAAGTATAGCAGGGGGGTCTGACAAATTGGGGGGTATAAAACGGACATTACGGACATTGTGATGTAGAACACATGTGATGTAGGTCACATTAGTTATACACAGGTTATCCACAGGGCCCGAGGCCCTATATAGGGGGGGTCTATATAGGGGGGTATAGATCGGGGCCCTGTGAGGTAAATCACACACGACACGCCGTATTAGTGCTTGACTTTTAGGGGTAGATGTGTTATTATACTAGTATAAGAAAAATTAAATAGAGATAAAAGGTTATGAGCCTAGCAAATAAGATAACGAATTGTTATATGAGCCTAGCGAATAAGTGACCTAATTCACATAGTACACGCTCCACATAGTGAGACTACTAGTGAGTATACTAGACAGTACGGAAAATGTCTGCTAGTATTACTACTATAACAATTAAATAAAAAAGTTTGAGCCTTTAGGGTGAGCCTCTAGAAATAGAGCAAATAAATCTAAAGCAAATAAAACTTAGCCCCTATTAACTACTAACGAAAGGTGGTCACAAATGACTACACTAGATTCTAATTACATTAAGTCCTCTACCTATGGACACTTATCCCTAAATCAACGAATTGCCCTTGCTGCTGAAAAGGTAGCCAATGGCGAAACTGTTAACTTTAGAGGTGCAAGCGTTACTACATACGCTAAGGTTATTCGTCTTGCTAATAAAATTAAGCAAGAACGACAATTCCCACAATGCCCTTGTGAGGAGTGTATCTAATGAGCCTACCTATTATTGTAGTAGCCTTGTCAGTGCTATCCACTATACTAGTACTTATCCCTACTATACTAGATAAGGATAGTGAATTCTAATGCACCTATACCTATGCTCACAATGTAGCACCCTAGCAATCGTTACCCAAAAGGGTAAACAAATAACAATCAACCCCTGCTTATGCACAAAAGAAAAGAGATAAATAAATGAATAGCGTTATACTTACAGTAGTTGGAAAAGATGGAAAGACCTCACAGCCTGTCTATGAAGTACACTCATGGGAAAAGGTTATTGAAATTATCAACGGCACATGGAGAATTGACCATGTTACAGACATCACTAATGTAGAAGTTATATAGGGGGCTAATGTTTGACTTTATTTCAGCACCATTTGAATGGTTTGCTAATGTAGTTCAATACTCACTTATCTTCATGGCTGTTATGATGTTAGTTCTAACAATAGGCGCAGTTGTTGCTATACCAATAGGATTAAAACTATTAGGTGTTGCATTCGCTAAAACTATTGTAGTAGAAACTAGCAAAATTCTAAGAGATGTTGGAATTACTAACATAGACCTAAAACAAGCAAAAGAAAATGAAAAAATGAAGGCTTGGGTAGATCGCAAAGTCGTTCCTATACTAAGTAAAACTAGTTAACATGGCGTGGTGATATTTATTAGGTAGGTGCCAGTGATTAAAAGTTACTAGGCACCGCCTACTAAATTAGTTAGCATCAAGAAAAAAGCCCGAGTATGTGCTCACTATATTTTTGCCCTATTGTTTTTTAAATCACGCATCATACATCTGGTAAAAATATTCAGATTTTGGGGTATTTGAATTTTAAAAATTTTTTCAGATTTTGCGGTATAATGAATTCATGGGAATATTAGACAATTTTGAAAACGCCTGGGACATAGATCTTGAGACCGAATCATCACCTATAAAAGAAACAGATAACATGGGTAGAGAGATATTTTGGGAAGATATGGGCAGACCAGAAAATGATGGTTTGGCACTAAAATTATTTTCAGAAACCTGCTGCTCTGATTGTTCTTGTAAGTCTTAGTTACTCATTTTCAGCAGAAATACGGTTACGCCAATACTCTTCTGTCATCATACGCATATTTGCAAGATCTTCGTATTTTTCCTGGGTAGACTCAGAAAGATCTTCTAAATCACAATTCATTAAATATTGCTTTAGTTCCATTCTGTAATAACTCCATTTTCTCTCAAAACGTCATAGAGAATACCATTGACAAACTCCATTGATTCACGTCCTGCTAAGATAAACTCTTCAATCTGTTCTGCTGAAAAGTTATTTTGTGCAGCATTGTATCTATTGAACTCGTCAACAGTGTTGCACATTAATGTTACAACTTCTTCTCTGTTCATATTACCATCTCTCTATTGGACATTTTGCTTGCTTTAATGTGGTCTTCAGTTGCATGAAACAACCACACTTTCTACATTTCTGAAGTGATTTTTTAAACCACTCACAAGTATTACATATTTTTAGGCGGGACTCAATGAGTTCACGATCTGATCTTGGTTGATTAGGATCAAACAAGTCAGTAAACTTAACATCATCACTCACTTCCATTCCACCTCTTGATCATATGTAACCGAATACTCGCCTCCGAATATTTCAGCATATGACACTATATCTCTATTATACCTTATGGCGGTGTTTAAGCCGACTTTATCTGACATGTACTTGATACCACTAACTATTGGTTCAAAAGCCATCTGTTCGGCTTCTAGGGCCTTATTTAGGTTATCCAGGTATCTTGTCTTGCCAAACCTTTTACTAGTAAATGCTTGGTCTACATATACTTTTCTAAATTCATTATCTGCCTCTATTGTGGATTCGAGGTTTTCCATAACATAAGAAACTTCTGGACAATCCATCCTGGTAGACCAGTTTCGCATGTTCTCGCTGTAAAATTCCATATTGCGTAGTGTAGAGTCAGCGAATGCCATGCGTATTTTGTCTTCATCGGATGTATCAGCCTCTGTTGCGAACGAAATTAAAAACGCAGTTGCGAACGGAAACTTTTCTCGATACTTATTGACCCTATAGTGTACATTCGGATTAAATGAGTTAGGCGCTATGTTATCTTCTAATAGTCTCATATGATTTCCGATTGACACATACCCTGGCCTATTCATATCACAGTCGACAAAAAGACATTCCTCTGGATTGATCCCGTCGGCGAGACACAAAATATTTTTATCATATGAGCCTACTATTTTCGAACCGTTAAAACGCTCTAGTAATTTTGCGGACATAAAACCATCCATGTCAGGGGATATAATTAAATTCTTGGAATACTCCAAAGTGTCGAGTATGTCTGTTTTCATTTTTAAAATACACCCCTTATAATAATACAGTTATGACAATCCAGGACTGGGCATCACTCATTGTAGCAATACTTACAATTGTATCATCAATCGCCTTTGCAATCAAGTGGCTCGTAAAACATTATTTAAGCGAATTAAAGCCAAATTCTGGATCTTCATTAAAAGACCAAGTTAACCGACTAGAGAGTGCTTTGGACGAACAGAGGTTAGATTCTCTAGTGTCAAGAGATAGACAAGAAAAGAAACTCGACGAAATGTATAAAATTTTAATTGAGCATATTGCCAAGTTTGACAATAAGTAGTTTTCCTATATACTATATATAATATATCTTCTATATAAAAACCTTAAAGATAGTTCTTTTTTCTTATATATATTTAGTATACACTATCCGACATCCTGACATCTTATGACAAAACAGTATAAAACGGACATTCTTAATTATAACAATTTGATAACTTTAAATATAGGTGTCCGTATTGTCCTGATATGATATAATTTATATTGACTAGTACTCTGGTTTGTCTCATACCCACCAGCCTGAGTACTAGTCATTTTTTTATGGTATAATCACATTATGTCTACTTGCTCCCCAGAAATATTTGGCGCTGATCCAGTAAGTATCCAATGGCGTGTCGTCAGAGGAGATACTGGCTCTCTACGTGTTGAATTTTTGCAAGATAACGAGGTAGATTTTTATGACACTACTGGGTGGATTTTTAGAGCAACCGCTTATGACCAATCTGGAGACATCCTTGATGCTCTTGACTGTGAGCCTGGAGAAGGCTTTGTTGATATAAAGGCATATCCATCAGTTACAAAAAATTGGGGATTAAAATATTTAAGAACAGTTGCCGAACTACCATTTGATGTTCAAGTGACTATTCCAGAACTAATCGAAGACAATGTTTGGACTCCAGTAATTGGAACCATACATGTATTAGGCGACATTACACCAGGGGGTACACTATAATGGCAGTTATTAAGATTGTTCCAATGCCAGGCGCAGTTGGAGACAAGGGAGACGAAGGAGCCGTAGGCCCTCAAGGTCCTCAAGGAGCACAGGGTGTACAGGGACCCGCAGGTGCTGACGCACTATGGTCTTACAATGGTGAATACAACCCAGGTGCAGGATATGCAGTTGGAGATGTTGTAACATACGAAGGACAACTTTGGTATCGCAAGCATCCTAATGGTGGAAACGTTGGAGACACACCATCAGAAGGATTTATTTGGGATTTACTTGCAGCAAAGGGTGCAGATGCTGAATTACCAACTGGAGCATCAGGAACATTTCATACTCCAGATTCTAAAATAGTTGTTGTTACCAACGGAATCATTACATCTATAGAGTCACTGACTTAATATAGTGAGATAATAACTCCATGGCCGTTTCTAAATCTATGGATTTTCCAGGTGCAAAAAAATCATCTTATGCTGCACAAGTAGAACAAAGTCAAGCATCTCCTACTGTAGATAATGCTCTTTCATTTCTTCCAGTCCCTGGCCCAGTAGGACCACAGGGACCCGCAGGTAGAGATGGTAAAGATGGAAAGCCAGGACCTGAAGGGCCAGAAGGAAAGCCAGGTCCAAAGGGTGATAAAGGTCCAGCAGGTAAAGATGGAGCAAGTTCTGTATCATCTTCAGGACAGCAAGCAGGATGGGCTTCCTATCACAATAAAATAGAAAAACCTTTTAAACTTGGAATATCTGAGGGATATGATGGTTGGGTAACTGTTTTTGTTTTATCTGATGAACTATCAAACGAAAGATATTTACCTAAAGACTGTGCTTCATTATGGAATGACCATTCTAGAGCCTTTAATTTTAAAGGACTTAAAGAAGGCTCTCAAGTATTTATAACCTACAGTTTTGAGTTAACAACATATAGCAGTAACACAGAAGCCTGGATTCGAACATATTCTCCAAGCAGCGAACTAGACATTGCTCAGTTTATAGGCTCAATGAAATACCAACATACCTATCCAATAACTGTAACTCAGCATGTGTTTATTGAAAACCAAAAAATCTGGGGTAACGGAGCAGTTCCTCAAATTAGAACCGATTATGACGCATCAGTAATTCTCAAATCTATATATGTCAGCGTGGTATAATAAAACTATGGCATTTCCAGGAGAACTTAATATAAACTATTACAAGGGTGACACCCATGAGTTTAAGGTGTACCCTCAAAAAACAGACAACTCCATATTTTCTCTAAGCGATTACAGCAATGCCACATTCAAAATTGCAGAAGTTAGGGGAGCAGCAGGAGTTGCAAACCAGATTTCTGGAAGTGCAATAATATCAACAGATGGAACACACATCACCTGTGCAATTACTCCAGAAAATGGAGCAGCAATGAATTCCTCCATCACCTACGTTTATGATATTCAGGTTTATGCACAAGGATCAGGAACCTACGATAAAATTTTTACACTTTTAACTGGCTCTATATCAGTAACAGATGATGTTTCTCAGGGTATTGGATCTCCAAATAGTGCAATCGCTACATATAGGGTTATATATCATAATACAAATGCAACTAGCGGAGAAGTTCCTACGGACACAACAGAGTATGTTCCAAATCAGAATGTAGTTGTTGCAAACAATGGAACTCTTGCAAGGCTTGGATATACGTTTTCTGGTTGGTCAAGATCTGCTGACGGAACTGGAACTGTCTATACAGCAGGATCTACAATTCCCTTAATTAATGGAGATATAAAACTTTATCCTAAGTGGACGGTACAATGACAAACATCTTTGTATCACCAGAAGATGTTAAGGTAATTGGTGGCACAGCCAATGTAAATGTCGAAGTAGATTTTGGACCACAAGGAGATAGAGGAAATCTTTTTCTTGTGGGATACGGAAACCCAAACACAGTATCACACTCTGTTACATTACAATTGCTTGACCTATATATAAATGTTCAGGCTACAGATGACGATTACCTAGTTATGTATCAATACCAAAATGTTTCTGGCACCAATACCTGGGTAGAAACAGCAACACTTATGACAGATAAATTTAGTGTCATTAGACAGGTAGCATTCACAAATGGAAAGACAACAAGCGAGGTAGACTTTAAAGTATCAAACATTGCTCCACTTAGTCTTGTAGGTGGACTAACAGCAGAAAATTTTAACATACAGTGCACATTCTCTGACCCTACAAACCCCATTGCTCACTCAATTACAGTTAAGCCTTTAGAGTTTCAAGCGGGTACTGGAGATCAGATATTGCCAGTTGATATAAATGCCGTTGAATTTTCAGGGGGAAGTTGGGTTGGTCTAAATAGAACCGTATATATTCATTTCCTAATTACGGTGGTATAATCTAAGATGGTGATATGTAATGGCTGCTGAATTTATTGATGACACGGTAGATGGCTCTGGGTTGTACCCAACCAAGATACCTGGCTATGAAGATGCAGCCGATATTCAGGAAGCATTAAGACTTTATCATTATGGATCAAGTGTTATCCCAACAACAAGTGATTTAAATGGAACAGCAACAAGCATAAATACAAAATCAGTTGCAGGGCATCTAAAATCCCTGTCTAATACAATTGCAACAGAGGTAACTAATAGAACGACTGCTGATACAAACCTTCAAAACCAAATAGACGGTCTTTCAAGCACACTTGCTGCCCAAACAGGGGTAGTTACAAAAACCACAAACTTTATGCTGTCTCTTGAAGAAGTATCAAAGACAATTCTTTTATCAACATCAACAAATATGAATCTTACTATACCATTAAACTCATCTGTAGCCATTCCAGTAGGTTCTAGATATAACCTAATTGAAATGGGATCAGGAGTAACAACTTTTGTACCAGCATCAGGTGTAACAATTAACAGCAAAAATGGACAAATGTTTATTGATGAACAATATGGACAAGTAACTTTACTAAAAGTTGCAGAAAATTCTTGGGTTGCTTATGGAGATATTTACGAAGGTTCAAATGAACAAACATTCTTTAACGTAACATATAATTGTGGCTTTGCAACAAACTGTCCTCCAAATACAACTCACACTGGTTCATACACAATACCTTCAACTACTCCAACACCTGGAGAAGGAATGGGTGGATTCTTTGGGTATTATGTTCAGTCAGATGCAAACTGTTCAATTCCAACTCAATACCCTAATTACTCTGCAGGACAAACAATTGCATGTAATGGTAACCTAACAATAACAGCAGTCTTTGCTGATCCCCCAGCCGTGACACCACCTGTTACTCCAGCAGTAACACCTGCTGTAACACCAGCAGTAACCCCAGCAGTAACCCCAGCAGTAACACCTGCTGTAACACCAGCAGTAACACCAGAAGTTACTCCAGCAGTTACTCCAGGAGTCACTCCTGTTACCCCTGTTACTCCAGTAACACCAGTAACACCAGTAACACCTGTTACCCCTGTTACACCCGTAACACCTGTAACTCCACCAGTTACACCAGTGACACCACCAGTTACACCGTCAAACTGTAATGAAGATTGGAGTCTAATTCCACAGTCACAGTGTGAAGAGTGTGGTTTAGTTTGGGCTCCAGAGTTTGGTGAATGTATTTCTACTGTAACTCCTGTAACTCCTGTAACACCAGTTAACTGTGATCCAGACTGGAGTTTAATTCCTCAGTCACAATGTGAAGCCTGTGGATTAGTGTGGGCACCAGAGTTTGGTGAATGTATTTCTACCGTAACACCTGTTACACCCGTTACTCCTGTTACTCCCGTAGATTGTAATGAAGACTGGAGTTTGATTCCTCAATCACAGTGTGCTGCTTGTGGTTTGGTTTGGAGTGCAGAGTTTGGAGAATGTATTGAGATTCCAGTTACACCAGCAGTTACTCCAGTTACACCTGTAACACCAGTAACTCCTGTAACACCAGTTACCCCTGTAACACCAGCAGTTACACCACCTGTAACACCAGTTACACCTGTAACACCTGTAACTCCAGTAGATTGTTCAGACACAAGTTTGCTTAATTCAAGTCAGTGCGCTGCATGTGGTTTAGTATGGAGTCCAACCTTTGGTGAATGTGTCGAGCCATCTGTAACTCCACCTGTAACTCCACCAGTTACTCCACCTGTAACTCCACCAGTTACTCCACCTGTAACTCCACCAGTTACTCCACCAGTTACTCCACCAGTAACTCCACCAGTAACTCCACCAGTTACTCCACCAGTTACTCCACCAGTTACTCCACCAGTAACTCCACCAGTAACCCCTAGCAATCCAACATGCGCTGATTTTGGAGAGTTAGGAACTTGGCCTAACTGTTATCCACCTGGAGAAAACCCTACAGTAACTCCAGCAGTAACCCCAGAAGTAACCCCAGGGGTAACACCTGGAGTAACGCCTGGAGTAACGCCTGAAGTAACCCCATCAGTAACACCTGGAGGATTCAGTTTTACTCCAGTGTTTATGAGATCTCTAGCGCCTATGACTAAGGTTAGAATGGCAGACGGATCTTTGAAGGATGCAGAAGATATTTATGTAGGAGATGTGCTTATGTCCGTAGAACTTCCAGGATTTGCAGACTCTTATACAACAGAAGAACTAATGTCTTGGGTATCAACTCAAAACATAACCGAACTACCTTTGACAACTACGACTGTCAATAAAGTAGAAGTTTATCCTTCTGCACAGGTTATATCTGTAAATGAAGACGTATTTTCTCCAAACCACTTAATCTTAATTAAGAGAGATCAAGAAATATCAATGAAGAAAACATCAGATCTTCTAATAACAGACTTAGTTTGGGACCTTGAATCAGCGGGATGGAAAGAAATAACACTATTAGAAATACACGATTACAACCACACAGTTATCACCATAAATTGTGAACCAAATGACTTATTCTTTACACAAGGTGCTTTGACACATGATGGAAATCAATCACAACCTATTCAAGAATAGTGTATAATTTTATATATGACAAGTCGTATAGAAAAAATAAAAGAAATAATTGAAGCCAATAAAGCATCAGCAGTAGGCCCATTAGACATATTAAATCCAAATACAGAGTGGGTAGACGATGATTTATATAATGAAAGGTATTCCTTATGCCTATCTTGTCCAGAATTAATAAATTTAACAAAACAGTGTAAAAAATGTGGCTGTTTCATGACGGTAAAGAGTAAGATGAAGATAGCAACATGTCCGCTAGGAAAATGGTAATGACTATTGAAGAAAACCCATCAACTATTGCATGGGTAACCTTGACAAATGGAAGAAAAGAATATTTTGAAAAATCAAGACCTTCTTGGTACCAAAAAATGCATGGAAATATAGTTGAAGAGATAATCGTTGACACTTCAGGAGATTCTGAGTATTTTGATTGGCTAACAAAAAATTACCCTAGCGCTAAAGTTATTCCATTAGGCAAAACAAGTTTAAGTTATGCAAAATCTGTAAAGTTTTTGCTTGATGTATGTTCATCAATAGATTGTGACTATATATTTCATTTAGAAGATGATTATATTTTAGAAAAAGACATTGTTCTTGAGGATGCAATTGATATATTAAAAGAAAACGAAAATATTGTTCAGGTTCATTTTATAAGACAGCCATGGATTCAAGAAGAAATAGATGCAGGAAGTGTTTTAAACTATTGCAAAGGTTTTGGTATTTCTATGGATGAAAAACAAAACAGCAAATCTTCGTGGGTTGAGCATACTTGTTATTTTACATTTGGACCAAACATATATAAAAAAGATCTTGTGTTTACGCAATGGAATACAGATAAAGACCCAGAACTAGAATTTTACAGAGTTTTAATATCAAATAAAAATAAAACTGCAACATTTGGAAAACTTGATGATCCAAATATTGTAACGCACATAGGCCACTATAGGTTGGGAACAAAATGATAAAATTAACATGTGATAATTTAAAACAAGAAAAGTTTCTAGATTATGAGTTTGACGCAATAGAGATAAATAATTTTTCTGTAAAAAATGATAAAAGTAAAAAGATTTTTGTTCCTGGGGAGACATACTTATTTCCAACATATTCTGCATACGGACACTCTCTTGTAGACGTATATGCACAGTTTAAAGTTCTTCAATTAAAGTATAAAGACATTAAACCATTCTTCTATGAGCAAAGCGAAAAAGGCTATTTGTTTAATGAAAGAATATTAAAAGATCAAATGTTTATGTTAGGGTACAGTGATGCAGAAGTATTAGACATATCAAAAGGTAATTATGTTTTTGAAAAAGTTATAATGTTTTTTGATATGAATAATACATTCCCAGAAGACTTTTATTCTAAAAATGGAGCCACAAGAAGTTCTCACTACTTCCCATTTTGCAACTGCTATAGAGGAACAGAGCCTTGCGGAGAAAGTAAATATTTTAAGTATAACTATTTAGCAATAGATATGCTAAAAGAAAGTTTTAAAGAATGGTTTAAAACTGAAAAAACGGAAAAGTTTTTTATTTCAAGAGAAAGATATAACAAAAAATATCAAGATCAAATAAAATACTATTCACAAAAAGCAGTTTTGTCAGATCAAGAAAAACTTATGTATCATATTGCAAAAACCAGGTCTACAGAAAAAGAAAAATATATAGAACAACTATTTAGGGAAAATGGATACAAAATTATATATGCAGAAGACTATACCCTAAAGCAGCAAGTTAAACTTTTTAGTTCTGCAAAAGTTATTGCAAGCGTTTCAGGTACTGGACTTTTTAATACCTTCTGGTGTGACAAACAGACAAAGGTGTTTGAGATTTTAGCAGTTCCAGAATATAAGTATCACTACAAGGAGTTTGCAGAGCACTCTGGAACAGATCATTCATATATTGATGTTATTTCTCTTTCTACTGAAGACTCTATTAAAAAAATCCAAGAATCTTTAGATCAAAACCTATTAAGAACTGAATTAGAAAATATTGATATGGATATCGTAAGACAGGCTATTGCAGAAAATAGAATTCATATTTTTAAGAATGTGTTTCCCAAGAGACCATCATGGGACACTCTTATGTCAGTTACTTCTAACTATGTTGAACAAGACTTAGAAAAGTTTCCAGAGAGGTCATACCTCTTAAATGATTTTGTTGAGGGCGAATCTTCTGACATGAGACTAAAATGTAGATTTTGGTCAAGGATGGCATTTCAGTTATATGATCCAGAAGATGCGTACATGTCAATAATCCCAGAACTAGAACCAGTAACTGCTTGGGCTCTTTCTGAGTATGGCTCAGACATTTATACTGGAAACTTTGGTTTAATATCTTTAATGAAAAACAGGGGAGTAGTTGGAAGCAAGCATAGAGACTATGTTGATCAGTTCCAGTGGGTAGTTAAAGGTGAAATGATTTGGCGTACTGGAGAGAACTTAGAAAATGAAGACCATGCAGTAGAGGGCGACTTTATCTTTGTTCCTAAAAATCTTGCTCACGAAGTTGAGACGACAAAGGCTCCAAGAGCAGCAATTAACCTTATTTTAAGAAACTAAAAAGCACCTATAGTTTATACCATAGGTGCCTCTAGTTATTATATTTTACTTAGGAAATTTAGCCATCCAGGACTTAGTTCTTGGAGTAATGCCCTTCCATGAGGACCAGTCTTCTCCACCCTTTGTCATATAATATGCAATCTCTGCATTTTTGACGGGATTGAATAGTTCAGCATTTGATTCAAGATCAAACTTAGTTCTACGATCAGGACCAAGGTTGTCAATCATATTAATTTGAAACATTCCATAGGATGAGTCTCCAGTCTTGTGGTTGCCATTAAAAGCCAATGGACGACCATTAGACTCCTTCTTAGCAACTGCCCAAGCAACTACAAGGTCTTTACCCTTGAAGCCTACTAGCGAAAGGAGTTCCTTTAGTTCCAAATCAGTCAGAGAAACCTTGTTCTCAAAACTCTCTAGTTTTTTTGCCTTAGAAACCAAAAAAACCTCTTTCGAGGCAGTTTCCGATGTCTGAGCCTGTTCCAGGCTAAGATTGTTTTTTGTATTTAGTTCTGGGGTAGCATTAGCAGCATTAGAAAATACACTGACAAGTGCCACGATACTGAGTGTGCTAATGATCTCTTTGTTTCTTTCGATAAATTTAATCATAGTTTCCTCCTTAGAAAACAATAACACCTTGGTAGGTGTCTATACCAAGTATAACATAATTTTGAGCCAAAAGTCAAATCTGGGTGTATAATTATTTTATTATGACCACTTATAATTTTTCTGCCACGGGAGTTAAGTACCCCCTTGAAAACTCCCCTGTAAACGTACACGGAGACTTTAAAAAACTAGCAGAATCTTTAGATGCAATTCTACCAGCGTATGGCGTATCATATTTCCAGATTGATGTAAATAATAATAGCGGATCAGCAATTGATGCAGGAGTTCCAGTTATTGCAACAAATGGAAAAGTAAATGGAAAGGTCACAATTGCAAAAGCCCTTCCATCAACCACTTCCCCAATATTGGGATTATTGAAAAATAATACAGCAAATAATTCTGATGGAATAGTCGTTGTTGCTGGAGTTATGGAAGGACTAAATACTTCTGGTTTTGCTGCAGGACAAACACTATATGTTGGTGCATCTGGAGGATTAACCAATGTTAGACCAACAGGAGGATCTGCAGCAGTTGGAATTTGTGCAGTTGCAGATAATGTTAATGGAATTGTAATAGTAGAGGCAAAAGGAAACGGTACCTGGGGAGCACTCAGAGACGGTTTGTCGTGATATAATAAACAAATGGCAACTTTTAGAAACCAACCCACAGACTCTTACGCATTAGGGGCAGCGCCACCAGAAATTAAATGGACAGTTGTTCGTGGAGACTCAGCAGCATTTCGTGTTTATGTGACTAATGATGCAAGACAGCCACTCCTTCTTGAAGACTGGCAAGTTGACATGGATATCTATAGACCTTCAACTGATGATGTAGTTTTAAGTTTAACTCCACAACCTATTGAGTTTCAAGACGAAGAAGGAAGTTTTACAGTTACTTTAACATCATCACAATCTCAACTTCTTGAGACAGGAGATATCTTCGATATACAACTCACAGAACTTCTATCAGAAGGCAGAGTTTGGACGGTAGCCAAAGGCTCAATGGTTATTGTTGAAGACATAACACAGTAATGCAAACAACTCATCAATTAGCACACGGACAAATAAAAGAACTTGACTCAAGGTCTATTCGTATAGATCACATACAGCCAAAAGCGGTTTTACTTGAAGTATTACCTTTTAGAGTTCGCTTTACAAACGTAAGTGTGTTTGGATATTCAAAAACAAATCCACCTCCAATCCCACTTCAAGTTATTGGATACAGCAACTATATTCTCTAATTAGATTAATTAAAAGGGTGATATAATTACCACATGGCTAAAGTATCAATTCCAGCAGTTAAGAGTCTATTCCAAACTGGAGATAGACCAACTCAAGAAAACTATGAAGATTTAATCGATACCGCTTCAGCACAGGCAACAGACCTTGGCTCAGCAGGTAATAATGAAAACACAATCACTGGTATTGAGAACGTAACTGTTGTTGATAACTTTGACGCTACAGTTTGGCGAATGGTCAAGTATATTGTTTCAATATCAAAGACCTCTGCAGGGGACAATAAGTTCTATGCAACCGAACTAACAATTCTCGTTGACGGTACAAATGTAAATGTCAGCGAATACGGAACAATCGACAATGATGGGAATATTGGCACCATTAATGTCTCTCGCACTGGAAATACCGTGGCCTTAACAGTCACTCCAGACCCTGCGATCAAGCCAGTCACAGTTCGTTACGCACGAATTGGACTTAAGGCATAACTAAGGAGATATAAAAAATGGCAACAGTAAATAAAGATTTTAAGATTAAGAGTGGACTCGTCGTTGAAGGCCTACAAGGTACAATCAACGGTGAGGTAATTCTTACAGAAAATGCAGGAGATCAATACATTCTTGATTTGATTGGTGGAGAAACACTAGTCAAGTCAGTATCAAACCAGTTTGATGTTTCAGCAGGTGGAGAACTTTCACTTGATCGTACAGTAGTAGATGCTTATTATGATGCAGCAGGTTCAGCAGACGATGCAGAGACAGCAGCAAACTCTTACACAGATGGAAGAGAAACAGCAATTACAACTGCTTATGAAGCATACGCAGACCAGGCAGAAGTAGACGCTAAGGCTTACACAGACACTCGTGAGACAGCAATTACAACTGCTTATCAGGGATATGCTGACACAGCAGAGGCAGATGCTAAGTCTTATGCAGATAGCCTTGCACCAAACTATGACCCAGCAGGTTCAGCATCAACAGCACAGTCTAACGCAGAAGATTATGCAGATGCAAAGATTAGCGATGCAAATGGCACTGCTACAGATAAGGCTTGGTCAGCATACAAGACAAGCACAGAAATTGGTCTTGCACAGGCAGCAGCAGAACAGCATGCAGACGATGCAGTTGCAGCCCTTGTAGACGGTGCTCCAGCCCTTCTTGACACACTTAATGAGTTGGCTGCAGCATTGGCTGATAATCCAAACTATGCAACTGATGTTGCTAACCTTGTTGCAGGCAAGCAGAACAATCTAACTGAAGGCGCAAACATTGATATTACAGACGATGTAATCTCTGTAGTTGGCCTTGATTCAGCAGACATCTCAGACTTCAACACAGCAGCAGTTGCAGCAACAGCAGCAGCATACGATATGTATGGTGCAGCAGCAGCAGCACAATCAGCAGCAGAAGACTACGCAGATGGCCTTGCAATAAACTACGATGCAGCAGGTTCTGCTTTAACAGCACAGACTAATGCTGAATCTTTTGCTACAAATGCAATTAATGATCTTGACACAGACGATATTGAAGAGGGTGCAACAAACCAATACTTCCTAGATTCTCGTGCCAAGACTTCAGCAGCAGATCTTTTGACTGGTGCAAATCTTACAAATATCACAATCACAGGATCAGGTGCAGGACTTACTATTACCGCAGAAAACGGTGTAGCAGATTCTACAACTACTGATCTTGCAGAAGGTACAAATAAGTACTTTACAGATGCTCGTGCTCGTGATGCGGTAGATGGAACAGATCGTTCATTTACTTCTGTTGAGTTAAACTCAGTTGCTAAGCAGATTGCAGCAACACTATCAGCACCTACAGCAGGAATTCAAGTAGCACACGCCTTCGCAAAGGCTGACTACCGTTCAGCAGAATACCTTGTAAAGGTTGCCTACGGAACACATACTGAAATATCAAAGGTCCTTTTGACACTTGACTCTTCAGATAACATTGCAATCACTGAATACGGAATTGTTGGAACAAATGGCTCAGCGTCATCAATTTCAGCAGGTATTTCAGGAGCAAACGTACAACTACAGGTAACAACCGCTAACAATGACTCAACAGTTACTGTTATGGGTACACTTCTAGTTTAATAAAAAATAAAAATAGTTGGAAGAAGGAGCAGTAAATGGCAACAGTCGATAAAGACTTCAAGGTCAAGAATGGGTTAGTCGTAGCAAACGGCGGTACATTCGGAAATGCAGTAACAGTAGGAGCACCAACTCTTGCTGAACATGCAGCAACTAAGGAGTATGTCGATAACCGTTCAATGGCTGTTGGCTCAACCGCTCCTTCTTCACCAACTAATGGAACAATGTGGCTAGACACTCTAACAAACAGAGTTAACTTCTATTACGAGGGTTCTTGGTATACCCAGGCAACTATCGATGATACAAATAACTTACCACAGCACATTCACGATACCGCAATTGATGGAACTGGTTTCATAGTATCTCAGTTCTATGAAGGTGGATCATTCAATAGCCCATTGGGTGTAGGTTTGGATGCAGGTGGACCAAGTACAACAACTTGGACAGTTGTATTCGATGGTGGTAGTGTAGTAGATAATTTCAATTAAAAATTGATGTTATAATAAGATAAGATAATTGGGCAGCCCCCATAAGGAGAATATAAAATGGCAACAAGAATGCAACAGCGCAGAGGAACTGCAGAACAATGGACGGCTGCGAACCCAACTCTAGCAGCAGGAGAAATCGGATTTGAAATTGATACTAATCAGTTTAAGATGGGTGACGGAGCAAACGCATGGTCAGCACTATCTTACTTTAAGAACCTAGAAGACCTAGGCGGATCTTTAGATGACTACGTTCCAGTAGCACTTGTTGGAGAGCCAGATGGTATTGCAACACTAAATGCCAGTGGACATATTCCAATTTCACAACTAGGATCACTAATTACTAATGCCCCAGGAGTCTTAGACACACTAGGAGAAATTGCTGAATTCGTTACAGCAGTAGATACAGCAGTAGATACCCACGAAGCAAAGACTCTTAATGTTCATGGCATTGCAGATACAGCGCAACTTGAAACATTAACTGGTGCACAGACAAAGGCTACAGCAGCCCAGTCAGCAGCCGAACTTACAGCAAGTAACGCACTTACTGCACACAATAATGACAGCACAGATGTTCACGGAATTGCTGACACATCAGTTTTAGCAACACAAACAAATATTTCAACAGCAATAACAGCACACAATGATGATACAACAAATGTTCATGGCATTGCAGACACAGCAGCCCTTGCAACTACAGCAGCAACAGCATCAGCAATTGGGACAGCAGTTTCTGACCACAATGCAGTTACAACAAATGTTCACGGTATTTCAGACACTGCAGCACTTGCAACTAAGACATATGCTGACGGAGCAGTTTCAACTGCAGTCTCAGCACTAACAAAGTCTTCAGTAGGCCTTGCAAATGTAGACAATACAGCAGATGCAGATAAGCCAGTATCAACAGCAGCACAAACTGCTCTTGACCTAAAGGCACCAAAGGCAGATCCAACATTCACAGGAACTGTATCAGGTGTTACAAAGGCTCACGTAGGTCTTGGAAATGTTGACAATACTTCAGATGCAGATAAGCCAGTTTCAACAGCACAGGCTACAGCAATCGCAACTGCTAAGTCAGAGGCTATTGCAGATGCTACATCACAGGTAAATGCAGTAATCGCATCTGCCCCAGCAGCACTAAATACTCTTGATGAACTTGCAGCAGCACTGGGTGACGATGCAAACTTTGCAACAACAGTAACAAACTCTCTAGCAGCAAAGGCACCGCTTGCAGACCCAACATTTACTGGTACAGTAACTGTATCAGCATCTGGAATAGCATTTTCAGACGGTACTCAAACAAAGTTGGGAGTTCCATCTGTAACAACATTTGCAACAGCAATCTCATCATCTGCAACACTTGCAGCGGGAGAAGCAGACAAGTTTGTTCCACTAACTGGAGCAGTAACGATTACACTTCCTGCAACAGGATACTCAACTGGACAGTCAATTGACTTCTACCAGGCTTCAGGAACTGGAGCACAGTTTGCTTCAACCAACAGCGTTGTAGGAACACCAGGTTTGAAGTTCAGAACTACAAACTCAGTTGTAACAGCAATGAAGACTTCAAGTGGATGGTTGGTCTTCGGAGACCTTTCAGCATAATAAAAAATTAAAGGAGATTAACTATGTCAAAACAAGCAGGTAGAATGAGCCAGTCGTCAAACGACTTCCTGGCTCCATACGCACCAACCATAGGAACAGCAACAGATGTTGGAACTAACCGTCCATATAACAATGGTGCAGCGACAGTAACATTTACTGCCACTGGTCCAAACGCAGCAGATTCTTTTACAGTTTATGCTGTTGAAGATCCAACCAAAACTGCAACTGGTGCATCATCTCCTTTAACAGTTACTGGTCTTTCATCAGCAACCAACTATACATTTAAGGTATACGGAACAAACACAGCAGGTGGCCGTGGATCTGACTCAGCAGCATCAAATCAGATCACAGCAACAACTGTTCCACAGGCACCATCTTTAGGAGCAATAACAGTCTCATGCTCTGCTCGTGCCTTGAATAATGGACTTGTAACAGTTGCAATGACAGCAAATGCAACTGGAGGAAAAGCAATCTCTGGATACTATGCAGTTTCTAATGGTGGACAAAATGCTTCTTCAGCATCCTCTCCAGTTAGCGTTACTGGTTTATTGTCAGCAACAAACTATACTTTCCAGGGAAGAGTTTCTAATGCAAATGGAAACTCTGAACTAACCGCTTCTTCTTCTGCAGTAACTGTAACAACAGTTCCAGGACAGGTTACAGCAGTTTCAGCATCATCACCTTCAGCAGGAGTAGACAGAATTACCTGGACAGCACCATCAAACGGTGGTTCAGCAATTACTCAATACAACTGGGTTTCATCTGATGGAAAATCTGGAAGCACAGCAGCAACTTCTATTGATATTTCTCAAGAACAGGGAACTGCACAGACTTATACTGTTACTGCAGTTAATGCTTGTGGAGCAGGGCCAGCATCTGGTGCTTCAAATAGCATAACAACAACATTTTCATTCGTCCCATTCGGAGTGTTTGGATTCTCCCCATTCGGAGTGTTCTCGTTCTCTCCATTTGGAGTGTTCTCGTTCTCTCCATTTGGTTTCTCCCCATTCGGAGTGTTCGGTTTCTCCCCATTCGGATTCTCACCATTCGGATTCTCTCCGTTTGGATTCTCACCATTCGGATTCTCACCGTTCTCATTCTCACCGTCTGGATTCAGTTTCACACCACGCTTCATGGCATCGCTTGCACCAATGACAAAGGTCAGAATGGCAGACGGATCTATGAAGGCTGCAGAAGACGTTTACGTCGGAGATGTACTAATGTCTGTAGAACTTCCAGAGTTTGCAAACTCTTACACAACAGAAGAATTGATGGCTTGGACATCAACGCAAGATATTGCAGACCTAACGCTAACTACCACAACAGTTAATAAAGTAACGATACATCCTTCTGATAAAGTAATTAGCGTTAATGAAGATGTCTTCTCTCCAAACCACCTTATATTGATAAAGAGAGACGCTACGGTATTCATGTGTAGAGCAGACAACCTAACTCCTACAGACCTAATTTGGGATTATTCTACCAATGGATGGGCAGAAATATCAGTACTCGAAATGCATGATTATGATCACACAGTTATTACTATTAACTGTGAGCCTAACGACCTATTCTTTACACATAGTGCACTAACGCACGACGGTAACGAATGGAACCCAAATCAAGCATAAACGGTATACATTTTTTTAATGGTATAATTATTACACTACTAGAAAAGGGTAAAGAATGAATAGCAATAGCCTTCCACCAAACGATAACGGCATGCCACAAAAACTAGATTGGGGCACAGCGTCTGTAAGTAAGTCTAAGAAACCTCACAAGTTTTTTGAAAGACATTTAGACAATAACTTAATGATACTATCTGCAGAATTACAAGATAGGTACAAGAAGATTGAACAAGCAAAGTTAATAGGAATAACAGAAGTTAAAGATAATGAACTTTGGAAGCAGTCAAATAGCGTATCTACAATGAAATGGAGAGAGTACAACGTATTTCAATTCCATTCAACAGGACTGCATAATCTTTACAAGTCTATTCGTGAAATGACACAAGAAGCATGCGAGTATTATGAAATAGATTTTGATAGGCAAAAGTTTATGGTTCAGGGATGGTTTAATATAACACATTCTGGAAAAGGTAAACTAGATTGGCACGATCATGGACCTTCAGGGGCTCCAAACTTTCATGGGTACTATTCTGTAAGTGCAGAACCATCTATAACTCATTACAGAGTTTTTGATAAAGAAATAGAAAACCATAATGTAAATAATCGTGCAATCCTTTCTGAAATGGGACATCCACACGCTATGGCAGACTGGGACTGGGAAGGTCCTAGAATAACTGTTGCTTATGATCTAACACCTCTTGCAGATTTAAAGAGATTTGGTATGGATCAAGAGCAACACTGGATTCCTTTAGTATAGTGAAAACAAAAAAAATAGTTTGTTTTTTACTTGGTCATAAAATTGTTCAAGAATCTTGTCCAGTTACAGATGCCAAGAAAACATATTGCAAAAGATGTTCTCCAGTTGTACACAATTCTCGTGTAACATTTTCTTAATATAAACTATAGGTTTACATAGAGTTTTACTTTTTATAAAACTCTGCTATACTTAACACTTAATCCGTTTTTGAAAGGACGATACACATTATGTCAGATTTTTTTAGTTTTAAACTTCCAGAGGACTTCGTAGAAAAGTACAAAAGCCAAGAAAGCCCATTTGGGTTTAAGGATGCAGCAGAAAATTCACTTGGAGAAATTACTTTTATTCGTACATATTCTCGCATGAAGGAAGATGGAACTAAAGAAAGATGGCACGAGGTGTGTCGCCGTGTAATCGAGGGTATGTATTCAGTACAGAAGAATCATGCTAAAGAAAACCGTTTACCGTGGAATGATTACAAAGCACAGAAGTCTGCACAAGAAGCATTCCAAAGAATGTTTGAATTAAAATGGACACCACCAGGTCGTGGCATGTGGGCATTTGGAACCCCTATGACTATGGAGAAGAAGAACTCAGCAGCACTACAAAACTGTGCAATGGTTTCAACAAAGGACCTTGATAAGAATGATCCAGGAGCCTTGTTTGCCTGGGTAATGGATGCATTGATGCTTGGCATTGGTGTAGGGTTTGACACAGTAGGACAGGATAAGAATTTCTCAATCTATACCCCAACAGAACCAGAACAGGTGTTCGAAATTCCAGACACTCGTGAAGGCTGGGTAGAGTCAGTACGCCTTCTCATTAACTCTTACTTGAGAGCAAACCAGAGTATTCAGAAGTTTAACTACGATTTAATCAGACCTCTTGGAGCCCCTATTAAGGGCTTTGGAGGCGTTGCATCAGGGCCTGCACCTCTTATCAAGTTGCACGACCAGATAGACCGTGTAATCGGCTCCAGAGGCGGAGAAACACTAGACTCTCGTGCTATCGTAGACCTTGTAAACCTTATTGGTACCTGTGTGGTATCAGGCAATGTTCGTAGATCAGCAACACTTGCTTTGGGTACAGCAGGAGATGAAACATTTATGAATCTAAAGAATTCAGAGATGTTCCCAGAGCGTAACTCATTTGATCCAGAGAATCCAGGTTGGGCTTGGATGTCTAATAATTCTATTTCAGCAGAAGTGGGAACAAAGTACGAAGACTATGTAGATTTAATTACAGAAAACGGAGAACCAGGTTTTATCTGGCTTGATGTTGCTCGTAATTATGGACGACTAAAGGATGCGCCAGACGGTAAGGATTATCGTGTGATGGGATTTAACCCATGTGCGGAGCAGCCATTGGAATCATACGAACTATGTACACTTGTAGAAGTGCACTTGAATCGTCATGAATCTAAGGAAGATTTCCTGCGTACCCTAAAGTTTGCATACCTTTATGGAAAGACCGTAACTCTTGTTCCAACACACTGGCCACAAACAAACGGCATTATGCAACGTAATCGTCGTATTGGTACATCACTTACTGGTATTGCATCATTTGCAGATCAAAAGGGTTTGCCAATTGTTCGTGAGTGGATGGATGAAGGCTACAACAAGATTCGTCACTATGATCACCAGTACTCTGAGTGGCTATGTGTTCGTGAGTCAATTCGTGTAACAACGGTTAAGCCATCAGGATCAGTTTCAATTCTTTCTGGTGCAACTCCTGGAGTTCACTGGGGACCTGGAGGAAACTTCTTCCTTCGTGCAGTTCGATTTGGAAACACAGATCCAATGATGCATCTGTTTAAAGCAGCGGGGTACACAATTGAAGACGACGTAGTATCAGCAAACACATCAGTTGTATACTTCCCAATTAAGTCAGGTCATCCAAGATCTGAAAAGGATGTTACATTATTTGAGAAGATTGCTCTTGCTGCAACTGCTCAGAAGTATTGGTCTGACAATGGTGTTTCTGTAACACTTTCATTTGACAAGGAAACAGAGTCAAAGCATGTTGTTCCAGCACTGCATATGTATGAGGGACAACTAAAGGCAGTCTCATTCCTACCAATGGGAAACCATACATATCCACAACAGCCATATACTCAGATTACTGAAGAGCAATATGAGTCATATATTGGCAAGTTGAAGCACATTGATTTTGCTGCTATTTATGATGGAGCAGAAAATCTTGAGGCTCAAGGTGAGATGTACTGCACTACAGACTATTGCGAAATAAAGATTGGAAAATAATGAAAATAGTTAAAGGGTTTATAGAAAAATCAGATTTAGACATAGTTCAAGAGTATATTAAAAATATAAAATTTCATACAAGGGAAGACCATGTACCATTGCACGATAATTTATTTGACAACGATGGTACAAAGTTTGACATACATACTCGTGGAGAAATGCCAGACAATGTTTTAGATGTTTTTTCAAAGTACTCTAGATCCTACTACGATATAGTTCAATCCGAAAATGAAGATTTATATCATCCACCAATGTTTTCTAAGCACTACATAGCAAGATATAGAAGTGGCGCATTTGCAGAGCCACACAACAATGAAAAGACAAAGCCAGAAGGAACCTACTATTCTTTTATTGTTTGGCAAAATGCAGAAGATGGAGGAGACTTTATCTTCCCTGAGTTAGATAAATCTTTTAAGCCAGAGCCTGGAGATCTTGTCTATTTTAAAGAAAAGTTTGAAAATAACCATGGTATAACAAAAATAATTTCTGGAGATCTATTCTTGTCAGAAGCCTGGATGGGTAAAAGAGGTCAACACTGGATGGAAAATAAAGCATCCTATGAAGAAGTTGACTGGGAAAACTGGGAAATAAAGGGTTTTTATGAATGACCAAATAAAAGTTATAAGAGGGTTCATGGACCCAGAAGATGCGATGCTTGTTTCAGACTATGCCAGGTCTGTCGATTCCTCTTTTACTGAGTTTGGTAATGGTGAAAAAGAGTTTACATTTCATGCAAAATTTGAAGACTCAGATATTCAAAGCCTTTTAAATTTTTATGGACAACTTTCTTTGAAGTTTGTAAGAGATAACTACGTGGGCCCATTCCAAGATTATGATAGCACCAAAACCCATATTGCTAGATTTAGTCAAGGGGATGGAATGCACGAACATTTTGATTCCACAAAGCCTAATGACATAGCAACTTTAATATATTTAAACAATGATTATGTAGGGGGAGAAATATACTTCCCAGACTATGACGTACACATTAAGCCTGATGCTGGAGATCTTGTGTGTTTCCCAGATACTCCAGATTTTGTCCATGGTGTTAAGCCAATAACTGAGGGTATCAGATATACGGCACCACGATGGTTCACACGCATAGTGTGATAAAATAGACCTATAATGTCTAATCCGTCAAATCTATATGCAGAAAAAATTTATGCAGAGCACCCCATCGCTCTTTGGTCCCTTGATGACAAGGCTGACTATATAAGCCTAATAGACGAATCAGATCGTAATATCAACTTGTGGACTATAACAAATGGAACATCCACATCACATTCTTTATTTGATGAGCCATTTCCAGAAAGCCAAACTACAAAAATAACTGGTGTTTTGACAGAAGATGATTTTGGGCAGATAACTTGCATAAGCAATAACATTGTTAACTTTTCTTCATTAAATAAAACATTATCAACATTTTCAATTGGGGCATTCTTTAACTCGATAAGTGCCTATGCCTCTAGTTTTGAAATAGGGTATGAATATTATGACACAACATCTGGAAGCACAATTCAAAGGCTAAAGTCTTATACAACATCTGTTCAGGGTAGATGGTTTTTTATATCAGAAACATTTGACATTCCAGAAGATAATACTGAGTTTAGAATTGTTATAAAGATTAATTACATAGGGGGTGCGTCAACTACGGATGACTATGAGTTTTTGATAAATGGAATTACTGCTGGACAGTGGTGTGAAGAATTTAACTCTTCATCTCTTGGAGTTCAAAAGTCTGCATTGCCGTCAAGTATTGCATTGCCTTCATCTTTTGGAATTGAGGCAGATGCTTATGGACTTCAAGAAAACAAAGCATACTACATAGTTAAAGACAACAGCCTTGTAGCAAAAAATACAGGAATCCCACTTGTTTATGGTGCATCAAACCTAACAAAACTTTTACCAAACCCAAATATGCCATCCCTTATAATTCCAGGATTGGGGTTTTTATCTGAAGCGGGGCAGTACAAAGAATATACTCTAGAGGCATGGTTAAGAATTAATTCAGACTCAGTTACGAAGAAGCGAATAATTGGCCCAATTGCTTCTACTGATGGAATATATGTAGAAGGACCTTTTATTATTTTAAAAATTGGAGATAGTTCTGGATCTTACTATGTTGGAGAGTGGACTAGACCAATGCTCATTCACATTAGATTTTCAGAAAATAGTTCATCACTTCTTATAAATGGTGAGCAGGTTATATCTTTAAACTATCTTAGTTCTGAACTTGTGTTCCCTTCAAAATTAAACTCATTGTCAAAAGATCAGGACTGGATAGGATTTTATGCATACGAGGATGTTTCGCCAATAGAGGTAGATTGCGTTGCAATATATACCTATCAAGTTCCAACAATTCTTGCTAAAAAAAGATTTGTTTATGGTCAGGGAGTTGAGTTTCCAGAAGGCATTAATCAGGCATACAGTGGCTCATCTGTGTATATCGACTATCCTTTTGCAGACTATACAAATAATTACTCATACCCAAATATAGGCAAGTGGGGTCAGGCAATCGTTGATAATCTTAGTGTTGAAAATAATCTTTTATGCACACCAGACTATAAACTTCCAGAAATAGTTTTAGGATCTTCAAATATAGATCAGTTATATTCTGATCTTGAAGACATTCAAAATGAAACAAATAAGTTTTTTTCCTTTGATTCCGTAGCAAGCGGATATATGTACTTTGATAATCTAAACTTTTTAAATCAAAAGGTTAGATCCTTTTATGGATCTTTTAAGTTTTTAGAAGAGCCAACATCAACACAGATACTGTTTAGGATAGAGTCTGAAAATTCATCAGACTACTTTGAGGTATCTACACAAAACAAAAATGTTGTGTATAAGTTAAAGTATGGATCAACAGAAGAAGTTCTTGCAACATTTTCTTGGTCAGGCTCAAACCCATTTACTGGAATAGCGATAGAAGAAATGTTTTCTGTTGGATTAGATATAGACAAAGCCTCTAAGTATTTTGGAGGAAATCTTGCATCATTCTTTGGCAATATCAACACCCTAAAGTTTTACATAGGTGGAAGGTCAAACTTAACACAAACCTTTACTGGTAAAATATACAAGGTTGGTTTTTGCACAGCAAGAAATCATAAAAAGATTGAGTATTTATTTAATGAAAGAGGAATACCTCTAAACGATGAGAGCGTCTTTGATTTGTACTCAGATACAATAGATGTGGCGTACAACTCTACAGATAATTATTTTGGAACCAATGAGGCAGAGTGGGACCAAGTAGTTGACTCTGGAAGCGTAGACTCGTACCCACTGGAAGGTTTCCAGGTACACACAGCAAGTTATACACTTTCTCCTTCAAGTTACTTTGATAAATATGCACTAGATATAGATATACAAGGTTATTGGGAAGACTATATTCCTCTTACATACTTTGCTCAATATGTGGAAGATGAAAAAAACAGTTCATATTATGACTTAGATCTTCTACAGTTTAACCTTAACTATCCAGCACCATCAAACTTTATTGAAGAAGAACAAACTGGGGAATGGACATATAGAGAATTAACCGATGAGTATAACCTGCCAATTCAAAGGACTTATCAGTCATTAGATAATCAGTTGTTTACTGGTTACTTAAACTACGATGATTTAAAAAATAGAGCATATAAAAATTACAAGTATGACACATCAAACTCTTTGGTAAAGTCTTATGTAACATTTCAATATATAGCAAATGGGGCAAACCTTTCAGAGTCAAACTTTGTTAATATAGAAAAGCCATCAAACGATTCCATTGTTGTTCCAGGAGAAAACTGGATGAGTACAAAGTATGAAGTTGTAAATAACATGATTATTTATCCACCAAAGGATGTTCGTGTTTTGGACCTTGCTATAGTAACTCACTTAGATTTTAACGTAAAGGGAATTATAAATAACAGGGTAAAGATAAGAAATCTAGAATATGCTTCCCAAGCCTTTAACTCAACATCTCCAAACCCAATTGGTACAAGATTTGGAAATGAAATTTATCCATATAGGAAGTCTGGATTCTACTATGACTACAAATCTAGAAATCCGTTTACAATTTACAAGGGCAGTTCTCCTTATCTATATCTTACACGGTACACAGGGATCGAACTAAAAGGAACCTACGACCCAATAATTAATCGTGGTCTTTCTATTCCCATTAACAAAGAGATGTCAAGCAATTACAAAGTAATGGCTATGCAAACAGCAATACGCTATGACCAAGACGCTTTCCCTTATGCTTCAACAGAGATATTTGAGATTAAAGCAAAAAACACACATATTAAGTTTTATATGGTTGCAATACATCCTAGCGGAGAAAGAGCAAAGATATATGCTTTAAATGTTAAAACTGGAAGACTTGAAGATGGAATTGGTTTTTATTGGAACGGAAAATTAGTAAAAGAACCAGTAATTACAGTTAAAGAGTGGGGATTCCTAGGTATTGCATTTCCAACACTTTTAGACTTTAACTCTAGGGTTGGATCAATTAATCTAAACGGACCTATAACATTTAACACAATATCTTATTACCAGTCAACCAACCTTCAAGAGGTTCAAAAGGTAGATGTTCGACCTTGGTTTGCTGTTAAGTATGCAATCCCCCTCACTCTTGAGTGGGACTACTGGAAGACATCTCCATCTGTCTGGGATGGTGTTCTAATTCTTTCTTCAACAAGTTATTACGGAGTAGACCCATCTACTATTTATAAGAGTTATACTGGAACAAATAAGATAATTGTTGATACTGACAAGGTTTTTACGGTTAATGGATACGAATATACAGTCTATAAAGGTATCACATCGAAACAAATAACCTCTGATGCTGTCTAATGTGGTATACTTATTGATATGAATATGGAAGATCCACGTAAAAAGAAGAAGCAACTGCCCAAAATGAAGGGGCAAGTGGGCGAGTCCCGTGCAAAAGTTATTGAAAAGCATTATGACTGGGGTCTATATGTGTATAAGAAGGCTAACGGTAAGTGGTTTACGGATGGAACAGGTTCAGTTCTCAACATTGAATCAATGAAGGGTGACATCCTCCAAATCTCTAAACTCAAAGAAGCAGCAAAATATTACGGGGATGAAGGAGATGGAGAATGCATCTTCGTCCCAGGACTAACAAGAATTTCAGAAGAAGAATACTCTGAGCAAAAACAAAGAATGGCAGAAGGTCTGATTCCTTCTCTTAATGACCTTGGTGCAGTTCAGGCAGCCAAGGACACAATTGCTAAGTATGGAAGTGATGACTAATGAGTGAAGAAAAAGAATTTTTTATTAGAGCAAAGACAGACAGCCCACTTCCAGAAGATGATACATTTACAAAGCAGGACCCTTTTAATCAGTCTTGGGATGTAATTAAAGACCTACAGGGACTTGACTCAAACTTTAAAAGAAGAACTTCCCGCATCGTAAAGGGAGAAGCAACACAAGGCTATATTGATAGTTCACGAGCAGAAAGCACAGGTCGTGATGGGGCAAAGTCTAAAGAAATTAACTCAGGAACAGTATTTAGAAATGCCTATGGACTCTTTGATGTAATTACGCCTCCGTGGAATCTTTATGAACTTGCAAGTTTTTATGACACCTCTTTTGCTAACCATGCAGCAATTGATGCAAAGGTTGAGAACATTGTAGGTCTTGGATATGAGTTTAAGGTTTCACAAAGAACAATGCTTAAGTTAGAAGCATCAGAGCCAAAGACAGCAGAGAATGCACGTAAGAGAATTGAACGAGCAAAGATTGAACTAAGTGATTGGCTAGAATCGCTAAACACAGAAGACTCATTTACAACAACCATGGAAAAGGTTTTTACAGATCTTCAAGCAACAGGTAACGGGTACCTTGAAGTAGGTAGAACTGTTCGTGGTGATATTGGATATGTTGGACATATCCCTTCTACAACAATGCGTGTTCGTCGTCTTCGTGATGGCTTTGTCCAGGTTATTGCAAATAAAGTAGTTTACTTCCGTAACTTTGGAGCAAGTAACCCAAACCCGCTTGGAACAGATGCTCGTCCTAACGAGATCATTCACTTTAAAGAATACTCACCACTTAATACATTCTATGGAGTACCAGATATTATGTCTGCAATCGGATCACTTCATGGAGACCAACTTGCGTCACAGTACAACATTGATTACTTTCAGAATAAGGCAACTCCCAGGTATGTTGTAACACTTAAGGGCGCTAAGTTATCTGCTGAAGCAGAAGACAAGATGTTTAGATTCTTACAGACTGGTCTTAAAGGACAGAATCACAGAACTCTTTACATACCGCTTCCTGGTGACTCAGACACTAACAAGGTAGAGTTTAAGATGGACCCTGTAGAAAATGGAATCCAAGAAGCATCGTTTAAAGAATACCGTAAGCAAAATAGAGATGACATTCTTGTTGCACACCAAGTTCCTCTTTCTAAGATTGGTGGTTCTGACTCTGCAGCAATCGCAGCAGCACTGTCTCAAGACAGAACATTTAAAGAGCAGGTTGCAAGACCAGCACAAAGAAATCTTGAGAAGATGATCAACAAGATAGTAAAAGAAAAAACAGATATTCTGGAGTTTAAGTTTAATGAACTTACACTTACAGATGAGATTGCTCAGTCACAGATTATTGAGAGACTTGTTAAGACTCAGGTTATGATGCCAAATGAGGGAAGAGAACTTCTTGGACTTCCTCAGATAGAAGGCGGAAATGAACCGTTTGATCCAAAGCCAGAACAGGCAGCAAACGATAATGCAGACCGTGCAAGGGACACCGAAAGAACTAACAACCAGTCTGATGGACCAGCCACAGTAAGTGGAAGAAATCCAAAAGGCGAAGGTCGTAAATCTGACGACGTGTCCGATATGTCCAAATAGTGATACTTTAGAAAAAAAGGGTATATAATAGAATAACCATGATTATATCAAAAGCGCATTGGAATTCAGATGGTGATAATATTCGCCTATCTATGCCTTTAACCAAGGTAGATAAAGAACGCAGAATTGTATCTGGTTTTGCATCCCTTGACAACCTTGATAAGCAAGACGATATCGTAACTGCAGAAGCAAGCATGGCAGCATTTGCAAAATTCCGTGGGAACATTAGAGAAATGCATCAGCCAGTAGCAGTAGGCAAGATGGTAGATTTTAAAGAAGATAAATATTTTGATCCAGAGACAAAGAAATTCTATAAGGGAGTATTTGTTTCAGCATATGTTTCAAAGGGTGCTCAAGATACTTGGGAAAAGGTTCTCGATGGAACACTTACAGGTTTTTCTATTGGTGGACGAATGAACAAGTGGGACGATGCCTATGATGAGAAGTCAGATAAGTCAATCAGAGTTATTAAGGAATATGATTTGGTAGAGTTGAGTCTTGTAGATTCCCCTGCTAATCAATTTGCAAACATTGTGTCGGTTGAAAAGGTAGATGGTGTAGATGTTATTAAAGGTGACTCAACTGTCCTAGAAAATGTTTTTTACGATAAGCAAAATGGTATTGTTATAGCATCTGAAAATGAATCAGAACTTAGCCCAATTACTGGTGAGCAGATGGAAAATATAGGGTTCGTTGAAAAAACGGATAGTGAAAAAACAAACATGATAAAATTCTTAGTTGATAGTGCTAAAGGCATTAATACTTCTAAGATTAACAAGGAGGTACAACCTATGACAGAAAACACAGAAACAGTTGCAGAAGTTATTGAAACAGAAGCATCAGTAGAAGTAGCAAAGTCAGAGGTCGCTCCAGAGGTTGATGCCGTAGTTGAGGCACCTACAGAAGAAGTTGCTAAGGCTGATGAAGCCCCAGCATCTGAAGAAGTTGCAAAGTCTGAAGAGACTCCTGCAGCAGATGTAGTTGAAGAAGTTACAGAAGTATCTAAATCAGATGAAGCAATTGTTGACTCAGTTGCAGAAATCAAGAACACTCTAGAATCAGCCTTTAGCGATCTAGTTTCAACAGTTAAGTCTTTGCAGGCCGAAGTAGAAATGCTTAAGTCTTCTAAGGTAGATGTTGAAACAGCAAAAACATCATTTGAAGCAGTTGCAAAAGATATTGCAGCAGTGTCAAGTGAATTTAATGAATTTGGTAAGCGTGTGGAACTTGTAGAGCAAGACACTGCTTTCCGAAAGTCTGGCGATCTCGGCGAGATAGTACAGAATCAACCTGAAACGGTTGAAAAATCCCTATGGGGCGGTAGTTTCCTCAAAACAGCCGACTTATTTAATTAAAAAAACAATAAGTAAAAAATCACAGGAGGTGACAATATGTCGGAACAAAATATAGAAAAGAACCAGCCTGGAACTTCAGGTAATCTTGGTGGAACAGCACCAGGACTGTATCAGGGACAAGGTGCATTCGCATCTGGATCTGAAGCAGGTTCAAACGTACCAGGTAATTACACCGATGGTGGTGTCTTGGGTAATATCCCAACAGCACTATCAGGAGTAACATCTGGACCAAATGCAGTTAACCCTTCAGGTGAGGCTGGATCAGGTATCCTACGCCCAGAGCAAGCACGTCGTTTTATCGACTACGTGTGGGATGCTACCATTCTCGCCCAAGATGGCCGTCGTGTTACTATGAGAGCCAATACAATGGAACTCGAAAAGGTAAACGTCGGAGAGCGTGTTATTCGTGCAGCAGCGCAAGCAGTTGGCGATTACACAAACGCAGGTGCAACATTCTCAAAGGTTGAATTGACTACAAAGAAGATTCGTCTTGACTGGGAAGTATCTGCAGAAGCACTAGAAGATAACATCGAAGGTGCAGCACTAGAAGATCACATTGTACGCTTGATGACAAACGCTTTCGGTAATGATATCGAAGACCTTGCAATCAACGGAACAGGTGCAGGATCAGATGCCTTTACTTCAATCATGAACGGTTTCGTAAATCGTGTCAAGACTGAAGGAGATGCTCATGAGTCAGTTGTAACAGTCGCTAATAACGCCTGGACAACAGATGTAATGCAGAACATCATCCTAGCAATGCCACGCAAGTATCGTGCTATCAAGTCTAACTTGAAGTTCTATGCTGGTACAGATGCATTCCAGGGAATCGTTAAGAACAACGGTACTCTAGCAGACGCAGTCGCAGAAGCATTTGCTTCTCAGGCTGGTGGTACTCCAACTAACCGTCAGGCATACCTTGATGGTGGAGCACAGACATTCGGTGGAGCACGTACAACACGTGTTCTCGGAATTGACGTACAGGAAGTTCCTTACTACCCTGCAGGATATGTCGACTTGACATTCCCACAGAACCGTGTATGGGGATTCCAGCGTGACATCACAGTAAACCGTGAATACAAGCCAAAGAAGGACACTGTAGAATATACAGTCTTCGTTCGCTTCGGTATTCAATGGGAAGAGCAGGATGCAATTGCATTCGCTGATGCTGCAGCAGACGAATAATCTGTAAACAGTACAATTTAGGGGGAGTAGGAGTTAACGCTCCTGCTCCCCTTACTACTTATAATGATATAATACTAACAAGGAGGAATTATGGAAAACATTAATGAAAATCCAATTGTAGAAGAAACAGTACATGAATCACCAGTTTTTGAAGCACTAGTTGCACAAGAGCCTGTTGTTGAGGCACCAGTTGTCGAGCATGTTGTAGAAACTCCAGTTGTAGAAGAAGTACATCAACCAGTTCACGAAGAGGCTATCGAAGCACCAGTTTACCAGGCACCTGAAGAAGTTCAGGCACTAGGCTCTGTTGCAGAAGGAGTGATTGGGGCAACCACAGCACCAAAGGCACCTGAAAAGAAGAAGGCTTCTAAGCCTGCTGCAAAGAAAGAAACTGTAGCACTTTACTCAACAAAGAATGTTACTTGGCCAGAAATAGGTAAGGTTTACCGTGGCTACAACATTGTTGAAAAGGATGCTGCTGAAAAGTGGCTTACTCGTTCACACATCCGCACAGCCACCCCAGAAGAAGTTGCCAAGGAATTCGGTAAGTAAATATGGAGATATTGAGAGTTCCGCCATACGATGACATTGTTGTAAATTTTGTAGTACCTTCAGGGTACGAAGATGCAGATATTTACGCAAGAGTAACAGATATGGCGGACCTTTCAGTCCAGGTTTTAGAATTTTTAGGATGGTCAACAGGAGACAATATAAACATATATCTTCCTGGAAGGTATGATAATAATTACAGAGTAGAGATTTATAAAATTAGCGAGGGTGAAGAATTAATTCACGAAGAATACTATGAACTAATCAGGCCATACGTAGACCCAAATACATTAGGAACAACTGCATCAGAAATTGCAGAATATAAAATTTTAGAATTAGTAGCAAGGTCAATGATAGACACATTTGTGCCAGAAGGCTTTTATAACAAAAAGATAACAATAGTTGGAACTGGCAATGGGTCAGACTACTTCTCTTTGTGGGAAAAAGTTTATAGAGTATTCAAGGTTTATGAGAACAATGTTTTAGTTTACGATAGATCAACTCCAGATTTGAGTGAGTATCAGTATGCAATAACACCAGACAAGACCGCTATACAGAGAGTTCGTGCAGATGTTCTTGAGTTAAACAGGTATGAATCAACAGCGCAAAACCTACCAGTGGCAAGCGGAGATCTTGGTTACTACGGATACGAAGGAATATCTTTCCCATCAGGATATGACTATACATTCGTTGTAGATCATGGATATTTAAACGTTCCTGAAGATGTAGAGTATGCAGCGAAGTTATTAATTGAAGACCTTAAGTGTGGAAAATTAGATTACTACAAGAGATATATAACAGCATACAATACAGATCAATTTAGAATTCAATTTGACAAGGCAATGCTTGGCGGTACTGGTAACTTCTTAGTTGATAAGATACTTGACAAATATGTTAAGACCATTGTCAAGCCAGGGATAATTTAATGATATGCGAAGAGCCAGACTTTACGTTTCCGATGCTTGCAGATGTTTACCATCCTGTAGTTGAGCAAGGAGTTTATGGAAACGTACAAAAGACATGGATATTGGATAGAACAATTGCATGTTCTTTTTCATCAGCAGGAGGAGCATTTAAAGAAGAGTTAACTCCAAACGTAAATATTACAGAAGAAAAACTTTTAATTGGCAGAGTAAAGACCGACATAAGAATGTCCAGCCTTGAAGCCAAAAACTCAATTACAAATGTTATAGTTACAAACATTAGAGATAAAAACTGTAACGATATTTACACAGAAACATCTGGCCCAAGAGCAGGCAAGTCCACAATCTTTGAAATTGCAACACAAGATCCATTTGTAGGACCTTTTGGTGGAGTTGAATACTACAAACTAATTATTAGAAGATCAGAGAATCAGGCGGTGGATGTATGATAGCCGTTAGATTTGACAACAAAGCATTTAAAAAAGAAATGAAGAACATTATTGACTACTCTGTTGGCTTTACTGAAGGAGTCCAAAAAGGTAAGACTGAGTTTTTAAAGTCACTTGGAACTGAAGTTTCTGAAATTGCTTCTCAATTTATAGACTCCAACGCAAGAGTGTCTCCAGAAACTTTGCACCATGTTTATGAGTGGTATAAAAATGGTAGCCCAGATGCCAGACTGTTTGACATAAACTATACTGTTAGCAACATTGGTCTTTCATTTATATCATCATTTAAACAGTCAAGCACAATTAAGCAGGGATCAAAAGAGCCGTTTCGTAATAAAGCATCAATAATGGAAGATGGAACAACCGTAGTTATAAAACCACGCAACTCTGAGGTTTTGAGATTTGAAGTAAATGGAGAAGTAGTCTACACCAGAAAGAAGGTTGTTGTTGATAACCCAGGAGGAACTACACAGGGAGAATTCGAAAAAGCCTTTGATATGTTTTTTGGTAGATACTTTACTCAAGCATTTTTAAATAGTGGTAATCTTAAGCAGTACTTCGAGAACCCAATATCGTATAAGAAAAATTTAGGAAGGGGAAAGCGTGGCGGAAAGTCTGTTGGTTTATCTACAGGATATCGATGGGTCGCTAACGCAACGGTGGCATCATAATGACAGACTCACTATCACCAATGAACACTCCTATATTATGGATTAATACATACTTACAAGAAAAACTTGCAGACTTTCTACCTCAACCTGGAAGTCAAAATGAACTAATTCCATTTTTTCCAACAGGCCCATCAACAATAGAAGCATTACAGACATCATTTCCCGAAGGTGGAGCAATGGCTGTATATGACAGAATGTTTAGAATGCGCCGTGGAGCATTTCCACATATTAAATGCGAGCAAGTTTTGTACTATTTTTATGCTCAGGCAGACAATCCAATAGTTAGAATGATTCAAATACAAGAAGCAGTTTTAAGGCTTATGGATCGTGGTGATGAGACTGCCGAAGATATAAATACTTGGGCTAGAAATCACGCCCCAATAGGTGGCATGACCTGTAAATTCTACTTCCACAACTTTAGGATTTACCAATTAGAAGAGGCAAGGGACATAGTTGACTTTGGAACAGCCAGAACCTATGCGGGTAACAAAATAATCATCGACTACGACTACCACCAGATGCAAGACATAATTGACTCAGTAAACCCCTAAAAAGGGATGCTATAATTAAGGTGAGGAAACAAGCCCTTTTAATCCAAAAGAAAAAAAAGAGGTGAAAAATATGGCATATACACGTGGTAGCAGCAACGATATTATCGTTGGAGCAGCAGCCCTCTTCACACATGAAGCAGGCGTACTCACAGACGCAGACCTTCCAGCATACGAAGCAGCGACATCATTTAAGGATTCCCTTTCTGATGACGACGCATTCCGTAACGTTGGATACACAATGAATGGTTTGGAAATTCAATTCCAGCCAGATTTCGGTGAAGTTGCAGTAGACCAGGTACTTGACGTTGCTAAGTTATTTAAGCAAGGCATGCAGGTTAACCTAAATACTACATTTGCAGAAGCAACACTAGAGAATCTTCTATTTGCATTAGCAGGTAAGGACGACGATCTAGGAGCATACAACACTGCAGGAGCAGGATCATCAGCACTCAACCTTTCAGCAGGAGACATCGGAGAATGTCCAGTTGAGCGTGGTTTGGTTGCAGTAGGTCCAGGTACAGGAGACTGTGCAGCAGGATCTTCAATCGAAAGAATCTATGTAGCATACCGTGCACTTTCAATCGAAAGCGTTTCAGTATCTGCAAAGAGAGACGAAGCGACAATGTTCGAAGTATCATTCCGTCTTCTTCCAAACGATAATGCATCATACGGTAAGATCGTAGATCGCACTATCCCAGCAGGCGCATAATACAACTTAATATATGAGAGGCTCAATCCTTCGGGGTTGGGCCTTTCTGTTTGGTATACTTGTATGATGGCAACAACTGTTTATAATACAAAAAATATTATCCTACAAGATGGTGTAGAGATAGAGTTAGCCCCATTAAAAATAAAATATCTTAGACAGTTAATGGATATCTTTGATGAGGTAAGAAACTCCAGAGGAGACCTTGAAGCAATAATTGCATTATCAAAATGTGCAAGAATATGTATGAAACAGTTTAGACCAGAAATCACACAGACTCAAGAAATGCTAGAAGAGTATGTTGACTTACAAAATATATATGACATACTGGATATAACTGCTGGGATTAAGATTAATGAACAATCTGAGGAGCCAATAAAAAAACAAGCCGTAGATAGCGGATCTTCCTGGGATGAACTAGATTTAGCAAAATTAGAGTCTGAGGTGTTTTTGTTGGGCATATGGAAAGATTATGACGAACTTGAAAGATCTTTGTCCATGCCAGAATTAATGATAACACTGTCTATAGGCAGAGAATTAAACTACGATGAAAAAAAGTTCCTTGCAGCAATGCAGGGGGTTGACCTAGATAAAAATGCTCAAAAGAGTAATGCTTGGGAAGAAATGAAAGCCAGAGTATTTAGTGGTGGTCAAGCAGCCAACTCAAAAGACATTGTTGCGCTTCAAGGAGTCAATGCACAAAGGGCTGGATTTGGCATAGGCCTAGGTCTAAATTATGAAAAAATAGAGTAAAAAACAAGCCTGTTTATGGTATAATTAAACAACTACAATGGAGGATAATATGAGTACAGATGTTAAAGATAAGAACGAACTTTCTCTTATCGACGGTACAAAGTTTGAAGCAAGACCACTTAAGATCTCTTTGCTTAAGCCATTTATGAAGAATTTTTCAGGTCTTCAGGATGTGGCAGATGATAACGACAAGTCAATGGATGTTTTGCTTGACTGTGTCCAGATTGCATTTAAACAATACTTGCCTGCATTAGCAGACAACAGAGAGGCGATTGAGGAAAATCTAGATCTTCCTACAGTCTACAAGATCATTGATGCTGCTTCAGGTATGAACCTTTCTGATGCAACAGGTCTTTTAAACTCAATCAAGTAAAGAGGTGTCGTGATTGGCTGACGTAAATGCAAATATAGGTATTAATTTTGATACCTCCAATGCACTAGCACAATTACGTCAGTTACAGGCGGGACTAAGCCGTTTCAACCAATCCCTAACTCAGGGAAATGTTGCTGCAATGAATGCACAAAAGGGACTCAACTCCCAATTAATGCAGGCTATTAATGCAACTGGTAAGTTTGTAGCAACACAAAAAGAAGTAGCGACAAGCACTTCATCTTTTACTAGTGCACTTGAAAAAAACCAACTCTCAATGCGAGAGTATTTTAGATACACTGTCGCTGCTGCAACAGCCAACACCAAAACATTTAAGGGCATGTTTGCCCAAGAGCGTGAGATTATTAACCGTGCTCGTAAAGATAGAGTAAAACTTCTACAGTCACAGTATATCCAGATGCAGGCTGCAAATGGAGACATGATCAAGGTTTTGCAGGTCATACCAAAGCACTTACAAATGGCTGGTGGCAAGTATACAGACTATGCAACTCGCATGCAAATGGCTGCACAAAGACAGCAGTTCCTGAATCAACTATTAAAGCAAGGCTCCACACAACTTTTAAACTTTGGTAAGAATACTCAGTGGGCTGGCCGTCAGTTGATGGTTGGTTTGACAATACCACTTTCCATTCTTGGCTCTACAGCAGCAAAGACATTCATGGAAATGGAACAGGCTGTTCTTAAGTTTACTAGAGTTTATGGAGACATGACAACCTCTGGTGACGCAACAAACAAGGCAGTTGCAGATATTCAAAGACTTGGAAAAGAGTTTACAAAATATGGAATCGCAGTAAAGGATACTATGGAAATGGCTGCCTCTGCTGCAGCAATGGGTCTTACTGGAGATGCACTAAGTGCTCAGGTAGTTCAGGCAACCAGACTTTCTGTACTTGGTCAGGTAGAACAGCAGCAGGCTCTTGAGACAACAATATCATTAACAAATGCGTTTGGTCTTGCAACAGAAGAACTAGCAGGCAAGATAAACTTCCTTAACGCAGTAGAAAACCAGACTGTTCTATCTATTGAAGATTTAACAATTGCTATTCCAAAGGCTGGACCAGTTGTAAAGCAACTTGGTGGTAACGTTGAAGATCTAGCATTCTTTATGACTGCTATGAAGGAAGGTGGAATCAACGCATCAGAAGGTGCTAACGCACTTAAGTCTGGTCTTGCATCCATGATTAACCCTTCAAAAAAGTCAGCAGAATTTCTTGCTGAACTTGGTATAAATATAAAAGGTATAGTCAATAATAATGCTGGAGATTTAAAGGGAACAGTTGTTGGGTTTGCTAGAGCGCTTGACACGTTAGATCCACTTAACCGTGCAAGAGCAATCGAACAACTATTTGGAAAGTTCCAGTTTGCTCGTCTGTCAACATTATTCCAAAACGTTACAAAAGATTCTTCTCAAGCAGCCCGAGCACTTGGTCTTGCTGGGGCATCAGTAGAAGAACTAGCAATTCTATCTGAAAGAGAATTAAAAAGAATTGAAGACTCAACTGGCGCTAAATTTAAAAAGGCAATGGAAAACCTTAAAACACAGTTGGTTCCAGTTGGCAAGGCATTCCTAGAAGCAGTAACTCCAATAGTCGCCTTTGCAGGAAAGATTTTAGAAAAATTTAATGGACTAGGGGATGGAACTAAAAAAGTAATAACAATTATGATTGGTGTAATTGGAGGCCTTGCCCCAGTTGCTTTGATGACATTTGGTATTCTTGCTAACGGTGTTGCCAACCTTATAAAATTCTTTGCAATGTTGCGTGGAGGAATTGCAAAACTTAATGGACAAAACAATGTATTGGGTGGTGGTTTTGATTATTTAACTAATCAACAAATTGAAAACCTTGCAGAAACAAATGCACTTCATACATCTCATAGCCAGTTGATATCTACCTTTAATGTTGAGAAAGCAGCCGTAGATTCACTTGCAGCAGCATATTCAAATGCATCTAGTCAGGCTAGAGCACTAGCAAGCAACTCCCCAGGACTATTTAATACAGTTCCAGGACCAGCAGGAGCAGTAGCAGGATTGCCTCCAAAGAAGTTTGCAACAGGTGGAGTTGTTCCAGGATCTGGAAATAGAGATACAGTTCCAGCATTGTTAACTCCTGGTGAAGTTGTTATTACCAAGCAGACTGCAAAAGAAAACCCAGAACTAGTTGCTGCACTTCAAAATGGTTCTGTAATGAAGTACTCTAAGGGTACTGGCAAATCTCCATTTTCATCAGACATAATTGCAAAACTATTTGAGCAACTAGGGCTTAACTCACAAACGGACAGACTAAGAATGCCTGTTGGCGTTTTAGAAAAAAAGTATTCTGCTGCTGGAAACCTGGCACCAAAAGAAGTAAACCACGGAAAAAATGCTGCTGGAGAAATGGGACAAGATCCAGATTATTTACAAAGTGAATTTGGTAGAGACTCTATGGACGAAAACATCAGAGTTCCTTTGGAAAAAGCAGGGGCTTCAGCAGAGAGAGCATCAGAGGTATTAGTAGAACTCGAATCAACACTTGACGAAATGGTTCTTGCTTACGATGGAACCACATCATCATGGCAGACTGCATCAGATAAAGCATTAAAGGCAATAGAAGAAAGAACAGATTTAACTAATAAAGAAAAAGAAATTATTAGACAGCGCATTGCACCAAAGAAAGCACAAGATTTTATAATTCCAAGTAATCCAGTTGTTGATGTAAAACCAGGTAGAGATGGTAAGCCTGGAGAAGCAACAATGAGAGATGAAAGAACAACAGAGGCTTACTATGCTGCAGAACAAAAGAAAAGATTAAAAGCAAAGCATCCAGAACTTTCAGACGACATAGACAGCATGGAGTTTTCTCATTACCCAGGATCTGAATCAATGTATGGAGGAAGATCAAATGTAGAGTCTCCAGTAGTAAATAGAACAACAGTTGGACCAGATGGAAAAACAAGCAAGGAAAGACTTCCTTTATCCGAAGAACAACTAGCGATTATTGCAAAAAAGAGAGCAGAAGTAGAAGATTATAGAATTCCAAAGCAAGAAGCAGAGTTAGCATCAATTGCTCCAAAGATTGAAGCCAGTGCAGAAGATAAGGCCAGAGCCGAAGCAGAGGGAGCAAAGGTTGGCGCAGCAGCAGCAGACGGAGTAAGAGGACCTCAAGGAACTGATGCAGGGTCTCCATCTAAAAAGGGAATAAAGGCTGGTAGAGAAGTTGCTGATGGAATTGTTCAAGGAATGCAAGAAGGAGAAGCAGCAGTTTCTGCACAGTCTTCTAGACTTGGAAGTTCCGCAGTTCCAACTGCAGCAGAAACGCAAGCAAAAGTTGACAAGATGGATCTTGGAAACAAAGCATTTTATGACGATATTGATACTCCAGAGATGCGTGATGAAAGACAAATTCTTAAGTCTCAAGATAGACAAAGAAGAAAACTTGGTGCTACAGGAACTGTCGGAGGTTCATCATCTGCGTCAACTAGTTCTTCTGCAACTGTTTCATTAACAGGAAGAACTGAAGCAGCAGCCGAACAGTTAGCAGTAAGTACGGAGCAAGCAGCCACAGCACAATCACAGGTTGTACAACAGATTAAGGACGAGAGTAGATCAAGAGTTACTGTTAAAGGTAATACTATTAATATTGGCAAGGCTCGTGAAGAAGCAGATAGGCTAAGTAATGAAGCATCTAATGCAGAAGCATCAGCAGCAAAACTTAGAACTGAAGCAGCAAAATGGGAAGAAGTCGCAGCACGTGAAGATGGTAAGAATATTTACACTGCTGAAAATGCTAGAGCACTAAAAAAGCAGGCAGATGAAGCAGAAATAAAAGCAGCAGAGTTAAGAATAAAAGCAGCAGAAGCAGATATCCAAGCAACCCAGTTAGAAAATGGTAGTGCAACACCAAACGAAATCGTAGCGAATGGAACTGCAGAGCAAGGCGATGGCCTAAGAAGAATTGTTGATGATACAGAAACTACAGCAGAATCTTCTGAAGTTGTAGCAGGTCAAACAGAAGAACTTGCAAGCGTAACACAGGATGCTGTTAATGCTCAAACAGAAAATGCAACAAACCTTTCAACTGGCGCACAGATCACAAATGCAACAACTGGAAACCTTAATGATGTCCTTCAAGCAACAGATCAGACTGGTTTTGCTCAGCAAGACCTTGCAGAATCTTCAACAAATGTTGCTAACATAAATGAGCAAATTGAAGCAGAAAAGCAAAGAGAACTTGAAAGACTTAAAAAATACAATGCAGAGCAAGCAGCATTGCAAGCAGCAGAAAATGGAATTGTTCCTCCAGGAAGTCAATCACAAAATGATCTAAACAAAAATAGAATGGGGTCAGTTGAGGCATACGAAGAGGCATCTAACTATACAAGAGACAAGAATGGTCATATACTTTTTGATCCAGAATTAGATAAAGATGGAAAGAGACAACCAACAACGCTTACTGAAAGCCAAATAAAGAAAAAGAAGCGTGGAATGCGTAGAGAGAAAGTTGGAAAGTTTTCTGGAAAGGTTTCTGGAGCAGCAGGTACGGCAGCAATGGTTGCTGGTATGGCAGGAGCCCCACCTGCAGTAACGGCTGGCTTGGGAGCAGTAGCAACAGTAGCACAATTTGCGCCGATGATTGCAGGAATGACTGGACCACAAGGTATTGTCGCAGCACTCGCAGCAGTTGCTATTGGAGCATATGCTTTAAATAAAAAACTAGAAGGTACTGCAATAGCCATTGCAAAGTTTACAAGATCTACAACAGTATCTGCAGACATGTTAAAAAAGATAGGAGAGCAAACTGGTAAGGTAGGCGCTTCTGAATTAATGAATAAAAGAAGGGGCGAAGGACAACTAAATACTTATGTTGAGGTCAACAGAAAGAGTACTATGGAGTCTGCACAGTTCCTTGAGGGAGAAGCAGGTAAAGCACTACAAAATGCATTTGTAGCAAATGCAACAAAGAATGGAACACAGGTTGCAGCAGAACAGTTTGCATTACAGATAGCAGCAGCGATATCTGACGGAACAATAGCCCCTGAACTTGGACAAGATATTGCAACTCAGATGGGAATTAATCTCAAAGATTCTGTTGCTGGCGTAAGAATTAATTTAGAGTTAAGAAAACTTATTGGACCAAATGGAGAAGATTTAGCAAAAGATCCTTTAGAGGTAAGAGCAAGAATTGCACAAAGATCAGCATCTTTGTCTGAAGAATTAGTAAGAAAAGTTAATTCAAAGGATAGGTCAGAAGTTGGTGGCAACAGCAAACTTTCTATGTTTGGAACTCTTGGACTTATTGGTGCAGCATCTGGATCTGATAAAACAGCAGCACTTGCTGTTGCGGGATCTTCAGCAATTGAAACAGCACAGGCACAAGCAGATGCAATGTCTATGTACTATGATGAGCAATTAAAAACATTAAAAAATGAGTTGGTAGCAACAACCAATAAAGAAAAGCAGTTAGAAATACAAGAAAAGATTGTCGCAATGACAAAGGAGCAAGAGGCTGGAATGGCCAGACTTAACAATCTTGTTGCTGCACAGATTTCAAGACAAACAAGTTATGCTAGTGATATTATTAATCAAAATAAATCAAAATTATTTACTGGCAATAACTTTTTAAATGACGCAGCAAGAAGACAAGATGCTTTCTTTGATGCACAGAAAGCAGATGTAAAAGCAAAGTACAAGGGTACAGCACAAGAAGCATCAGCACAAAGAGTCTTGGATCTGGGTGCTAGAGCAGACGAAGATAAGTCTTTTGCAAATAAAAATGAAGGAAGAACCTTTGAAGCAAAAATAAACTTCCTAATGCAGTCTGGACAAATGCAGCCAGAACAAATTGAAACAATGATGAAAATTTTTAAGGGCGACCTAAAAAAGATGGACACAGTCTTAGCAGTTGGTATGAGACTACACGGTGGAGCAAAGATGGCAGAACTTGCAGGAATGTTAAGCGGTGTTGACAAGAAAACTGCTAAGAGAATTATGATACAGATGTCTAGAAAGAATCCAGAAGAGTTTGATAGAGTAGGAAAGGCTATTGCAGTTCTTCAAAGATCAGATGGCCTAGAAGTAGATATGCAGGCAACTATAGATACAATTGGTATGCCTGGACTAGTTGAGTTATCAAACAAACTAGCAGCACTTGAAGCATTACCAGATCCAATAGAAAAAGAAGCAATTATTAAATTTGGAATAGACAATAATGTAGACATGCAGGGAATTATAGATAACTGGGATTACTATTCAAAACTAAAACCAGAAGTAAGAAAAGAAGCATTTGAAACATATACAACATTGTTTACTACGGCAACATCATTTAAGACACAAGCAGAAAAGGATGCTTGGGTTAAATTGCAGGCTGAAAATGCAGCAATTCTAAAGGGCGATAAGGGGTCGGCAAAATACACAGCAGAATACAACACTGTAATTAGACTGCTAACACTAGATGCAAATGGAAAGCCACTTCCTCTAAATGACTTTAAAGCAGCAGCAGCGTGGGCTAATAAGGGTGTAGAAGCAATCTTTGGTTCTGACCCCACTATTGCAAGCAAGCCTGGTGGACCTCTTGATGGCGGAGACAAGGGAAGCAAAAAGAATCCATTAGACTTCCTTGAAGAACTTGCAATGAGAATAAAGAATGTTCGTGACGGTGCATTTGATGCAACACAACCACTAAAGTCAATGCTTGCTGCTCTTAATAGTAAGAAGGCTAAAAAGGACATATCTTCATTAATGGATGTGTTTGATGGCCTGCAACAAAGAATGCTTAAGATGAAGGTTCCAAAAGAATTTAGAGACATGATTATGGGAATGTCTGCAGAAGACTTTAAGGCCATAGCAAACTTAAAGAATGAAAAAGCAATCTTTAAATTTAAAAAGGGTAAGCCAAGAACAAAGGCTAACATTGAGGGACTAACAAAAACAGGCGATGGCCTAATGAGATTTTATAGAGAAGCACAAATTGGAGAGGCTCAACTTGTAAATAAAGAAACTGTGTCAGAAATTGCAGATAAAGAAAAAGCATTTAGAATGCTTATTGCCAGCGGAGTAAGTGCAACAGATGCGCTAAAGCATGTAGAAGATGCTGCGGTAGCAGCAGCAATTGCAGCAGGAACTCTTGGCAAAGAAGGCTCACCTGAAAGAAAAGCATACATAGATGATTTAAAGAAGGCTAGTTCTGAATTAGAAAGATTTGCACTTAGACAAAAAATGATTCAGGCAAATGAAGAGTTCAAACTTTTAGAGCAAATGCCAAAACTTATGACTGCAATGAAGGCTGCAGGAATGTCAGCAGATCAGATGGCAGCAGCACTAGAAGATCCAGCACTAGCAAAGCATTTAATTGAAGACCTCAAAGATGGAAAGGTCGACGCTAAAGAAATAGCAGACTTCCTAAACTCTATTGAAGCCAAAAAAATTATTGATATTCAGGTAAAGTATAATGCTGGTAAGTATGGAGAAGCAGCACAGCCTGGAATTGACGCAGCAGAAAGATTATTTGCTGCACTTGAATCTGGGATTAGAAACGGCGTTGAAGGATTCTCTTCTCCTCAAAACAAGATAGATGTTGCAACTATTCAAAAGAACAATAAGTTAATTGCAGAAGCAGAACTTAAGGCAGCAGGATTTAGACATCAAATAGAATTAATTAATCGTGAAATTCGTGGTATGGAACGAGATATTGAAATGAACTATACACGACCAATCGAAGAGGCTTCAGAAAAAATCAGTGATATGGAAAGAGAACTAGAGATGAATCCAATCTTTGGTAATCGTGCTATAGGAAAGTTAAATGATGAAAATACAAAACTTTCTAATGACTTGGCAATTATGGCAAACCAAGCAGAAAAGATTAATGAGAGATATGACAAGCAGGCAGAAGCGCTACAAAAGGTAGCAGATATTAATGATGGAATTATTGCTCAGCAGCAAAGCCAGTTAGATCTTGCAGATGCTCTTACTCAGGGAGATATATCAGCAGCAGCAAGGGCTATGCAGGCAAGTCGTGCTGACCAAGCATCAAGAAATCAAGAAGGAGTGATGGATGCTCTTGAGCAGGCACGTACAAACGAACTAGATGGTTTGCGTGGAGCAGAGAGCGGTTTGAGTCAACTGCAAATTTCTGAAAGACAGTTTGTTATAAGTCAAGAAATCTATAAGATGGAAAATAATCCAGAAAGACTTAAGATTATGGCAGACATTTTGGCTCTGCAAGATAAAATTTATGATTTTGAAGAAGGAAGAGAAGCAGCACTTCTAAAGATTAGAGATAAAGAAGATGCAATCTATAAAATTAATAAAGAACAACTGTGGCCTCTTGAGGATAGCATTGCAGATATGCAGCACCAAAATGATTTAGCACAGAGAAGACTTGATATAGATGTATCTAACTTGACTGTTTTAGGAAAATCAAGAGATCAGTTTGAAAAGATAAAAGCAGAAATTGAACTTAGTGAGGTAGCAGCACAAAATCTTACTGCTGTATTTGGAGGAATGCTTGCAGCCATTGAAGCAATTAGGGCTAAGTGGGCAGAGGTTATTGCAGCAATCGCAGCAGCACAAAACGCTGCAGCAGCACAGGTTGTAGCAGATGGAATTAAAGCAAATGCAGATGCAGCAGCAGAAGAAGTAGCAGCAGATGCAGCAGCAGCAGTAGATGGAAGTGCTGGCTCAAAGAGTGATTCTGCAGCAGATGCATATGCAGCAGCATTAGCAAAGGGTCATTTTGAATCTGCAGCAAAGGCTGCAGCAGGAGTTAGCCCAAGCAAACTAGCATTAGCAGAAAGCGGAGCAATTGGTGCAGCATCTATTGCGTCACAACTTGCAGCAGCACAAGCAAGACTTTCTGCATCAACTACAACATCAAAGCCTACACCAAAGCCTACACCAAAGCCTACCCCAAAACCTACTCCAACGCCTACACCAAAAAAGCAGGTTGATCCAAATCCAGGAATTAAACCAGGAACAGGAGTTTACTCTGGAAGTACGTTTATACCAGCACAAAAACTTGTTCCAGGAACAGGTGTGTATGTTGGCAGCAAGTTTGTTCCCCCACAGTATAAATCTAAGGGAGGACTAATATCTGGAGTGTTGGGGAATAGCACATTTGCTCGTGGCACAGATACAGTTCCTGCAATGCTTACTCCAGGAGAGTTTGTGATGAGCAAGTATGCTGTGCAGTCTTATGGTTTAGAAAAAATGAAGTCAATTAATAATGGATCATCAGTTGGCGACTCAGTGTATAATTATAGTATTAATGTTAATGTAGAGTCAGAAGCAAACCCTGATGAAATTGCAAGGGTTGTTATGACACAAATACGAAGCGTTGAATCACAAAAACTTAGGGGGACTAGAATCTAATGGCAACTAACAATTACATGTCTGGAAGAAAGAAGTATTCTAGACCACAGGCAATGCTATTTGCTGATAACCCTGGAACAAAGGTTGATGGTTTCTACATCCCAGACGGCAGTGAAATAGGGTCCTATACAGCCTCTGAAGGCTCCAATGGCGAGTTTTTAATACTTTCGGATGATAACAGATCAGACATTAATTTTAAGCCTACCAGAATTGAAAAAAGAGAAAGAATGATTAATGGCCGAATGAGGTCATATCATATTGCAGATAAACTACAGATAACAGCATCCTGGGATATGCTCCCATCAAGAGCATATGATACCAAGGCAGACTTTGATGCTAATGGAAATGCAGATATGCTTAAGACCGCATCAAGGACAAACCCTTTAGAGTTTACAACAGATGGCGGAGCAGGCGGAGTAGAACTTCTTAATTGGTATGAAAATCACAGAGGTTCTTTCTGGGTATATCTTTCTTACGATAAGTATACAAATTTTGAAGATACAGACACTAGCGAGATAGATAATAGATTTAATAATATTAATAAGTATAATGAGATAGTAGAAGTTTTTTTCTCAGACTTTAGTTATTCAGTTGTAAAAAGAAGCGGTTTAAACTTTGACTTTTGGAATGTGTCTCTTACACTGGAAGAGGCATAATGTTTCAAGACAAAGATTTATTAAATTATATAGAGACAAACTCTTCAGTTCAAACAAGATCATCAGTAATTGCTGAATGGAACATGAATATAGCATCAAACATTAAGATGGTTGGAAACTATAGATACAGACCAACCCAGCAGGATTCTGCATACAGAACAATTCCAAATACTTTTGATCCATTAGAATCTAGTACAAACGGTGTAAAATATTACACTGGTGCAACAGATGCAGACATAAAAATAGATGGTGGATTTGATGACGAAGGTATTCCAACATCCTTGTATCCAGCAAAAGATAAAATGAAGATGCTGTACTCTTTAGAAAATTGTTTTTCATATCAACGTCCACGCAGCGGAATCAATAAGGCAACATACCTTAATGGTAAATTTTTACATAATCCAAATATCAATATGGCCAAGAGACCAAGATACTATATGCCAGATAAAAAGGATCCATTTAAATACTGGACATCTTTTAGAACAGAAAGTGGTATTGAGTATGGAGTTGCCAACAAGACAGTAAATGGAAAGAATAGAATAGAAGATGCTTGCCCATTCGTGGTTTATAAAGAGCAGATACCAGCAAACAGAATAGTTGTAAAGATGCAAACAAATACTGGGGAGTTGGACTATGGAATATTCTCAAACTCTGCTGAAACATTTTTAGATCCCTACTTTGGAGAAAACAATAGAACTACGCCTAACAACTGGAAAATTCAAGTATTAAAAAATAATAGTTGGGTAGACGCTAAGTCTTTTTCTAGCAGTGACAAAAGAAAAGACGGTACAGCAATCATAGGATCTGATGGATACGTAGAATTGTCTTATGGATTAATAGTTCCAGTCGCATACTCAGATACATTTAATTTTATTAAAGAGATTTCCTCTGTACTACTAAGGCCAGAGTCTGCAAATGAAGGAGATGCATTTTTGGTTGTACCAAATAGTACATCTTTAGGTACATTCCACATATGGAGTAGGGGTGCCTGGAAAACCTTTACACCAACATACGGGTGGTCCCTTGAAGATTCAGTTGTCAGTGGACTCACAAGTTTTGTAACAGATCTAACAAACCCACCATCTTTTGTTGCTAATAATGTTACAAAATATAAAGAGTTTGAATATATTTCTGGCATCAGAATAGTTGTTGACTCAATGAATAAGTTTGATTCTACTTTTGATTTAATTGAAATATCTCCAAGGCTAACAGCAGACTTAAGCGATAGGGTAATGAAATACTCTGTAAACAAGAGTGCTTCTGATTTAGGAGTAAGCGGATTGCCAGTAGGACAACTACTCGCCTCAACAGGATCGATTTCACTATTTGATTTTGACGATGCTTTTCATTCAGATAACCCAACAAGCATAATTAGTAGATATGTTTCAAAAAACATTCAAATAAAACTATATGAAGTTATAACAGATACACAGGGCATTGAATACTACATGCCAATAAAAACGATGTACGCAGATGGGTTTCCAAAACTAAATAATCAATCAAAAGAAGTTTCAATAGAACTTAGAGATTTATATTTTTATTTTGAATCACAGACTGCACCACAAATGCTACTGACTAATGCCTCTGTAAGTTCTGCAGTTTCTATACTTCTTGATTCAATAGGATTTTCTAATTATGTTTTTAAAAGAGTAGAGGGCGAATCAGAAGTAATAATACCATACTTTTTTATTCCTCCAGAAAAAAGTGTTGCAAAGGTTTTAGAGGATATTGCCATATCAACTCAGACTGCAATGTTTTTTGATGAATACAATAACTTTGTTATGATGAGCAAAGATTATATAATGCCGTCATTAGATCAAAGACCAACAGACCTTACGCTTTATGGAACTACAGACTTTAGTGATGATGGAGTATTAAAAAATAAAAAATCAAATAGCAAACTTTCTAATATTATAGAAATAACATCACAAGATAATGAAGTGTATAACGATGGGAAAATTGTATATACAACAAGATATATACAGAGATCTCTAGGAAGCATAAAGCAGGCAAGCCTTATAGATAATGAAAAAACTTGGATATACAAGCCAGTGCTTCTTTGGGAAGTTCAGGGAACTCAAAATACAAAATCTATCAATGGCGAAGTTGGAAACCAATCAACATATATGCTAAGTGCAATACCATTAAACTCAAACCTTTCTGAAAGTTTACCATCTGTAAAAAATAATAGGCTTGTAGACAATATAATGGACCTTGGAGAAGGAGTTTACTGGATAACTAGGTATAACGGATACTTCTACTCAAACGGAGAAATTATTAAGTATGATGCGGTTCAGTACAATATTTCTGGTACTGGAGATGTCTGGATCAATAATGTTCAAGAGTACGATAAGTATTTTTCATCTTTGCCGTTTAATGGAAAGATATATCCAACAGGACTAGTTAGAATTTATGCAGAGCCAAATTACGAAGAAATTTCTGGTGTATATAAACTTAAGAATGGTCCAGTTTCAAAGCATGGAAGAGGTCAGTTCGGAACGCCAGTTTCTGAGCATGGGGCAGGTTTAAACCCTTATTGGTCAAACAATTCTAATGTTCGTGGATGCACGATGCAGTCAAAGTACTTATTTGATTTAAACCAAACAGCACCTGTAACTACTGTTGGCCCAGCAGGAATAAACAATACTCTTGCACAAAAAACATCAAGAAATGGTATTATAAAAAACTTCTTAGCATCAAAATATATCTCTGAGTCAGAAGTAAACGGAATGCTATCTACACAGGCAGGTACTGTACAGTCTTCGGCTTTAGTCATGAACGGTCCAGGGTTTACTACAACAGAGTCGCCAGTTGATTTTGTTTCTTACGTTTATAAAAAATTAGAAAACAAGTATAAGCATTTTGGGACTAGAATGAGAATTGTAGGCAAGGTTGAAAATGATGCAAATCGTGGACAAACTCCAGTAGGTGCATCAACATACTTTACTGTTCCAGGGACAACTCCAGAAAAAAGTATCAGTATCGTTGGAGGTTCTGGAGGGTTAGCAGTAATGATTAACCCAGAAAGTAATAACGGATACTACTTTGAAATTATCGCTTTGGGTGCCAACAACCTTAATGAGTCTGAGAAAAAAAATGTAAACAACGTAATGTTTTACAAGGTTAAGGCATCTGGAACTAATGCAATTCCTATCAAGTTGTATGAAGGACTAACAAATATTGTTGTAGACGATGGAAGATTTACTGGTCAATACAGAATGTCAACAGAAGAAAACCCAACAGTCTTTGACCTGTCCGTTGAGTACCAAGATATTGGAACAAGAAGAAGGTTTTTCTTATATATAAATAACAATCTAATTGCAACAGTTGACGACGAAGAGCCATTGCCAGCATACAACAATATGGCCCTTTTTGTTCGTGGATCATCTAGGGTAATGTTTGAAAATATATATGCACTTGCAAATAATTACTCGCAAAATACTGCATTTAAGATTAATGCTCCAATAGCCTCAGCCTTTGGTGATTCTGAAATAAATGCAAACGATTCATTTATGAAGTATGCGATGAGTGGTGTCGTGCAAGGAACTTATCTTGCAGGAATAAGTTCTGCCGAGCCACCTGCATTTAGTATGTACTTTGAAGAGTTTGGAACAATAATGAGAGAGGCTGCATCATTTAATATTAAGTATGACAAGGCCTATCCAGCACTATACGCAAAACTCTCTCCTACATTTAACAGAATTAAAGGCTATTCAATTTCTGGATTTACAGCGGGATCATACGGAGCAGAGTTTTTAGTTTTTAACTCAACAGACACTGCCTTAAGTTTAGATGAAAGTAGTGGAAATTACTTAAGAATTCAGGGAATTGCTTTTAGCCAGCAATCTGACAACGACTTAACAGTTGATGAGTATTTTGCAAAGAATAGTAATTTGGCAGATCCAGAGACCATTGATTCATCTTTAGTCTCATACCCATTTAAAGTTGCAAAAGATTATGAGGATATAAAATTAAGCCGTATGTCTTACGGCAAAAAAGACTTTAGTCTAGAAGTTCCATATATTCAGTCTCATGACGCAGCAGAAAACCTAATGTCTTGGGTTATTAAAAAAATAATGAAACCAAGAAGATCGATGGGTGTTAAGATATTTGCAAACCCTATGATCCAACTTGGAGATATTGTTTCCGTAGACTATGTTGATAATGGTATAGATATGGTTTCATCAGTAGAAAAACGATTTGTTGTGTATAATATAGAGTATGCAAGAGAAAACGATGGTCCAACAATGACAGTATTTTTAAGTGAGGTCGTTTAATGACAACGGATTCAGTAGCAAATCAATCAAAGCCAGACATAAAGTCATCCTCTTTAGCATCAGTTAAGTCTGCAACGCCAGAACTAATTGCTTTGAGCAATCCTCCAATGGACATAGACATCATGGCAGATATGATTTTTGAAAATATTGGGGGACAAGAATTAATAAATATATCAAGAAGTGACACAATCAATGGCCAAGATGTAATCTATAGCCCTTTAAAAAACCTTAAAGATCTGTATATTCAGTACAACCCTAATAATATAATAAAACTAGAAAGCACTGCAGATACATACTTTAAGAATTTTCCAATAAGGCTAGAGTCAAAGTTACCTCCTTACGGGACAGGGCCAAGTGGAGAGGTTGTATATTTAGACCCCGTTACTGGAGATCTTGTCATAAATGTTTCTTCCCTTGACCCTGATGAGCAGGTTGATGTTCAGATACTAAACAGTGGAGAGACACTTAATGGTACAATATATGGTGAGGTATAAAAAATGATAACTAATACAGGTAAGAATATTTTAGCCAAATATCTTGTTGGACAGGCCCCAGCATATGCATCATACATTGCTATTGGCTGTGGAGCAAAACCACTACCTGCTGATGGAGTTCTTGGAGACTACTCTGCAAAAAAATCTTTAGATTTTGAAATGTTTCGTGTACCAATAACATCTCGTGGATATGTTACTGAAAACGGACAATCAAAAATTGTTTTTACAGCAGAACTTCCAACAGCAGAAAGATATGAGATAACTGAAGTAGGCGTTTGGTCAGCAGGGGCAAACCCAACTGCAGGATCCTATGATAGCAAAACAATATATTCTTTTAGCGGAACAGAAAACTGGGAATACCATAACCAAAATGGTGCTGTAGCAATTCTTCCAATTTATGAACCATTAGACTCAGGATCAAATCCTCCTAACAATATTATCAGTACAAGTAGTCAAGTTTTTCAAACTAACGCAGATAATAGAATTTTTACAAATCAGGAAAGATCGTCACGGTATGAAAGATGTAGATTCTTAAACAATATTATGGTTATAAGAGGAGACATGACAAACCTGTCACTTACTAGCGGAGTTGTTGGTGTTCCAAATGGGTCAAGTCACATACACTTGACTGGAGCAAATGTTGACTTTAATAAAAATGCTCCAACAGATCAACTTAAACTTGCTTTTTCTGTTATAAATAAAGATGGAGAATCAGAGGTACAGCCAGACGAAGTTAGAATTGTTGTTGAATTTTCTGATACGGATGAGGCAAACTCTACAAACTCTCAGTATGCAAGGCATCAAATAGTCTTAAAGGATACAGATCCAACTGTTGATTTTGCAACAGGACGATATTTTGTATCTTCAGTAGAACTTCAAGATTTAATTAAGACATCTGGTTTTACTTGGAACGTTGTAGACACTGTAAAGTTTTATGTTTCGGTAATAAAAAACAATGTTGCTTCAAGTGACTACTATGTTTGCTTGGATGCTCTAAGACTAGAAAATGTGACATCCTCTAACCCTGTATACGGGCTATCTGGATACTCTGTGATAAAAAATTTAAATGCAGAGCCAATAATTAAAAATGCTAATACAACAAATCACATTGAGTTTAGGTTTGGAATGGATGTTCTTTAATGTCAAACCCAGTTGTTAAAAAGGTTGTTATAAAAAAAGAAGACCTTCCAGCATTTAATGGAACAGAGCAAAACTATTTAGTTAGATATAGGATAGTGTCTGAAGACAGAAACAGGACATCTCACTGGTCTCCATACTACTCTGTTACTACTCCAACAGTGGCACAGGTTGCTTGCTCAGTAACTGTTTTATCAAATGTTATTAACATGGTTTGGCAGAATCCAACATCCACGACATTTCAGCAATACGATGTATATATAAAGACAAATATAGAGGACTGGACCTATCTGTCTAGTTCTTCTTCAACCCAATTTTCTACACTCGTCCCAACAGGAATATCTTCTTTTCAGGTTGCAGTTCAGGTGCCTACATATCCAAAAAAATATTTCACAAATGCTGCAATTTTTACATCAACACAGATAGCCGTTTAGTGGTATAATTAATATACTATGGCAAAAATACCTTTACCTGAGCGTGGACAACCACTAGACGTTACATACATTTCTCAGTTAGCCCAAGCAGTTAATGATTTATCATCTGCTATTTCACCAGCAACATATAAGTACACCTCCATTGACACCCCAAATGCTGGAAGACAAAATATTAAAGGCAGTGAGGCCAGAGTTATCGGAGGATACGTTCGTGTAGTTAATAGCGGAACAATCACTGCTGGAGAAGAAAAATCATTTACATATTCTTTCCCTGGTGAATTTAAGTACACTCCAATTGCAACAGCAACAGCCATCAACACTGGCAATACAGTTGCTGGCAAAAACGTTACAATTGTTTTAAAAAGCATTACAACATCTGGAGTTGAAGGAATTGTAAGATTTAATACATCTGGAGATGTGTCTATTGATGTTAACTTAATTATCATTGGCGTACCTAATTAATGCTAAAGTGTAAAAGATGTAGTGGGAGAATGTTTCTTGATAGACAATACAGTACAGTCGGTCACCTTGAAACCTATTGCATTTCATGTGGATCAAGAAGTTTTTATAACCCACCAGAAAGTTCTGCGGAGGGGTCATGGCTGTTAAAAAGGGAAGTATCGAGAGCGAAGGCTACAATGTCCTCCCTGTAATTCCAGGGAATAAAAAGGTCTGGTTCTTAAATGGAGACCTTGTAAGAGTACACCACCTAAACAAGTCTAACGGGATCATGTCTGTTTACAATATAACAAAAGATCAGATTGAAAGTTGTTTAATTTCTGATTTTAAAAAGAAACGTGAAAGAGCATATACTGTTAGAGAGACTGCTGATTTAGTTAATCGCCATAAAAAATATATGCCATCACTAATGAAACGAGGAGTTATTCCATTTCCAACGGGATCTCAAAAAGGTGGAGCAAGAGGATTTCAGGTAAGATCCTATTACTCAGAATCGCAAGTAAGGGAGATTCGTGATATACTTGCTACATACCATATTGGTAGACCAAGAAAAGATAATTTAATAACAAATGATATCACCCCAAGCAAGCAAGAGTTGACACGAAGAATGGGCGATGGTATACTTACATATACGAGAACTGAAGATGGTCGATTCATTCCAATCTGGTCTGAATCTATTTAACGAAGGGTATGAACATGGAAAACGAAGACACAAAGGTATCTGTAACACTTGGATACACACTTAACCTTGGAAACTTTCAATCACTAAGACTTGATCTTGGAATTGTAGATTCAAGACGTAACGGAGAAACTGCAGACCAGGCATTTGAACGTGTTTATAAGTTTGTAGAAGATAAGTTAACTGAAAAGATTAACGAAGCAAAGTCTGAAATTAACGAGTAATGGCAGAACGCAAAGACCGTATGGCTTTGCTTTCAAGATACAGTAAGTATCATACCGCAAGGTACGAGTCAAAGCCATCACTTAATTTAAACGTAGAGCAGTGGGCCTCAGATGGCCTTGTAGAGTCATACGGACTATCTGGCTGCTACGATATACTTGAGTATTATTTTTCAGTTTCAGAAAATCCTTCATGGAATTACTTTGCTTATAACGCAGAAAAAATTTTACAGGCAAAAAAAGATAAAAAAAGAGACGATGAAGAGAGAGCAGAGCGTAGAAGAATGGCTAAGGAGTGGCTAAGTGAATAATACAGAGTCCAAACTAATTACTGCAGTTCTTCAGGATAAGCAGATCCACGTTCTTTTACAGGCCAACGTAGATAACTTACTTAGAACTCACGGAGATATTTGGAACTTCATACGGCTATACTTTGAAAACAATAAGTCACTTCCTCCTTCAGAATTGGTTACAGAAAAGTTTAGAGATTTCTCTCCTATTTCAAATGTTGGTGCAACAAAACATCACCTTGAAGAGTTGCAGGGAGAATATCTAAATGATAGCCTTAAAGATATCTTAAGATCTGCAGCAACAAATGTTCAAAACAATCAGGGCAATATTGCACTAAATGATTTAATTACACAAACATCAGAGTTAAAGAAAAACACTTCGGCCATTCGTGATATTGACGTAACTGACCTTGAGTCTGCAGTAGCATACTTTGAGAATTTAAAGATTCAGCAAGCAGCAGGGCACGTTGGAATTAAAACCAATCTTCCAGGGTTCGATAACTATCTTCCTTCTGGAATTATGCCAGGTCAATTAGGGGTCTTTTTAGCATACCCAGGTATAGGAAAGTCATGGATGGCTCTGTACTTTGCTGTACAAGCCTGGAAACAGGGTAAGACACCCCTTGTAATCTCACTTGAGATGAGCGAGACAGAAGTTCGTAACCGTGTATTTACAATTATGGGAGAAGGCCTTTGGTCGCACAGAAAATTGTCTAATGGAGATGTTGAGTTGGACACTCTTAAGGCTTGGCATGAAAGGCACTTAAAGGGTAAGCCAGAGTTTCATATCATTTCAAATGACCAGGGTGGAGAAATCAATCCGTCAGTTCTTCGTGGAAAGATTGATCAGTATAAACCAGACTTTGTAATCGTTGACTACCTACAGTTGATGGCTCCTAATCAGAAGTCAGACAACGAAACGGTACGAATGAAGAACCTTTCAAGAGAACTCAAACTCATGGCTATTGGAGAAGAGGTTCCAATTATTGCTATCTCATCTGCAACACCAGACGATGTAAATGATCTAAGCGGTGTTCCAACTCTTGGACAGACTGCTTGGTCAAGGCAGATTGCATACGATGCAGACTGGGTTATTGCACTTGGTCGTGCAAGCAATAGCGATATTATTGAGTGTGCTTTTAGAAAGAACCGTAATGGGTTTATGGGAGACTTCCTTGTACAGGTTGATTTTGACAAGGGATACTACAGATATAAAGACTATGAAGATAAGTAGGTATAATATGTTACATGGCGAACTATCACCACAAGCCAATCAAGAAGTTCAATTTGAATGGAGTAATTCATGACGAATCGGCACTTGGCAGGCTTAAAGAAGAATATATCAGGCTACTGGAGTCTGAGATGCGCCTATCTGGATACGTACCAAGACTTGACATAAACCCAGACTTTACTATAGACTATAATGAAAGAAAAAAATATTTTGAGTTTGAATTAACAGTACACGGTATACATACAGGGAGAAAGCAAAGCGAATGGATAGCAGGGATAGACGGAAGCACACCAATCTATACACAAAAGAACAAATCAAAAGAGTTCTCACAGGAACAGGTGTAACGATTGAGTCTGAGGTAGACTCAGACTATATAATCTTTTGTCCATACCACAATAACAATAGAACGCCAGCAGGAGAAATAGACAAGAACAATGGAACATTTTTTTGCTTTGCCTGTCATCATGTAACTGGACTTACAGAGTTCGTAATGCATATGTCTAACAGGACTTACTTTGAAGCAGCAAGATTTATAAAAAGTAAAGAGACAGAAACAAGTATTGAGACCGATATAGATAAGGCGCTATACAAAAAGCCAGAGTTCACACTGTTTGATGAACTAGTTCTTAAGCGTTTGCACAATAACCTTCTTTCCTTTGATAGAGCAAAAGATTATTTTAACTACAGAAAGATAACCAAAGAGTCTGCATCAAAGTTTTCTTTAGGATACTCAGACAAACAGGATATGGTTACTGTACCTGTTCATAGCCCAGATGGTTTACCAATTGGCTTTGTTGGAAGATCTATTGAGGGCAAAGAGTTCAAGAATACTCCAGGACTTCCAAAATCAAAAACACTTTTTAATCTTCACAGGGTTAAGAGTTCTGGGAAAGTGTATGTTGTAGAGTCATCATTTGACGCTATTAGGCTTGACCAGTGTGGCTTTCCTGCAGTAGCAACCCTTGGCTCAAACGTATCTAACATACAAATAGAATTGCTTAAAAAGTACTTTAATGATATAATTGTTATTGCAGACAACGATGAAGCAGGTGGAAATATGAAAACTAAGATAGTTGAAAAACTTGGTTCTCGTGTATCTGTAATACAACTAAATAAGCAATATAAAGATATAGGCGACATGGACGATAAGTCAATTCAAGAACTGGACTTCCAGTTTGACAAATCAATACAGTCTATGCTAAACTAACATAACACAGAAAAGAGAAAACACATGGCAATACTAAGAGGAATAAAGGAAATGGGCCCAGTACTAGACGGCCCAAAGGGTGGAGATGGTCCAAAGGTTAAGTGGCTAAAACTTGCTGACGGACAATCAGTAAAGATTCGGTTCTTAGAAGAACTAGACGAAGATTCAGCAAACTATAACGCAGAGCGTGGACTAGCAATTGTTGTATCAGAACACACAAACCCAAAGGACTATAAGCGCAAGGCTGTAGACACAATGGATACAGAA
>Ga0207939_1000035_pt1 | contig 58115 bp, 66 predicted proteins | sample LakMenEpi02Jun12_FD_150663 | JGI IMG/M metagenome (GOLD analysis project Ga0207939, IMG submission 150663) | Freshwater microbial communities from Lake Mendota, WI - 02JUN2012 deep hole epilimnion (SPAdes) | ecosystem: Environmental > Aquatic > Freshwater > Lentic | place: Lake Mendota, Madison... | reverse complement strand
TCACTGGCCGCTGTTTAGCCAAGCGTTTTGGCCGACAACGCGCCGCTCGTTCGCAGTATTTGGATCCAACCGGCGGATCCCTTTTTCAGGAGTCCCTAACTACAAAGGAATTAAAGGCGATTCAATCACTTTTGACCTTGCCTCCTTTGGAATTTCCCCAAGGCAATACAGAAGAGCGGCAATTGGCTTTGGCAACTGCAAAGCAGCAATCAATCAAGGAGCTCTTCGAGAAGAAGCTTTCCTCTATCAATTCAAAACAGGAGAGCTCTTTTTTAATGAAAACGGATCAAAGCCAGGCCTTGGGAATGGGGGCTTGATCTGCATCCTTGAGGGTGCTCCGAGCCTGGGAGCAATTTACTTCGACTTTTAAAAGTGTCCATTCCTGGCCCGTTTTCCAGCCCATAAAAATGCTCTAATAGTCCTCTGGCATGTTCTCCAGATAACGATCAGCCGCCCAGCGGGATGAGTCCCTAAGATCGGCTCACCTCAGCCCAGCGACGTGCAACAGCTGCCTCGCCGCCAGCAGGAAGTGCTGCAGCTGGCGGTGCGTCATTACGTGGACACAATGGAGCCGGTGGGCAGCAACACCCTGGTGCGCCGCTTCGGACTGCCGGCCAGTCCGGCCACCGTGCGCTCGGCGATGGGTGCCCTCGAGCAGCGGGGCCTGCTCACCCAGCCGCACACCTCGGCGGGCCGCATCCCCAGCCAGCAGGGGTACCGGGTGTATGTGGATGACCTGCTGCCGGCGCCGGGGGCCGCGGCACAGCAGCTCACCCGCGAACTCACCGGCCTGAGCCTGCAGTGGGCGGCCCTGGACGATCTGCTCCTGCATCTGAGCCGCCGGCTGGCCGATCTCACCGGTCTGCTGAGCCTGATCACCCGGCCGGTGCCCCCCCAGCCGAGGGCCAGCCTGCAGGCCCTGCGGCTCGTGGCCAGCGGCGACCGCCTGCTGGTGTTCCTGGTGGGCGACGCGGCCGCGGCCCACAGCCTCAACCTGCGTCTGCCCCTGCAGGCCCGCCACGACATCGGCGCCCTGGAGGGCTGGGTGGGCGACCAACTGCGCCAGGGCCCGATCGACTGGTCGAGCCTGCCGCCCCAGCTCAGTGCCTGCGGAGCGGTGCTGCGTCAGGGGCTGGCCAGCCACCAGCAGGCCCGGTTGGAGGCCAGCCAGGGCACCGTGGCCACCGGACTGGCAGGACTGCTGGCCCAGCCGGAGTTCCGGCAGACCGCCTCCCTGCGCCCACTGGTGGAGCTGGTGGAGGGCTCGCCCCAGCAGCTGCTGCAGCAGGGGGGCATCTGGATCGGCGCCGAGCACCCCAACCAGGCCCTGCATCACTGCGCCCTGGTGCAGGCCGACTACCACAGCCGTGAAGGCGGCGTGGGCCAGGTGGCCCTGGTGGGACCGATGCGGATGGCCTACGCCACGGCGCGGGCCGCCGTTCAGTCGGTGGCCCAGACCCTCTCCCGCCTGTTGAGCTGATGGGGGACAACCGACACCGTCTGGGAGCGCGATGACCTACTGCGTGGCCTTTCTGCTGGACGCGGGCCTGGTGTTCGTCTCCGATTCGCGCACCAATGCGGGGGTGGACTACATCTCCACCTACAGCAAGATGCACGTGTTCCAGCCGGCAGCCGACCGGCTGTTCGTGCTGCTGGCGGCGGGCAACCTGGCCACCACCCAGGCGGTGCTGAACCGCATCCAGCGCGACCTGCACGAGCGGGAGACCACGGCCGCCGACCTTCCACCTCGGGCCACCCCCACCCTCATCTCCGCCTTCAGCCCCGAGCGGGGAAGTGGGCCCGAAACCGCCCCCCTGCAGAGCACCCTGGCGGCCGACGCTCTCGCTGAAGCGCCGCCGCCAGCCCACCCTGCGGCCGCCAGAGCGGCGGCGGCCCCCGACCTGCTGAGCGCCCGCTACCTGTTCGAAGCGGCCGACTACGTGGGCCGGATCAGCGTGGCGGTGCAGGAGCAGTTCGCCGCCCAGGTGCGCCAGAGCGGCGGCAGCGCCCAGGCCAGCTTCATCCTCGGCGGCCAGATCCGGGGAGAGGAGCACGGCCTGTTTCTGGTCTATCCCCAGGGCAATGCGGTGAAGGCCACCCGCGACACGCCATTCCTGCAGATCGGTGAGAGCAAGTACGGCAAGCCGCCGCTGGATTTCGTGGGCCACTGCGGCCTCTCCCTAGAGGATGCGGCCCGGCTCTGCCTGATCTCTCAGGTGATCACGCGCCGCTCCAACCTCACCGTGGGCCCGCCGTTCGAGCTGGCGCTGATGCCCGCCGATCGGCTGTGCCTCTCCCACAGGATCAAGCTCGACAAAGACGCGCCGGAAATCCGCCGCTCGATGGAGATCTGGAAAGGTTGCATGCAGGACGGCCTGCGCCGCCTGCCCCGCTTCGGCTGGGAGGAGGACCCGCTCTAGAGGGCGTCGCCCAGCCGCTCGGCCACGGTGTTCACGTCCTTGTCGCCGCGGCCGGAGAGGTTCACCACCACCTCGGTGCCGGGGGCGAGGGTGGGGCAGAGCTTGTTGAGCCAGGCGAAGGCGTGGGCGGTTTCCAGGGCGGGGATGATCCCCTCCAGGCGGCAGAGCTGCTGCAGGGCATCCAGCGCCTCGGCGTCGGTGACGGCGGCGTACTCGGCGCGGCCGATGCCCTTGAGGTAGCTGTGCTCCGGGCCGACGCCGGGATAGTCGAGGCCGGCGCTGATCGAGTGGGCCTCCTGCACCTGGCCCTCGCTGTCCTGCAGCAGCAGGCTCATGGCCCCATGCAGCACGCCGACGCGGCCCTCGGTGATGGTGGCGGCATGGCGACCGGTGGGGACGCCCTCACCCGCAGCCTCCACGCCGATCAGGCGCACGGAGGTGTCTTCCACGAAGGGGTGGAACAGGCCCATGGCGTTGGAGCCGCCGCCCACGCAGGCGACGAGCACGTCGGGCAGGCGGCCGAAGGCCTCCTGGCACTGCTGCTTGGCTTCGATGCCGATGCAGGCGTGGAAGTCGCGCACCAGCATCGGGTAGGGGTGGGGCCCGGCCACCGATCCGAGGATGTAGTGGGTGCTCTCCACGTTGGTCACCCAGTCGCGGATCGCCTCGCTGGTGGCGTCCTTGAGGGTGGCGGTGCCGGCGGTGACCGGCTGCACAGTAGCGCCGAGCAGGCGCATGCGGAACACGTTGAGGGCCTGGCGGCGCATGTCCTCGGCGCCCATGTAGATCACGCACTCCAGGCCGAAGCGGGCGCACACCGTGGCCGTGGCCACGCCGTGCTGGCCGGCGCCGGTCTCGGCGATGATCCGCTGCTTGCCCATGCGCAGGGCCAGCAGGGCCTGGCCGAGGGCGTTGTTGATCTTGTGGGCGCCGGTGTGGTTGAGGTCTTCGCGCTTGAGCCAGATGCGTGGGCCGCCCTCGGGCCGGCGGTAGAGCTCCGTGAGCCGCTCAGCTTCGTAGAGGGGTGAGGGCCGGCCCACGTAGGTGCGCAGCAGGTGGTTGAGGCGCTCGGTGAAGGCAGGATCGGCCCAAGCTTCCGCGGCAGCTTTCTCCAGCTCGGCGAGGGCCGGCATCAGGGTTTCGGGCACGTACTGGCCGCCGTAGGGCCCGAAGCGGCCGAGGGGGTCAGGGCGCACTTCGGGGGAGAGGGAGGCGGGGGGAACGGTGGCGGTCACCGGCGGCGGCGTGCAGTGGGGGCAGCCTAGGGAGCCGGGGCCGCCCAGCCGGGCCCCGGGCACGGCCAGGGGTTCCAGGCCTGGCGAAAGTCGGCGAAGCCCTGCTACCACCCCGGTAACCGCCATGCCCGCCATGCCCCCTGAGCTCAGCCCCGCCGAGCAGCTGATGGCGATGGCCAGCGGCGCCTGGGTGACCCAGATGATCCATGTGGCCGCCGAACTGGGCGTGGCCGATGCCCTGGCGGCTGGAGAGCGCGACTGCGAGGCACTGGCGGCCGCCTGCGGCGCCGATGCCGATGCCCTGTTCCGGCTGCTGCGGGGCCTGGCCAGCCTGGGCATCTTCCAGGAGACGGCCCCGCGCCACTTCGCACTCACGCCGCTGGCGGAGCTGCTGGGCAGCGATCACCCCCAGTCGCTGCGCCAGTTCGCCCGCATGCTGGGCGATGAGCACTACCTGGGCTGGGCCGACCTGCTGCACAGCGTGCAGACCGGCGGCAGCGCCTTCCGCCACCGCTACGGCTGCTCGGTGTTCGCGTGGTACGCCCAAAACCCCCGGCGCGGCGCCATCTTCGACCGGGCGATGGGCGATTTCTCCCGGCCGGAAACCGAAGCCGTCCTGGCGGCCTACGACTTCAGCCCCATCAGCGATCTGGTGGACGTGGGCGGCGGGCAGGGCAGCCTGCTGATCGCGGTGCTGCGGGCCCACCCCCACCTGCGCGGCAGCGTGTTCGACCAGCCCCACGTGGTGGCGCCGGTGGCGGTGCCCGCCGACCTGGCCGGCCGCCTGGACTTCAGCGGCGGTGATTTCTTCGCCTCCGCCCAGGCCGGTGCCGATGCCTACCTGCTCAAGCACATCCTCCACGACTGGGACGATGGCGCCTGCCGCACGATCCTGCACCACATCCGCGCCGCCATGGCCCCCGGCGCCCGGGTGCTGATCCTCGAGCAGGTGATCCCCCCCGGCAACGGCCCCTTCCCGGGCAAGCTACTCGACCTGAACATGCTGGTGATGACCGAGGGCGGCCGGGAGCGCACGCCCGCCGACTACGCCCAGCTGCTGGAGAGCGCCGGGCTGCGGCTGGAGCGGATCGTGCCCACCGCCTCCGCGGTGAGCGTGGTGGAGGCCGTGGCGAGCTGAGCGGCAGGACCAGGCACGGCCAGCGGCCAGAATCGGGCTCTGTGCGGGGATGGCGGCGATGGCCAGGAAGGGCGGCTGGCAGGAGTTCGCCCGGCCGGAGAGCACGGCCCGCCCGCCGGCGGCGGCAGGGGCGACTCCAGGGGCCCCTGCCACCGCCCGGGCCCAGCAGCGGGTGCGGGTGCAGCGCACAAAGGCAGGCAAGGGGGGCAAGCTCGTCACCGCCATCACCGGCCTGGAGCTGGCCGAAGCGGAACTGAAGACCCTGCTCAAACAGCTCAAGGCCAGCGCCGGCACCGGCGGCACCCTCAAGGACGGCGTGATCGAGCTGCAGGGCGACCAGGTGGCGGCGGCGCTGGCGGCGCTGGAGCAGGCGGGCTTCCGACCGAAGCAGGCGGGTGGCTGAGGACTAGGGCAGCCAGGGCGGGCGGACACATCTTTATGCACCCAGTCGGTGACATCATGTTGCTCTAAACGGCTGGCTCGGCATGGGCACCACGCTGACGAACGATGTGGTGAACACCGTGATCCGCAGGGGACTCTGCAGCGCAGAGCCGCCAACTCCTGCGGATGGAGATCCATATGAAGTAAAGCCTCGATCAATGGAAGGTCAGTGATCATTCACCACGTGACTCTTCTGGTTTTGGCCTGCAATGCAATTGCCCTATTGCCTCTCTACGCCGAGGCCTGGTGGGAGCGGTGCATCCGAGGCCGACAGCCGGTAGCGATCCCATGGGTTGTGGCACTGCTCTCGACCAGCTGCAAGGCGGGCTCGAGCGCCCATCGGTACGCCTTCTGCAGCCTGGCCCTCGAAAACCAAGCGATGGTACAAGTCAACGACAGCGACGTCAGCCGCTTCCCGGGCCTGCGCTGGACCAATCCCGTCAATAACGCTCTCATCACATGAACAAGGCAAGCCAGACTGCCGCTCCACCCCGCCGGCCCCTGCCCAGCACGGGTGCGCTCACGGGCGTGCTGGAGGCGCTGGCCTTCTTCCGTGACGGCGACTTCGCCCAGCGGCGCTTTGATCGCCTTGGCAACGTCTATCAGACGCGGCTGCTGGGCCAGCCGCTGGTGTTCATCCGCGGCGGCGCCGCGATCAGCGACCTGCTGGCCCAGCCGGAGGCCAGTGAGGGCTGGTGGCCTGCCAGCGTGAAGCAGCTGTTGGGTAGCCGCTCGCTGGCCAATCGCAACGGCGCCGATCACCGGGCGCGAAGGCGAGTGGTGGGACAGCTCTTTTCGGCAGCGGCCCTGCGTCGCTACAGCCCCGGCATCGCGACGCTGGTGGACGAGCTGGCGGCCGATCTGGCGGCAGCCCCGGCGCCGTTGCCGCTGGTGGGGCGGTTGCGGCGCTTTGCCTTCACGGTGATCGCCGGGGTAGTGCTGGGACTGGAAGGAGCGGATCGCGACGCCCTGTTCGCCGATTTCGAGATCTGGACGCGGGCGCTGTTCTCGATTCCAGTGGCGATCCCAGGCAGCCCGTTTGCGCAGGCCCTGCAGGCGAGGGGACGGCTGCTGGCGCGGCTGCGCCAGGTGCTGCAGCAGGCGCGCAGCCAGGCGGCGGCGGGGCTGCCCCTGGCAGGCGGGCTGGATCTGCTCACCGGCGGGCTGGATGAGGCGGGTCTGCCCCTCGATGACGACGACCTGGTGGAGCAACTGCTGCTGCTGCTGTTCGCCGGCTACGAGACCACCGCATCGTCGCTGAGCTGCCTAATGGCGGCATTGCTGCAGCACGACGACGTGCTGGCCTGGCTGCTGGAGGAGCTGGAGACCCTGCCCTGGCCTCCGCCACCCGAGCAGCCAACTCCCCGGCTGACGGCGGTGGTGCAGGAGGTGATGCGACTGAATCCGCCAGTCGGGGGCTTCTTCCGGCGCACCACCCGGGAGCTGGTGCTCGATGGAGTGGCTGTGCCGGCGGGACGGGTGGTGCAGGTGGCGCTGGCCGCCTCCAACCTCTACCGCCCCGAGGCAGAAGAGAGCACTGCAAATGCGGACGATCTAGAGCTCTTCCGCCCAGAGCGGCACCTGGGCGAAGGCAGTGGGCTCACTCTGCTGCCGTTCGGAGGCGGCGAGCGGGTATGCCTGGGCAAAGCGCTGGCGGAACTGGAGATCCGACTGATGGCGGTGGGCCTGCTCAAGCAGGTGCAGCTGCAGCTGGCCCCCCACCAAGACCTCAGCCTGCAGCGCATACCCAGCCCAAGCCCCCGTGGAGGCCTGCTAGTACAAGCCTCCCATTACCCAGGCATTGCCTGAACCGATAGGGATTCAGAGAAAATTCAGTTGGAAGAAGAAACCTGAGTGGAGTTCAGACGCCGCCGCAGGCGACGGCTCGCTCCAAAGGCAGCCCCCAACCCAAGCAAAGGAACAGGGCCAGGCACGCGCTGGACTTCAACCGTGGAAGACGTGAAGGAGCTGATTTGAACATTGAAAATACCAGATCCTGAATTAGAACCGGCCAGCGAATAATCTGAAAGGCCATCTCCACCGACACCGTTAACATTAGTGCCGATAAACGAAATCCTGTCGAGAGGGAATTGGTTCGGTGGAGCTAGCGGATTAGTGAAAGCAGTCTGGTGGGTGATCGTGAGCTGACCATTGCCTACGACGATTGAGCTGCCACAACCTCCGGGAACAAGGCAAGTATTGGAAATGAAATTATTAAAATCCAATTCAGCTCCTGTATACTGCAATTCCTGGGAGTCAAACGTAACTAGATACTCGATAAAAAGCGTTGGCCTGGGAATTTGAGCCATACCAAAATTAAAAAAATCAGCTGCGTTTTCAAAAGTGTTGGTAAAAGTGATCGGCTGACCCGGCTCCAGCAAAATATCAAGAATCGCATCCCCATCCAATTGACCCCCTTCGGGTTCAAAGTTTATATCCGCCGCCTGCGAAGGTGAAGCCAAAGCGGCTGACATTGCGAGGCCGGCAAGACCAGCCATAAATTTAAAATTCATTAGAATTAGACAGAATCCCCTAAACTTAAAGACCCCTTCGAATCCCGAATGCCTGAATGGACACTTCGCCAGGTGGCCACCACAGCCGCACAACAACATCACGTTGTCGGCATGCATCTTGAGCGCTCAAAATGCATCCGCGCGTTGCATCCTTATCCTCCTACACGGGTTACGACCCCCACATAATCGGTGATCAGGCCTGAGCTGCCGAAGAAAGGCAGCGGCTTCAGCAGGACCAGTCATGCGACCTGCCCTCGTTTATCACCCGGCCTATTCGGCACCGCTGCCGAGCAGCCACCGCTTTCCGATGGCCAAGTTCCGGCTGCTGCACGATCACCTGCGCCAGCTGGATCTGGCCCGGCCGGAGCAACTGCACCAGCCGCTGCCGATCCCCCGGCGGGCCCTGGAACTGGTGCATAGCCGCGCTTATCACGAGGGCTTCTCCCAGGACAGCCTGCCGGCCCAGGCCCAGCGCCGCATCGGCCTGCCTGCCACCACACCCCTGGTGCGCCGCACCTGGCTGGCGGTGGGAGGCACGCTGCTCACGGCCCGGCTGGCCCTGGCGCACGGGCTGGCCTGCCACCTGGCCGGCGGCACCCACCACGCCTTTCCCCACTACGGCAGCGGCTTCTGCATCTTCAACGACGTGGCCGTGGCCGCCCGGGTGCTGCTCGCGGAGGGGGCGGTAGCGAAGCTGATGGTGATCGACCTGGACGTGCACCAGGGCGACGGCACCGCCGCGATTTTCGCGGGAGATGGGCGCGTGTTCACCCTCTCGGCCCATGCCGCCAGCAACTTCCCGCTGCGCAAGCAGACCAGCGACCACGACCTGCCCCTGGCCGATGACCTCGACGACGACGCCTATCTGGCGGCGGTGGGCCGCCTGCTGCCCGAGCTGCTGGAGCAGGTGCAACCGCAGCTGGTGCTCTACAACGCCGGCGTGGATCCCCACCGCGACGATCGCCTCGGCAGGCTGGCCCTCAGCGACACCGGCCTGCTGCTGCGCGACCGGATGGTGCTGGAGGCCTGCCTGCGGCGGGGCATCCCTGTAGCCACGGTGATCGGCGGCGGCTACGACGCCCTGCCGGCCCTCGTGCGGCGCCATGGTCTGGTATTCCGGGCTGCCGCCGAGACGGGCCTGCTGCTGGGGCTGTGAGCAGAAGGGCGGGCAGCCACAATGGCGCCACTTCCGCCGCGAGCCGATGACCGCCGCCCCCGCCAACCCCACCTACGGCGAGCTCACCAGCCAGGGCAACAGCACCAACATCGCCTGGCACCAGGCGGCGGTGACCCGGGACGAGCGGGCCCAGCAGCGCGGCCACCGCAGCGCCATCCTCTGGTTCACCGGTCTCAGCGGTGCCGGCAAGAGCACCCTGGCGAACGCCGTGAACGCCGCCCTATTCGAGCGGGGGCTGGCCTGCTACGTGCTCGATGGCGACAACATCCGCCACGGCCTCTGCAAGGACCTGGGCTTCTCCGATGCCGATCGCGAGGAGAACATCCGCCGCATCGGCGAGGTGGCCAAGTTGTTCGTGGATGCCGGCGTGGTGGCCCTCACCGCCTTCGTGTCGCCGTTCAAGGCCGACCGCGACAAGGTGCGCGCCCTGGTGCCATCGGGCGACTTCATCGAGATCCACTGCGCCGCCGACCTGGGCGTGTGCGAACAGCGCGACACCAAGGGCCTCTACGCCAAGGCCCGCGCCGGCGAGATCAAGGAATTCACCGGTATCTCCAGCCCATACGAGGCACCGGAATCACCCGAACTGAAGGTGGACACCGGCAGCCAGAGCCTGGAGGAGAGCGTGGCCCAGGTGCTCAGCCACCTGCAGGCCGAGGGGATCATTCCCCAGGCGAGCTGAGCAGCCCAGCACTGGAGCTGGGCGCCTGCAGACCCCCTTCCCCCGCCCGCAGCTGAGCGCCCCAGGCATCGAGGAAGGTCTTGGCGCAGCTGGCCAGGGGCACCGCCAGCAGCAGGCCGAGCAGCTCGCCCAGCCCCAGGAGGCTGCCCAGCCGGGCCCCCACGGGCAGGCTGATCAGCAGCCAGGCCGGCTGCAGCCCCACGATCTTGCCCATCAGCCGAGGCTGGATCACCTGGTCCACCAGCTGGCCCACGGTGATGGCAGCCGCCAGCACCTCCAGGCCGGTGCGCGGGTCTTCGAGGGCCAGCAGCAGGCTCACCAGCAGGATCGTCAGCGCGCTGGCATAGGGGATCAGGGTGGTGAAGCCGATCAGCACGGCGAACAGCACGCCGTAGGGAATGCCCAGCAGCGTGAACACCAGCATCTGCAGGCTGCTGAGGATCAGGGCCAGCACCACCTGACCCGCGAAGTAGCCGCGGAAGGTGCGGCTCACCGTGGACACCACCAGCGACCGGATCGGCGGCGAGAGCCACTGGGCCAGCCCGGCGCTGATGCGCTCTCCCCCGAGCAGCAGGAAGATCGCCAGCACCAGCACGATGACCGTGTTCACAGTGATCGACACCGTGGCCCCCAGCAGGCCCAGCAGCCGCTGGCTCAGCTGGCTGGCCAGCTGGCTGATGCGGCTGAGCAGATCGCTGCTGAGGTTGCCGAAGTCGGTGGGGATGCCCTGCTGCTCGGCCCAGCGCTCCAGGCGGTCGAGCCACTCTTCACCCTGCACCAGCCAGGTGGGAAGGGCGGCGATCAGCTCCCCCAGCTGTTCGATCAGGCGGGGCACCAGCCAGATCACCGCCAGGCTGATCAGGCCCAGGGCCACCCCCAGCACCAGCACGGTGGCCAGCCAGGGCGGCGTGCCCCGCTGCCGCAGCCAGAGGCTGGGGATGTCGAGCAGGAAGGCGATCAGGGCCGCCGCCACGAACAGGGCGGGGAACGGCGCCAGGGGCAGCAGCAGCTGGCGCAGCACCCAGAGGTTGAGCACCAGCAGCGGCAGGGCCAGGCCGGCCTTCAACCAGGGGGGCAGCACCAGGCGTTCGAGCATCGGCTTCGCCCCTCAACCCATCTGGGCCAGGTAGGCCGCGCTGCCCAGCTCCTGCAGGCGGCCATCCTTGGCCCCCACCTGAGCGTGCAGCTCGGCCCGATAGGCGGCCAGCGCCTCCTGCAGCGACCCTGCCAGGGCGCCATCGGCAGCAGCCAGGATCTGCACCGCCAGCAGGCCGGCGTTGGCACCGTTGCCGATGGCCACCGTGGCCACGGGGATGCCGGCAGGCATCTGCACGATCGAGTGCAGGGAGTCCACTCCCGAGAGGGCGCGGGTGTGCACCGGCACGCCGATCACCGGCAGGGTGGTGAGCGAGGCCACCATGCCGGGAAGGTGGGCGGCGCCACCGGCGCCGGCGATCACCACCTGCAGGCCCCGCTGGCGGGCCTCCCGGGCGAAGGCCACCATCTCCAGGGGCGTGCGGTGGGCCGAGAGCACCCGCACCTCACAGGGCACCCCGAAGCGCTCCAGCATCGCCACCGCCGGCTGCATGGTGGGCAGGTCGGAATCGCTGCCCATCACCACCGCCACCCGTGGCGGTGGTGATGGGGCGTCTGCAACGGCGCTGGTGCCGGTGGGCGGAACAACGGGCGTGGCGCTCAACGGCGGACAACGCAGGATGGATGCATTGTCGCGGCTGCCCCGTCGATGCGCTGGATCACCAACGTGCGCCTGCCCCGGGCCAGCCGCTGCAGCCATGGCGGCGATCGCCGCTGGCGGCTGGCGGTGGATGGGGAGGGCTGGATCACAGCGGTGGAGCCGATTGCTGCCGGCAGTTGCGCCGCAGGCGACGACTGGGGCGGCGAATGGCTGAGTCCGGCCGGGGTGGACCTGCAGATCAACGGCGGCCTGGGCCTGGCCTTCCCCGAACTGAGCGCAGCCGATCTGCCCAGGCTGCTGGAGCTGCTGGAGCTGCTCTGGCGCGATGGCGTGGAGGCGATCTGCCCCACCCTGGTGACCTGCGGCGTGACGCCGCTGCGCCAGGCCCTGGCGGTGCTCGAGCTGGCCCGCCAGCAGCACCGGCCCGGCCGCTGCCAGCTGCTCGGCGCCCATCTGGAGGGCCCATTCCTCAACCCCTCCCGCCGCGGTGCCCACCCCGAGCAGCACCTGGCCGCCCCCAGCCTGGAGGCCCTGGCGGAGCGGATCGCCGGGTTCGAGGACCAGATCGACCTGGTGACCCTGGCGCCCGAACTGGAGGGGGCAGAAGCGGTGATCGTCGCGCTGCGCCAGCGGGGGATCGTGGTGAGCCTGGGCCACAGCGCCGCCAGCGAGAGCAACGCCAGCGCGGCGTTTGAGGCCGGGGTGGCGATGCTCACCCACAGCTTCAACGCCATGGCCGGCTTGCACCACCGCGCCCCCGGCCCCGTGGCGGCGGCGGTGCTGCGGGGCGACATCGCCCTGGGGCTGATCGCCGACGGCGTGCACGTGCACCCCAGCATGGCCCTGCTGCTGCAGCGGCTGGCGCCGGACCAGGTGGTGCTGGTGAGCGATGCCCTCGCCCCCTACGGCCTCGGCGAGGGCCGGCACCGCTGGGACGAGCGGGTGCTGCTGGTGGAGGACGGCAGCTGCCGCCTCGAGGACGGCACCCTGGCCGGCGTGACCCTGCCCCTGCTGGAGGGCGCGCGGCGGCTGGCCAGCTGGGGGGTGCCCGCCGAGCAGGCAATCGCGGCGGCCACACTCACGCCCCGGCGGGTGCTGGGCGATCGGCGCAGCGCCACCGAGCTGCTGCTGGGGCGCCCCCTAGGGGACACCTTGCGCTGGAGCGCGTCGACAGATGGGCTCAGCTGGCGGCGGTCGGGCAGGCCGGCTGCAGATCGGTGTGGGTGAAATCGTTGCCCTTGAACAGCAAGGGAGAGCCGGCCCGCTTGGCCAGGGCAAAGGCAAAGCAGTCGCCGAAATTCAAGCCAGCTCGATGCCGGCCCTTGCCGTAGCGGCTGAAGGCACCGCGGGCCAGCTCGGCCTGCTCGCGATCCACAGCCACGATCTCAATCTCAGCAGTGCTCAGGAACAGATCCAGATCGCCCTGACCGTCGGCTCCAAAGCGGGCCTCCAGCACGATCGAGAGCTCCACCAGGGACGCCGCTGAGAGCAGACGGGTGTCGGCCGCAGCGATAAGGGCGTTGAAGGCACTGCGCTCGGGCTCGTCCTGGAGGATGGCCAGCACAGCCGAGCTGTCAATCACCATCAGCAGGGCAGGCCATTGGCGTCGTAGCCAAGGATCTCCTCGGCCGTGCGCTGGTCGCGGATCGGCCTGGCGGCGCAACGCCGGGCAATCTGGTCCAGACGACTGGCGAGGATCGCCTGGGCATCGGGCCGGGCTGCCCGTTGGCGGCGCAGCCGCTGCAGACGCTCCTGAAGAGCCAGGATCACAGCATCGGTCTTGCTTTCACCGGCGAGGGCAGCCAGCTCCGCCGCCAGCCGGTTGGCCTCTGGATTGCGGATGTTCAGCGCCATGGCCAGGCTGTGTAGACAGCATGGTCGCAGTGTAGACACAACAGCACGGCAACCGCATAGCCAAAACCCCGGCGTTTCACGACCTGGCCTCCCTGCCGCCGGCTGCGTTTACGGCCGTGGCCCAAACCTGTGAAGACCTGATCACCGCAGAGGAGAAGGAGCAGCCCACACCCCGGGAGCGGCAGCTGCTGGAGCGCATCGCCGTTGAACTGCAGGTGCTGGGCTTCACGATGGGCCTGTTCCCCGACCACGCCCTGCTGATTGCCCTGCCGGCCCTGTTGCACTTCCAGATGGGCATCGCCGATCCCCTGGCGGAAAGCGTGGCGCCAAAACTGGAGGACCAGCTCAATGCCCCGGCCCTCGCGCCAGAGCTCCCTAGGATCCGGCCCATTCCGAGGCCCATTGCCGCGCTCGATGCCCACCGCGCCCGTCAGCACCACCACCGCCGCCGACAAGGCCGCTGAGAAAGCCGAGGTCAAGACCTACTTCGAGAGCACCGGCTTCGATCGCTGGAACCGCATCTACAGCACGTCAGATGACGTGAACAATGTGCAGCGCAACATCCGCATCGGCCACCAGAAGACGGTGGACAATGTGCTGGCCTGGCTGCAGGAGCAGGGCGAGCTGGGCCAGCGCAGCTTCTGCGACGCCGGTTGCGGCGTGGGCAGCCTGGCGATTCCCCTGGCCCAGCTGGGCGCCGGCTCGATCGCCGCCTCCGACCTCTCCGAGGCCATGGCCAATGAAGGGCGCCGCCGGGCCGAAGCGGCCGGCATCGGCAGCGACCAGCTGCAGTTCAGCGCCTCCGACCTGGAGAGCCTGCAGGGCCGCTACGACACGGTGATCTGCCTGGATGTGTTCATCCACTACCCCCAGGCCCCTGCCGAGGAGATGGTGCGCCACCTGGCCGGCATGGCCGAAAAACACCTGATCGTGAGCTTCGCCCCCTACACCCCGCTGCTGGCCCTGCTCAAGGGCATCGGCCAGCTGTTCCCCGGCCCGAGCAAAACCACCCGCGCCTACACCCTGCGGGAAGACGGCATTGTGGCCGCCGCGGCCGAGGCAGGCTTCAAGCCAGTGCGCCGCAGCCTCAACCAGGCGCCCTTCTACTTCTCACGCCTGATCGCCTTCGAGCGGGGCTGAGCCGACTGGCCTGCCCAGGCCAGATCCCTAGGCGGCCCTTCCGGCCCGCACCAACCGGAAGGTGAGGTTGAGCCGCTCTTGCTGCAGCTTCAGGCGCCGGGGCAAGCCGTGCTGCCACCACAGCTGGGTGGGGGGATCCATCAACAGCAGATCGCCAGGACCGAGCGGGAGGTTGAAGGGAACGCAGGTGCCGCAACCCGGCCCAAAGCGCTCCGGTGGTGGCAGGCCGCTGGCCCGGGGGCTGGGGCGGGGCCGCAGGCGAAAGTCGCGGGCGGCCCCCAGGCTTAGGGAGGCGATCGGCGCGGCCGGATCCAGCTCGGGCTCATCGTCGGCATGCCAGCCCATGGCGTCGCGCCCATCGCGGTAGCGGTTGAGCAGCAGGGAATTGAAGCGCCAGCCGGTGAGCTGCGCCAAGGTGTTGCGCAGGGCGGCTGCCGCAGGCGACCAGGGCTCGATCGCGTTGGCCAGGCCGCTGTAGCAGTAGCCGCACCCCGGATCCGCCATCCAGCAGGTGAGCCGCGGCAAGGGGTGCTGGCGCCCGTACAGCCGGATCGCCTCCTGCCTCCAGGGCACCTCGGCCCGCAGAGCGGCCAGCAGCTGGGCTGCGGCGGTGGGCGCCAGCCAGGCGGGCCAGTGACGCAGCCGCAGGCCGGGCCGTTCCAGCAGGCTGGGTTGGCGGGGATGGTCAGGCAATGGCCCAGGCCGGCAGGGGCGCTTCCAGTTCCAGCCGGCGGCCATCCGCCAGGGGAATGCCCAACCGGTGAGCGTGCAGCTGGTAGCCAGCATCGCCCGGCAGGGCCTGCGGGTTGGCCAGCCCGCCCGGGACATAGAGGGGATCGCCCAGCAGCGGTGCCCCGGCGGCGGCGGTGTGGATGCGGATCTGGTGGGGACGGCCACTGGCGATCAGCAGCTCGACCAACCAGCTGCGCTGGCTGCGCCGCAGCAGGGTGAGGGTGCTGCGAGCCGCCAGTGAAGGGGAGGTGAGATCAGCGGGGCAGGCCGCGGCCCAGATCGTGCCCAGCTGATCGTGGGGGCGGCGGCCGATCGGCGTGGTGAGCTCCAGGCTGTCAGCCGGGGCCAGGGCGAGCAGCGGCGAGCCTGGCAGCGGGGGCTGCAACAGGGCCCGGTAGAGCTTGCGGCAGGAGCCGCTCTGCGCGCCGTTCGCCTTGGGCTGAGCACGCGTGCTGTCCCGCAGCAGGGCACTGAGCCAGGCACGGGTCGCCGGCCGGCGGGCGCAGAGCAGCAGCCCGGAGGTGAAGCGGCCCAGGCGGTGCACCGGCCGGGGCTGGCCGACGGCGGCATCCAGCTGGCCAGCAGCCACCTGGCCGGCGATCTGGCCGAGCACGGTGTGCGCCAACCAGCCGCCGGCGGGCAGCACCGGCAGACCGCTGGGCTTGTTGAACACCAGCAGGTCGCCGTCATCGAACAGGGGGCCGGGCAACGCCGGCACGGCACCCTCCTGCCAGGGGGGCCGATGCCACACCAGCCGATCGCCGGCTGCGAGCGGCCCATCGGCCCGGAGCCGCTGGCCGTTCCTGCAGATCTCGCCGGCGGCGAGCCGCTGCCGCCATACCGCCTCTCCCGAGTGCCGGTAACGGGCAGCGTAGAAGGCGCTCACGGTCTGGCCTGCCGCCTCGGAACCCACCCGGTCGCGATAGGCGTGGCCGCCATTGAGCGCGGCCGGCAGCCCGATCAATCCACCAGCCCGTGCTCGAGGGCGTAGCGCACCAGCTCGGTGCGACTGGCGGTGCCGGTCTTGATGAAGAGCCGGCTCACATACTTCTCCACGTTGCGGATCGAGGTTTCCAGCCGGCGGGCGATCTCCTTGTTCATCAGCCCCTCGGCCACCAGCTGCAACACCGACGCCTCCCGGGGCGTGAAGCTCAGGTCGCTGTCGCCGCCGCTGCTGGGCCTGGGGCTGCCGCCGCTGGCCAGCAGGGAGCGGATCTCGGTGATCTGGCGCGACAGCTGGCCGATGTCGGCGTCGGCGAAGCGGGCCGCCTCGGCCAGCAGGCGCTGCTGGCGGGCCACCACGTTGCGCACCCGGGCCACCAGCTCGTCGGGATCGAAGGGCTTGGGGATGTAGTCGTCGCAGCCGGCCTGGAAGCCGGCGATGCGGTCGGCGGTCATGCCCTTGGCGGTGAGGAAGATCACCGGCGTGCCGCCGAGGCGCTCGTCGGCACGCAGCTTCTTGAGCAGGCCGTAGCCGTCGCAGCGGGGCATCATCACGTCGCTGATCACCACGTCGGGCAGCAGCTCCTGGGCCTTCTGCCAGCCCTCCTCGCCGTCGTTGGCGGTGGTCACGGCGAAGCCCTCGTCCTCCAGGTAGGCCGTCACGGCCGCCCTCAGGCCGGGCTCGTCGTCCACCAGCAACAGCCGGGCCGGGGCGGGGGGCGTGGCGGCCTCGCTGTCGCCAGCGGCGGCGGCGGCCGCATCGGTGACGGGGGTGGAGGTGGGCGCGGTGGGGTCGGTGCTCATGGGCACCAGTCTGCAGAGGCTCAGCTGCCCCGTCCAGGCAGGATCTGCACGGATTCCCGCAGGCTGCCGCTGTAGCCCAGCTGGCGGGCCACGCCCGTGAGCTCCGCCGGCTCGCGGCCGGCCTGCTCGGGATGGCACACCGCCCACCACACCAGATGGTGCACCCGGTTGCCGGGATGGATCGACCCGCCCGGGTTGAGCTCCACCAGCTGCCAGCGGCCCGACTCGTTGGTGAGCCGCATCGGCGCGCTGGCCGAACAGCGCACGGTGTCGCTGCGCACGGTGACCTCCACGCCACGCTGCTGCCAGAGGCTCACCCGCCAGAGGTCCGGGCTGGCGGGATCCCGGCGGGGGCCATAGATCCCCAGCACCCGTGGCCCCTCCTGGCTGGGCCGTTCCTCCAGCACCACCAGGCCCGGGGGCCGGGAGGGGGCCTCAGCCAGGGCGCCCGCGGGCGCCAGCACGCCGAGCAGCAGGGCCAGGGCAGCCGCCCCTGCCCGGCACCGGCAGCGGCACCGACAACGGCGGAGCGCGGTTGTCAGCATGGGGGCAGGCACGACCAGCCATGCTCGCCTACCTCGACCACCAGGCCAGCACCCCCTGCGACCCGGCCGTGGTGGCGGCGATGGCGCCCTGGTGGAGCGAGCACCCCGCCAACGCCTCCAGCCGCGGCCACCGGCCGGGCCTGGAGGCCGCCGCCGCCGTGGAGCGGGCCCGCGCCCAGGTGGCGACCGCCCTGGGGGCCAGCCCGGAGTGGGTGGTGTTCACCAGCGGCGCCACCGAGGCCAACAACCTGGCCCTCAAGGGCGTCGCCGAAGCCGCCCTGGGCGAACCCAGCGGCCGGCGGCGGCTGCTGAGCCTGGTGAGCGAACACCGGGCGGTGCTGGATCCCCTGCACTATCTCGAGCGCCATGGCTTCCCCCTCAGCCTGCTGCCGGTGGGCGGCGACGGGCGCCTCGATCCCGCAGCGCTGGCGGCGGCCCTGGGCGACGACGTGCTGCTGGTAAGCGTGATGGCCGCCAACAACGAGATCGGCGTGCTCCAGCCCCTGGCCGCACTCTCGGCCCTCTGCCACGCCCGGGGAGCCCTGCTGCACGTGGACGCCGCCCAGGCCGCCGGCCACCTGCCCCTGGCCATGGCGGCGCTGGGCATCGACCTGCTCAGCCTCAGCGGCCACAAGTGCGGCGGGCCCAAGGGGGTGGGGGCCCTGCTGGTGCGCCCCGGCCTGGGGCTGGCCCCCCAGCTGCACGGCGGCGGCCAGGAAGGGGGGCGGCGGGCCGGCAGCGTGGCGGTGCCGCTGGTGGTGGGGCTGGGGGAGGCCCTGGCCCTGGCCACGGCACGCCAGGAGGCGGAAGCCAGGCGGCTGGCGGCCCTGCGCGACCGGCTCTGGGCCGGCCTTGAGGGCATCGGCGACATCGCGCTCAACGGTCCACCGCCGGGGCCCGATCGCCTAGCCCACAACCTGAACGTCACCGTGCTGGGGGTGGATGGGGCCGCCCTCCACCAGCGGCTGCGGCGCCGGCTGGCGGTGAGCAGCGGCTCGGCCTGCAGCCAGGGCTCCCCCTCCCATGTGCTGGCTGCCCTGGGGCGCAGCCGGGCCGAGGCGGCGGCCTCGATCCGCTTCGGGCTGGGGGCCACCACCACCGCCGCCGAGATCGACCTGGCGATTGCCGTGGTGATGGAAGCGCTGGCGAAGCTGCGCCGCTGACAGGCCGGGGGGCCACCGCTACGGTCCGCCCAGGCCAGCGCGTCTTGCAAACAATGGCATCCACCCCGGCAGGTCAGCCTCCCCTGCAGCTCGACCAGGCCCTGCGTGACGGCTGGGCCGCCTTCTGCCGCGCCCCCTGGCCGTTCGTGCTGTTCACCCTGATCAGCGGCGCCCTGTCCCTGGCCTTCCAGGCCCTGGCCAACCTGGCCTCCCTGCCCGAGGCCAGCCAGCCACCGGCAGTGCTGGTTGTACTGGCCACCCTGGTGGGCTCCCTGGGCCATCTGCTGGTGACCCTCTGGGGCACGGTGGGCCTGATCCGCGGCGCCTGGAGCGCCCTGGAGGGCGGGCGACCCAACCTGGCCAGCTTCCTGCACTGGGACGGCAGCGCAGCCGGCCGGCTGCTGCTGCGCCAGCTGCTGTTCGCCCTGCTGGTGTTGGCCATCGTGCTGCCGGCGGCCCTGCTGGCGGTGGGCTTCGGCCAGCTGCAGCCCTGGCTGGCGGCGCTGCTGCTGCTGCTGGCCCTGATGCTGCTCTTGTACCTGGCGGTGGGCCAGACCTTTCTGCCCTGGGTGGCGCTGCTGGGGGGCGAGGGGCCGATGGCCAGCCTGCAGCGCGGCCGCCGGGTGGTGGACCGGCAGTGGTGGATGGTGCTGCTGCTGGTGATCGTGCAGAGCGCCATCCTGCTGGCCGGGGCCCTGCTCTGCGGCGTGGGCCTGCTGGCCGCCGCCCCACTCAGCCTGTGCGTGGCCACCGCCGCTTACCGCCAGCTGTTCGGCAGCGAGGACCGCACCGGTCTGCTGGGCGACAGCCTCAACGGCTGAGCAGCAGGAAGCCACCCACCCCCACCACCGCCAGCAGCATCTGGGCCAGCCGGCTCACAAGCATCCCGGCCACCACCGCCAGCCCCACGAGCAGGGAACGGCGCAGGCGCAGCAACCCCAGCGGGCCGAGAGAGGTGGGGGCGCTCACCAGTTCCCCCAAGCTCGCCCCCAGCAGCGGCCCCACCAGCGCCCCCAGCAGCGGCCCGCCCACGGGCAGGGCCGGCAGCAGGCCCAGCAGACCCACCAGCAGGCCGAGGCCGGCGCCGATGTAGGCCCAGCGGGTGGCCTGCAGCCGGGCCGGCCCAAGCACCAGACCCAGGGCGTCGGCCCCCCAGCCCAGGGCCAGCAGCAGGCAGGCCAGGGCAAAGGCCGGCCAGCCCGCACTCCAGCCCACGGCCCACAGCCACAGCCCAGCACCGAGCGGCAGCAGGGCCAGCCCCGGCAGCACCGGCAACAGGGTGCCGGGGATAGCCAGCAGCTGGATCAGCAGGGCGGCCCACCAGATCCAATCCAGGCGGCTCAGCATCAGGCTCAGCGCGTCGCTCACGTCAATGTCTCCCGCCGCCGGGCGATGCGCAGCCGGGCGCTGCGGCTACGGGGGTTGGCCTCGGCTTCCTCGGGGCTGGCCTGGATCGCCCTGCGTGTGATGCGCTTCACCCGTTCGTCGGCCAGGAAGGCGGTCTTCACGCGCCGGTCCTCCAGGGAATGGAAGCTGATGATCGCCAGCAGACCGCCGGGCACCAGCCAATCGGGGGCCACCGCCAACAGGCGATCCAGCACCCCCAGCTCGTCGTTGACGGCGATGCGCAGGGCCTGGAAGGTGCGGGTGGCCGGGTGAATCCGGCCCCGGCGCGCCTGCGGCGGATAGCAGCCCGCCACCACATAGGCCAGTTCAGCGGTGGTGCGGGGCTGGGCCGGATCCCCCCAAGGCCCCTGCTCCTGGATCCGCCGGGCGATCCGCCGCGACAGCCGCTCCTCGCCGTACGCATAGATCAGGTCGGCCAGCTCCGTCTCGTCGAGCCGGTCGATCAGCTCAGCGGCGGTCTCGCCGCGCTCGGGGTTCATGCGCATGTCCAGCGGGCCGGGCAGCCGGAAGCTGAAGCCCCGCGCCGCCACATCCAGCTGCGGACTGCTCACGCCCAGGTCGGCCAGTACCGCAACGGCCGGCTCGGCCGGCGTGAAATCAGCGAAGTTGGTGGCCACGACCCTGGCCCGATCGGCGAAGGGGGCGAGGCGCTCGGCAGCGGCGGCGCGGGCGCTCGGGTCCTGGTCCAGCCCCACCACGCGCAGGCCGGGATAGGCCTGCAGCAGCAGCGCGCTGTGACCGCCGCCGCCGAGGGTGCAGTCGATCAGCGTGCCGCCGCATCCAGGCCGCTCCGCCAGCAGCGCAGCCAGGGGCGCCAGGCCCGCCAGCACGGCCTCGGCCAGCACGGGCACGTGCTCAAAAACGGCTGCAGCGGGTGGCGAAGATCCCATCCCGCCATCCTGAACCGGCAGGCAAAGGTAGAATTGAGGAGACATTCTACCCCGGCTCGCCATGGGCCCTCTGGCGCCATGGGAATGAACATCAAGGACCCCGCGGTCCACGCCATGGCCCGGGAGCTGGCGGCGCGGCGCTCCACCACCGTCACCGATGCGGTGCGCCAGGCGCTGCGGGCCGAGCTGGAGCGCAGCCCCAGCCTGGAGGGCCCAGAGGTCATCGAAGCCAGAAAAGCGGCCATTCAAGCCATCTGTGCCCGCACCAGCGCCCACCCCGAATGGCATGGTCGCACCAGCCAGGAGCTCCAGGACGCGCTGTACGACGAGCACGGACTGCCGGTGTGACCGCGATCGTGATCGACACCTCGGCCCTGATGGCCCTGTTGCTGCAAGAGAGCGACGCCGAGGCCCTGCTCGACGCAGCAGCACGCGCAGCAGTCGTCCATCTCAGCACCGCATCCCGCCTGGAGCTGGGCCTGGTGGCAGAAAGCGAGCGACACGGCATTGAAGCCACCGAGGTGGAGCAGCTGTTGCTGGCGCTGAGGGTTGAGGTGATGCCATTTAACCAACACCAACTGCACTGGGCCCTGAAGGGATGGCGCCGCTACGGCAAGGGGCGCCACCGGGCCGGGCTCAACCTGGGCGACTGCTTCAGCTACGGGCTGGCCCGGGCCTTGAACACCCCCTTGCTGTTCAAGGGCTCAGACTTCGCAGCCACGGACGTTGCCGCGGCCCTGTCTTCCTAAGATCACCACCAAAGTCCCAACCCCAACGGCCCCATGACGCAGCTGGAGACGCGCACGGAGCCGATGGTGGTGAACTTCGGGCCCCACCACCCCTCGATGCATGGGGTGCTGCGGCTGGTGGTGACCCTCGACGGCGAGGACGTGGTGGACTGCGAGCCGGTGATCGGCTACCTGCACCGCGGCATGGAGAAGATTGCCGAAAACCGCACGAACGTGATGTTCGTGCCCTACGTGAGCCGCATGGACTATGCGGCAGGCATGTTCTACGAAGCGATCGTGGTGAACGCGCCGGAGCGCTTGGCCAATGTGCCTGTGCCGAAGCGGGCCAGCTACATCCGCGTGCTGATGCTGGAACTGAACCGCATCGCCAACCACCTGCTCTGGCTTGGCCCCTTTCTGGCTGATGTGGGAGCCCAGACGCCGTTCTTTTACATCTTCCGCGAGCGGGAGATGATCTACGACCTGTGGGAAGCAGCCACCGGTCAGCGCCTGATCAACAACAACTACTTCCGCATCGGCGGCGTGGCGGCCGACCTGCCCTACGGCTGGCTGGAGAAGTGCCTCGACTTCTGCGACTGGTTCGGCCCCAAGATCGACGAATACGAGAAGCTGATCACCAACAACCCGATCTTCCGCAGGCGGATCGAGGGGCTCGGAGCCATCACCCGCGAGCAGGCGATCAACTGGAGCCTGTCGGGTCCGATGCTGCGGGCCTCCGGCGTGCCCTGGGACCTGCGCAAGGTGGATCACTACGAGTGTTACGACGACTTCGACTGGGCCGTGGTCTGCGAAAAAGAAGGCGATTGCTTCGCCCGCTACCGGGTGCGGGTGCAGGAGATGCGCGAATCGCTGAAGATCCTGCGCCAGGCCTGCGCCATGATCCCCGGCGGCCCCACCGAAAACCTGGAGGCCCGCCGCATGGCCGAGGGCAAGGGCAGCGAATTCGCCGGCTTCGATTATCAGTATGTGGCCAAGAAGGTGGCCCCCACCTTCAAGATCCCCGAGGGCGAGCTCTACACCAGGCTTGAGTCAGGCAAAGGCGAGATCGGCGTGTTCATCCAGGGCAACAACGACGTGACCCCCTGGCGCTTCAAGATCCGCGCCGCCGATCAGAACAACCTGCAGATCCTGCCCCACATCCTCAAGGGCCACAAAGTGGCAGACATCATGGCGATCCTGGGATCGATCGACGTGATCATGGGCTCAGTGGACCGATGAACAGTCTCGATCCCTGAACAGACCGGACCCCTGAACCGCTTCCTGTACCGGCTCCAGAACGCGGGCTTCCTGCTCCCATCCACGCTTACCGGCTACCTCTGGATCAAGGCCAGCCAGCCGCACCTGCCGGGGTGGTCGTGTCCCCTGCGGGCCCTCAGCGGCATCCCCTGCCCCACCTGCTTTCTCACCCGCGCCACCGAACTGGCCCTGCGGGGGGATCTGCAGGGTTCGCTCCAGCAGCATGCCTTCGGCCCCCTGCTGGCCAGCGGCCTGGTGGGCTGGTCGCTGCTGGCCCTGCGGCAACAGCGGCTCTGGCCCCGGCTCAGGCTGGGCCCGGCAACCAACCGGCTTGGCCCGGGCACACTGGGCCTGGCGATAAGCACCCTGCTGGCCTACTGGCTGCTGCGCCTCTCGCTGCAGACCTTCCCGAGCGGCTGACCACCATGGACCCCAACAGCTGGCTGCTGCTCTGCCGCACGGTGCGCTTCGGCGACACCGACGCCGCCGGCGTGCTGCACTTCCCGCGGCTGCTCGACTGGTGCCACCAGGCCTACGAGGAGAGCCTGGAGCGCTTCGGGCTGCCCGCCAGCGAGATCTTCCCCAGCCCCGACCACTCCCCGGCGGTGGCGCTGCCGGTGGTGCACTGCCAGGCCGACTTCCTGGCCCCGCTGGTGGTGGGCGATCCGCTGGCCATCCAGCTGGAGCCGCGCCGCCTCGATCCCGGCAGCTTCGAGCTGCACTACTGCTTTTTCAAGGAGCAGCAGCCAGCGGCCCGGGCCCTCAGCCGCCACCTGGCGATCGAGAGTGCCGGCCGCCGCCGCTGTCCCCTGCCACCAGCGATCAACCGCTGGCTGGAGGCCTCCGCCATCGGCCAGGGCATCCAGCCCGTCTAGCCAGGGCGGCGGAACACGAACAGCAACGCCGCCAGTTGCAGAGGCAGCAGCGCCGCCAGCAGCGCCAGGGGGTGGAAACCTTGATGGGGAAGGGCCGAGGCCGCTCCCCAGCTGAGGGCCGCTGCACCGGCGACGAGCAGCAGCACCGGAGCGCTGCCGTTAAAACCAATCCTTTTCCGCATCGAGATACTCCGCCTCGAACTCGGCCGTGGTCTTGGTGAGGTAGATGACCCCCTCGATCAGGCCGATCACGCCTATCACAAAACTGGCCAGGCCGCAGGTCACCACACCCCCCGCCAGGGACACCACCAGCATGATGATGGCTGGCTTGGTGTAGCCGAGCACAAACTTGTGCACACCGAAAGCCCCGAGGAATACCCCGGTGAGGCCGGCGGCCAGCTTCCTGTTGCTGATCTCCGTTTCAGACAGATTGGCCATCGCCGCCGGCGTCCCTGCAGTGCTGATGCGCTTCTAGCCGATCCAGCCAGGCCCGCCAACGGCCCCGCTCCCACTTGCCCAGCGGCGAAGGCGCCAGCTCGGGGCAGAGGTGCCAGCGGCGCGGCCGCTCGGCCGGGGCCCAGGCGGCACAGATGCCGGCCAGGCGCGTCAGCAGCTGCGGCCCCTGCTGGTCGCAGTTGGCGTCAGTGGCCGGGCACACCAGGGCCTCCAGGCGCTGGCCCCATTCAGGATCGTCGCGGGCCAGCAGCAACACCCAGCGCAGCGGCAGCGCCTGCAGGCAGGCGGCCTGCAGCAGCCGCTGCTCCAGCTGTTCGGGGAACACCGTCTCGCCGCCGCTGTGCAGGGCCCCGTCCAGGCGGCCCAGCAGCCGTAGCCCAGCCGGCTCCAGCCAGCCACCATCGCCGCTGCGCCACCAGCCATCTGCGCTACGCGGCAGGGGCTGCAGGGCGCCAGCGGCCAGACAGCCGGGGCTGAGGCGAGCACTGCGCAGTTCCACTGCGTTGCTGGCGGGCGCGATGCGCAGCTCCACATCGGCCAGGGGGAGACCGCAACCCTGATCGCCCGCCAGGAAGCGTTCGGGCGGCAGGGCACACACCATCGCCGCCGTCTCGGTGGCGCCGTAGCAGGGGGCCAGGCGCAGGCCGGCCCGGCGGGCCTGCGCCGCCAGCTCGGCGCCGAGGGGCGCGCCGCCCACCCAGATCAGATCCAGGCGCTGCAGCCAGGCCAGCCCCGCGGGCTGGGCCAGCAGGCGCTGCAGCTGGGTGGGCACCAGGGCCAGCAGCCGCGGCCGCCCGGGCGGCAGGGGCAGCGCGGAGAGCCGGGCCGGCTGCCGCAGCAGGGCCGGATCGAGGCGCAGGTGCAGCCCCCCCCACTGCCGGCAGCGCACCAGGGGCAGCAGGCCGCTCACGTGGTGCAGGGGCAGGGCGTTGAGATGCACGCAGGCCCCTGGATCGAGACCGCAGGCCCCCAGCCACTGGCCGGTGGCAGCCGCTGAGGCCTCCAGGTGGGCGAGCGGCTGCAGGCACCAACGCCGTTCGCTGGCACCGGCGCCACTGCTGCCGCCGCTGCCCAGCACCACCCCCGGCCCCCAGAGCGACTCCAGCCAGCCCAGCCCGCTGGGACCCACCGCCTGGTCCAGGGCCTGGCGGTCGTGGACAGCCGGGCCGGCCAGGGGCAGGATGCGGCCCTGGCTCCAGGCCTGCTGGATCTGCTCCGGGGTCATGGCAGCCCTGCCGCTCCCCGCCACACCCGCTCAGGCTCGCTGGCAGCCAGCTCCCCAGGAGGAGTCCAGCCCGGTGCCAGCCCCGGCGCGGCGGGCGTGGGGCCGTCGGCCTGAAGGGCGGCCAGATGGTGCAGCCAGCGGGCGCCGATGCCCGTCTCGAAGGCGGTGCTGAGCATCAACCGCGGCCGCCCCCGCTCCAGCTCGGCCAGCAGCGGCCGGGGATCGCCCTCCTGGCTGGGGCGGCGCACCTGCCAGCCGGGCCAGTGCTTTCGCTGCTCCGGCCGGACCTGCAGCGACTCGTCCAGGGCAATCGCCACCGCGGGAAACCGGGCGGCCAGCGCCTCCAGGCCCTGGGCGTCAGCGGAATCGAGGGGCTGCTCCAGCCAGTCGAGCCGGGGCTCGCGGGCCAGGCGCCCGGCCCAGGCCGCAGCCGTGGCCCGGTCCCAGCCGCCATTGGCATCCAGGCGCAGCCGGGCCGTGGGCGGCAGCTGCTCGAGCAACCGCTCCAGCAGCTGCCGTTCCTCGCGGTCGGGGTGCACCGCCACCTTCCACTTGAAGCAGGGGCCGCCGTCAGCGCCCGCCTGCTGGCCGGCCAGGGCCGCCGCCAGGGCCGTGATGGCCGCCGGCCCAGCCGGCAGCAGATGCGCGGCAGGCGGGGCAGGCCGCCAACGCCCCAGGGGCAGACCATCGCCCTCAGCCAGGGCCGCACCGAGGCCAAAGGCCAGGGCCGGGGGCAGGGCGCCACTGGCGAGGGCTGTCTCCAGAATGGCTCGGCTGCAGCGCGCGCCGAACCGGCCGATCGCCGCTTCGATCGGGGCCAGGTCGCCGTCCAGCGGCGCCGCCTCGCCCCAGCCCACACCGCCACCCGGCATCTCCAGGCGAAGCAAAAGGCCCTGTTTGCCTTGCAGCAGTCCCCGGGCCGTGCGCAGGGGCTGGGGCAGAGGCAGCACGAACGGCCGCCACAGCAGCCGCAGATCACAGCCAGCTGCCGCCATCAGCTCCACCATTCAGCTCCACCACCGCCCCAGGGCCAGGCCCAGGGCCAGGCCCAGCCCGTTCAGCGCCTGAAAGCGCAGGGCCAGAAACTTGCTGCCGCTGATCAGGTCGGCCCGGTGGTGGTGGTCACGCAGCAGGGCGATCAGCTGGCGGGCCGGTGGCAGGCCCACCACCCCCAGCAGGGCGGTGAGCGGCCAGCGCTGGTCGTGGGCGGGCAGCAGCAGCGGCCCCCACTGCAACGCCAGGGCCGCGGCCACGAACCAGGGCACCAGGCCGGCGGCCCGGCTGCTGCCCAGCTGCACCACCGGGGAGCGCTTGCCATGGGCCGCGTCCTCCTCCACCTGGTGGAAGTGGGAGCAGAACAGCACCAGAGTGGTGGCCAGGGCCGGCCCACTGCCCAGCAGCAACGCCTCTCGCCAGGGCACGGCAGTGGCGGTGGCGGTTGCAGTGGCAGTGGCGGTGGCAGTGGCGGTGGCGGTGGCCTGTGGCGAGAGGGCCAGCAGGCCAGCAGCGGTGGCCAGGGGGCCGAAGGCCAGCCAGCAGAGCGGCTCCCCCAGGCCCCGGTAGCCGAGCCGGAACGGCGGGCCCTGATACAGGTAACCCAGACCACAGCAGGCCAGCACCAGCGCCAGCACGGCGCCACTGCTGCGCCAGGCCACCAGGGCCATCAGCGCCAGCCCCGCCAGCAGGCAGCCGTTGGCCAGGGCGGCCACCCAGCCGGGCCGCCCCGTGAGATTCACCAGCGAGTGGGGCTTGCCGATGGCATCCACCCCGGTTTCGGCATCGAATACGTCGTTGGCCAGGTTTTCCCAGGCCAGCAGCAGCACCGCCGCCAACAGGAACAGCAGCAGCTGGCCGGGCCGCACGGGCAGCCCCTGGCCGAAGCGCCAGCCGGCAGCCAGCAGCACCGGCATCACCGCCACGGCATACATCGGCCACTTGATCGCCGCCCGCCAGAGCCGGTGGCGGGCGTAACGGCTTGCGACGACCTCGGGCTCAGGCGTGGGGGGCAAGGGCGGCGGGCGGGGCAGGGCCCATACATTTGAGCAGCTCAATCGAGCCGCGCGTCGTGGCAACCTCCCGGGCCGAATTGCTGCACACCGGGTCCGGCTTCGCGGAACTGCTAGCCGAGGCCGACCGCTGCGCCCGCCAGCTCGATGAGGACGGCCTGCTCAGCCTGGCCATCCCCCTCCAGGCCTGCGATCCGCTGCGGTTGCTGCCCCACCTGGATGGGGTGGATGGCGACGGCTTTCGCTTCCTCTGGGATGGGGCCCCGGGGCTGTGCATCGCCGCCAGTGGCCGGGCCCACAGCCTGGAGCTGAGCGGCCCGCGCCGGTTTGAGCTGGCCCAGCGCTTCGCCCGGCTGTGCCTGGGCCGGCTGGGGCAGGCACCGGCCCGGCCCACACCCCGCCTGGCCCGCCCGCGGGTGCTGCTGGCCTTCGGCTTCTTCGACGCGCCGCTGGAGGCCCACCCCCTGGCGGTGCCGGGGGTGCAGGTGGTGCTGCCCCGCTGGCAGCTCAGCCGCCATGGCCAGCACTGCTGGTTGCGGCTGCAGCGTCCCCTGGGGGGCAGCATCACCGCCCGCGGCCTGGCCGAGGAGCTGTGGGAAAAGGCCCGCGAACTGGAATCCCTGGCCGGCAGCCTCCCCGCCTGGCCCGCCACGGCCGAGCTGCACGTGCAGCAGCGCTCCGCCTGGCAGGAGCGCTACCGCCTGGCCGCCAGCCAGGCCCTGGCCCTGGTGGAGGAGACCCGGCTGCAGAAACTGGTGCTGGCCGTGCGCCAGCAGCTGCAGCTGAGTGCCCATCCGGACCCCCTGGCCCTGCTGGCCCCTCTGCGGCGCCACCAGAGCGGCAGCTGCCGCTTCCTCTGGCAGCGCCAGCACGGCACGGCCCTGCTGGGTGCCTCCCCGGAACGGCTGCTCACCGTGCGCCAGGGACAGCTGCGCAGCGACGCCCTGGCGGGCACCGCCCCCAGTGGGGCTGGCGGGATGCTGCTGGCTTCCGCCAAGGACCGGCTGGAGCACGAACTGGTGGTGGAAACGATCATGGCGGTGCTCGCCCGGGCAGGCCTGCAGCCCCGCCGGCCGCGCCGGCCGCGGCTGGCCCGCCATGGCCAGCTGGTGCATCTGCATACGCCGATCACGGCGCCCCTGGGCCCGCAGGAGCCCCTCAGCGTCGCTGCGGCGCTCCACCCCACCCCGGCCGTGGCCGGGCTGCCGCGCCGCGAGGCGATGGGCTGGCTGCGCAGCCTGGAGCCCTTCGAGCGCGGTCACTACGCCGCCCCGATCGGCTGGATCGACAGCGCCGGCGACGCCGATCTGCGCGTGGCGATCCGCAGCGGCACCCTGCGTGGCAGCCAGCTGGAACTCACCGCCGGCGCCGGCCTGGTGCAGGGCTCGGCGGTGGAGCGGGAACTGCGGGAAGTGCAACTGAAGCTCGGGGTGCTGCAGCAGCAGCTGAACCTGCCGGCGGGGCAGGCCCCCGGGCCATGGCCGCTCTGATCCCGGCCCTGCAACTGGCGGGGGTGCTGGTGGTGGCCCTGCTGATCCGCCAGCTAGTGGGCCGCCGCCGGCTGGCGCAGATCATCTTTGAGGCCGACACCCGCGCCGGGCGCGACTTCGACCTGGGACTGCTGATCGCCATCGTGCTCAGCGTGGTGCTGGTGGTGCTGGAGAGCGATCCCCGGCTGCAGGTTCGCCACCAGGCCCTGTTTGGGCCGCTGGAACTGGGCTTTTCCCTGCTGTTCAGCCTGGAATACCTGTTGCGCCTGCTCTGTGCCGAACAGCCCCTGCGCTACGCCCGCAGTTTCTTCGGGATCGTGGACTTCCTCTCCAGCATCCCGCCGCTGGTGGGGCTGGGGGCAAGCCGCGGCCGCTACCTGGCCGTGATCCGCATCCTGCGGCTGCTGCGGGTGTTCCGGATCCTCAAGCTGGGGCTCTATCTGCGTGAGGCCAACCTGCTGCGAGCGGCCCTGATTGCCAGCCGCCGCAAGATCCTGGTGTTCCTGCTCACCATGGTCACCCTGGTGGTGATCATCGGCTCGCTGATGTATGTGATCGAAGGGGAAGCGGGCGGCTTCACCAGCATCCCCGTGGGCATCTACTGGGCGATCGTCACGATCACCACCGTGGGCTACGGCGATGTGGCGCCTGTCACGGTGGTGGGCCGGATCGCCGCCTCGGCGGTGATGCTGCTCGGTTACAGCATCATCGCCGTGCCCACCGGCATCATCACGGCCGAGATCCGGCAAGCCGCCCGCTCCGGCCCGCAGCCCCCCAGGCCCCAGGAGTGCCCGGTGTGCGGCGAGACCCATCACCTGGCCAGGGCCCGCCACTGCCACCGCTGCGGTGGCCGGCTGGCCGATGGCGATCAGGGCAACAGCGCCACCGTCTGATCCGCCAGGGGGATGGCGCCCAGACGCTCCACCTCGCGGATGCCGGTGGGGCTGGTGACGTTGATCTCACTCAGGCGTCCATCGATCACGTCGATGCCCACGAAGAACAGACCCTCGGCCTGCAGCGCCGGCGCCAGCTCCGCGCAGATCGCCCGCTCTGCGTCGCTGAGATCGGTGGCCTGGGGCTGGCCGCCCACCGCCAGGTTGCTGCGAAACTCCCCGCCGCTGGGCACGCGGTTCACCGCCCCCAGGGGCTCGCCGTTCACCAGCAGGATGCGCTTGTCGCCGGCCGAGACCCCCGGCAGGAAGGCCTGCACCATCACCGGCAGGCTCTCCATCGCCGTCACCAGCTCCAGCAGGGCCCGCAGGCCAGGCGTGCCAGCGGCAGCAAACACCACCCCCTGGCCGGCCCGCCCCCCCAGGGGCTTGAGCACCACCTCGCCGTGCTTGGCGGTGAAGGCGGCCAGCTCCTCCACCCGGCTGGCCACCAGGGTGGGGGCCATCAGGTGGCTCCAGCGCAGGGAGCTGAGCTTCTCGTTCCAGGCCCGCAGGGCCGCCGGCCGGTTGATCACCTGCACGCCGTGGCGCTCGGCCAGCTCCAGCAGGTGGGTGGCGTAGAGGTAGGCCTCATCCACCGGCGGGTCCTTGCGCATCCACACGTGGGCGAAGGCCTCCAGCGGCAACCGCTGGGGCTCGCCCACGCTGTACCAGGGCTCGCAGGTCACGGGGGTGGCCAACACCCAGGCGCCATGGCCCCGCCCAGGCGCCGGCCCCGGCCGCTCGGCGGCGCTGAGGTCGGCGAGGGTGCACACCCACACCGGCCGGCCGGCCCGCTCGGCCGCCTGCATCAGGGCCACGCTGGAATCCTTGGAGGGGTTGAGCCGCGCGATCGGGTCGATCACGAACAGCTGGGCACCGTCGCCCAGCGCAGGGGTGGCCATCACTCAGGCCGCCAGCAGGGGATCGAGCCGGCCGCCGCGCTCCAGGGCGTGCAGCTCGTCACAGCCGCCGATGCCGGCGTCATTGATGAAGATCTGGGGCAGGCTGCTGCGCCCATCGGCCCGCTCGGTCATGGCGGCGCGGGCTCCCTGGTCGCCGTCGATGGCGTACTCGGTGTAGGCCACGCCCTTGCGGTCGAGCAGCGCCTTCGCCCGGATGCAGAAGGGGCAGAAGCGCCAGGTGTAGATCTCAACCTTCGCCGCCATACGGAGCCTCGGAGCAGGTGGGCGGATCCTAGAAGTGGCTCTTCATTGAGTACGGTCAAGCCAGCCCTGCCCGTCGCCCCGCCGTGACCGCCACCAGCACCAGCGGCCTCGCCAGCGCTCCCGCTGCCGCGCCGCTCGACCTCACCGACTTCAAGCGCGACCTCTCCGAGCTCACCGACCGCCTGGGCCAAGCCCAGGACTGTCTTTGACGAAGCTGCCCTGAAAGCCCGCCAGCAGGATCTCGAGCAGCTCGCCTCCCAGCCCGACTTCTGGGACGACCAGAGGGCGGCCCAGGCCAAGATGCGCCAGCTCGATGAGGTGAAGGGCCAGCTCGAGCAGCTCGCCCGCTGGCAGGCGACGGTGGCCGACGCCGAGGCCACCGTGGAGCTTTACGGCCTCGAACCCGACGCCGACCTGCTGGCCGAATCCAACGCCGCCCTCCAGCAGCTGCGCGCCGATCTGGATCGCTGGGAGCTGGAGCGCCTGCTCAGCGGCCCCTACGACAAGGAGGGCGCCGTGATCTCGATCAACGCCGGCGCCGGCGGCACCGACGCCCAGGACTGGGCGCTGATGCTGATGCGCATGTACACGCGCTGGGCCGAAGACCACGGCATGAAGGTGAGCGTGGACGAACTCAGCGAAGGGGAAGAAGCAGGCATCAAGAGCTGCACGATCGAGATCGAGGGCCGCTACGCCTACGGCTACCTGCGCAACGAGAAGGGCACCCACCGGCTGGTGCGCATCTCGCCGTTCAACGCCAACGACAAGCGCCAGACGAGCTTTGCCGGCGTGGAGGTGATGCCCAAGATCGAGGAGGAGGTGAAGCTCGACATCCCCGAGAAAGACCTGGAGATCACCACCTCCCGTTCGGGCGGTGCCGGCGGCCAGAACGTGAACAAGGTGGAAACGGCCGTGCGAATCCTGCACATCCCCACCGGCCTGGCCGTGCGCTGCACCCAGGAACGCTCCCAGCTGCAGAACAAGGAGAAGGCGATGGCCCTGCTGATGGCCAAGCTGCTGGTGATCGCCCAGGAGCAGCGCGCCGCCGAGATCGCCGACATCCGCGGCGACATCGTGGAGGCGGCCTGGGGCAACCAGATCCGCAACTACGTGTTCCACCCGTACCAGATGGTCAAAGACCTGCGCACCCAGCACGAAACCACCGACGTGCAGGGCGTGATGGACGGCGACCTGGATCCCTTCATCCAGAGCCTGCTGCATGCCGGCGTGGAGGTGGGCGGAGGTGCGTCCGATGACTGAGCCTCAAGCCAACCCCGAACCCCAGCCCCCTGCCAGCCCCGAGAGCGGCGAGAACCCCAGCTTCGTGAAACTGGCGATGCGCAACATGGTGCGCAAGGGGCGCCAGAGCCTCTTCCACTTCGGCCTCACCGCCGTGGGCTTCCTGGGCTTCATCACCCTGATCGCCTGGCTGGGCCGGCCCCAGATTCCCGGTGGCTGAGCCGATGCCGGATCCGATCGAGGATCAGATGGCCGACTCCAGCTCCACGGCCGCACACCAGGCCGCCCTGGTCGACCTCGACCTGGCCTTCTCAGCCGATCCGGAGCTGGCACCCGAGCTGCTGCAGGCCGGCGGCGCCTGGCTCGATCCCCTGGAGGGCGCCGATCCCTGGCACGCGCTCCTGGGCAGCTGGTTGGGCCAGCTGGCCGGCGAGCTGCCCAGGGAGCTGCAGGCCCCCGCCTACAGCCTGGGGCTGAGCCTGATGGGTGACGCGGAGATCGCCGCCCTCAACGCCGACTGGCGCAGCAAGGCAGGCCCCACGGACGTCCTGGCCTTCGCCGCCCAGGACGACGACCTCGACGGGGCCCCGCCGCTGCCACTGCCGCCAGGCCTGATGGACGACGCGGGCGAGGCTGAAATCCAAGGGGCTGAGCCCCTGGAGCTGGGCGACATCGTGATCTCAGTGGACACCGCCGCCCGTCAGGCCCCGGAGCACGGCCACAGCCTGGAGCAGGAGCTGCTGTTCCTGGCCAGCCATGGCCTGTTGCACCTGCTGGGCTGGGACCATCCGGACGAGTCCACCCTGGCGGCGATGCTGGCGCGCCAGCACATGCTGCTGGCAAGCGCTGTGGAGCCGGGAGAACGGCGGTAGGGTGCGGCTGTTGCCAAGTGGATTGTGCTGCCGCTGCCGCGACCTGAATCCGACTCCGAACCGCTCTCCAGCCTGCCGGCCGTGGCTGCCGGGCGCGGGCGATCCTCTCGCCTGGGGGCCTGGACGGTGGCCGGAGACCTGCCCGCCAGCTTCCGCTACGCCGCCCAGGGCCTGAGTTACGGCTTCCGCAGCCAGCGCAACTTCCGCATCCACGTGTTCACCGGCCTGGTGGTGTTCCTGATGGGGCTGGCGCTGGGGCTGCCGCCGGCGCAGCTGGCGGTGCTGGTGCTCACGGTGGCGGCGGTGCTGGTGCTGGAACTGATTAACACCGCCACCGAGGCGGTGGTGGACCTGGCCATCGGCCGCAAGTTCCACCCGCTGGCCCGGATCGCCAAGGACTGCGCCGCAGCAGCCGTGCTGGTGGCTGCTGCGGCCTCCGTGCTGGTGGCCCTACTGCTGCTGGTGCCGCCGCTGCTGGAGAAGCTCGGCCTCTGATCGAGGGGGCGCCGCACCGGGGCCTTGAATGGACCACCCCCTTTGACAGCGATGCTGCTCGTTCTCGACAATTACGACAGCTTCACCTTCAACCTGGTGCAGTACCTGGGGGAGCTGGCCGCCGAGCATCCCCTGGCCGCGGAGCTGCGGGTGGAGCGCAATGACGCCCTCAACCTGGAGCAGATCCGCGCCCTCAAGCCGGCGGCGATCCTGATCTCCCCCGGCCCCGGCGACCCCGACCAGTCGGGGGTGTGCCTGGAGGTGCTGCGGGAGCTGAGCCCCACCACCCCCACCCTGGGGGTGTGCCTGGGGCACCAGTCGATCGCCCAGGTGTTCGGCGGCAAGGTGGTGCGTGCCAGGGAACTGATGCACGGCAAGACCTCGCCGGTGTTCCACGGCGGCTCCGGGGTGTTCGCCGGCCTGCCCAGTCCGCTCACCGCCACCCGCTACCACAGCCTGATCGCCGAACGGGAGAGCCTGCCGGACTGCCTGGAGATCACCGCCTGGCTGGAGGACGGCACGATCATGGGCCTGCGCCACCGCGACCACCCCCTGATCGAAGGCGTGCAGTTCCATCCGGAGAGCGTGCTCACCCAGGACGGCCACCGTCTGCTGGCCAACTTCCTGCGCCAGGCCTCCGGCTAGCGTCCTGGTCTCTCCCAGCTCAGCCATGCGCCTCCTGCCCTTGCCTGGCCCGGCTGTGGCCCTGAGCGCTGCCCTGAGCACTGCCCTCGGCGCCAGCCTGATCACCGCCGCTCCTGCCCTGGCCGCCGGCGGGGTGACGATCACCAGCTACGGCCACAGCGCGCTGCTGATCCAGGGCGGCGGCCAGAGCGTGCTGCTGAATCCCTTCCGCGCCGTGGGCTGCGCCGCTGGCCTGGCCGAACCGCGGGTGGGGGCCAGCGCGATCCTGGCCAGCAGCCGCCTGCTCGATGAGGGGGCCCCCGGCGTGGCCAGCGGCCGCTTCCTGGTGGATCCGGGCACCTACCAGGTGGGCAGCCTGCGCTTCGAGGGGATCGGCGGACCCCACGACCGGGTGGGCGGCCGCCGCTTCGGCCAGGCCACGATCTGGCGCTGGCGCCAGGGAGGCCTGAACTTCGCCCACCTGGGCGGCACCGCCGCCCCCATCAGCCCGGCCGACAAGGTGCTGCTCGGCCGCCCGGATGTGCTGATCATCGGTGTGGGCGGCGGCGCCAAGGTGTACGACGGCCGCGAGGCGGCCGAGCTGGTTCGCGAGCTGCAGCCCCGGGTGGTGATCCCGGTGCAGTACGTGAGTGGCTCCACCCCGGCCAACTGCGACCAGGGCAGCGTGCAACCCTTCCTGGACGCCATGGCCGGCACACCGGTGCAGCGCGCCGGCAGCCGCATCAACCTGCCCGGCAGCCTCGCCGAGGGCCCGGTGATCAAGGTGATGCGCTGAGGCCGCCACGCACCCAGGATCAGGGTGGGGCAGCCATAACCTCCCGGCAGGCCTGCCAGAAGCGCTCCATCTGCTCTGAGGTGCCGATGCTCACCCGCAGCGAACCATCGATCAGCGGCTTGCTCGCCATCGAACGCACGAGAATGCCGGCCGCTCGGAGACGCCCCTCCACCTCCGCCACAGGACACTCAGGCCAGATCAGCAGGTAGTTGCCGCCGCCGGCATGGTGGCGCACACCGGCCGCCTGCAACTGCTGCACAAGCCAGTGGCGGGCCCGCCGCACCTCGGCCACATAGGCATCGGTGTAGGCCTGATCCGCCAGGGCTGCATGGGCGGCGGTCACCGCAAAGCTGTTGATGTCGTAAGGGCCGGTGACCCGGCTGATGCGATCAACCACCGGCGCCGCGCCTATGGCGAAGCCGATGCGCAGCCCCGCGAGCCCGGCGGTCTTGGCCAGGGAGCGCAGCACTACCAGGTTGGCAGTGGCACTGAAATCGGCCATGGGCAACACGCTGTCGCCGGTGAAGGCCTCATACAGCTCATCCACCACCACCAGGGTTTGGGGCGCCGCAGCCGCCAGCTCGAGGATGGGCTCGGGCGCCAGGCGAGTGCCGGTGGGGTTGTTGGGATTGCAGATCAACAGAAGGCGCGGCCGGCCCTGGAGAGCAGCGCGGATCTCCTCGAGCGGAAAGGCGAAATCCGGCAACCGGTAGGGAATCGCCTCGATCGCCATGCCCTGCATCTGGGCACAGGGGGTGTAATAGCCGAAGGTGGGGCAGGTGGTGAGCAGGGTGTCGCCCCGGTCGCCATAGGCATGAAAGATGGCGTGGATGGCCGCATCCACGCCGTTGAACAGGCCGATCTGGTCTGGCTGCAGGGGCTGGCGCAGGCCTGCGGCGCTGAGGTTGGCCACCACCGCCTCGCGCAAGCCGTCGTACTCCGGGTAGATGGCGATCTGCTCGGCGGGAATCGCCCGCAGCGCCTTCAGCACCCGGGGGCTCGGACCCACTGTGTTCTCGTTGAAGTCGAGGCGGAGCAGGCCGCGCCGGCCCTCCAGCGGCGCGCTGTAGGCCTGCAGGCTCTCCACCTCGGGGCGGGCTTCAGGCACGGTCACGCGGCGGGCCGGCACGGCCGGGAGCATTCCGCTGCAGCGTAGGCAGCAGCGGATCGCCCCGTTTCAGGCGGCGGTTTCCACCCACACCGAAAGCGAACCGGCCGGACAGCGGAACTCGGCCCAGCCGTGCTCGTTGGTGCGGATCACCTCGCTGCGGTGCTCGGTGATGTCGGTAAAGCTGGCGTTGGCCTTGCCGGTGGCCATCCACTTCGACCCCTCGTCGCCATTGCTCATCAGCACTGCCAGGCCGCTGGGATGGGCCGGGCTGCCGGCGCGGGTCCAGCCGATGCAGTTGGGGTGATCGAGCCAGTCGCGCTGCTCGCCGTAGGCGTGGTCGCGGCGGGCAGCCAGCAGGCGATCGAGGATCCAGCGGTGGCTCACCAGGTTCACATCGTGCTGCTGGCCGTCGCGGCCCCGGTCGCGGTATTGGGCCCCCTCGTAGTCGGGCAGGAACACACAGGGGTAGCCCTCACGCCGCAGCAGGATGAAGGCATAGGCCAGGGGTTTGAACCAGGGTTCCACCACTGACTCCAGAGCCTGCAGGGGCTGGGTGTCGTGGTTCTCCACCAGCGTCACCGCCAGCTGGGGCAGGTGGCGCATCAGGGTGCCGTCCAGCAGGCGGCCCAGGTCGTAGCTCGAGCCGGCCCGGCTGGCCAGGTGGAAGTTGTGGTGCAGCGGCGCGTCGAACAGATGCACGTGCCCGTTCGTGCGGGAGGCGTACCAGAGCAGGGTGTCGAGGTTGTAGGTCCAGTACTCACCCACCACGAACAGTTCCCGGCCAGCGTGGCTCTCCACGTGGGCGATCCAGTCGGGGAAGAAGTCGCCACTGATGTGCTTGATGGCGTCGAGCCGGAAGCCGTCCACGGCCACCGTGTCGAGCATCCAGGTGCCCCAGTGCTTGAGGGCATCGCGCACCTCGGGGTGGTCGATGTCCAGATCGCAACCCATCAGGTAGTCGTAGTTGCCGCGCTCCAGGTCCACGTCGTCGTCGAAGGCCTTGCCCTCGATCCGCCACACCGCCTGCAGGCCGGGCTCGAGGCTGTTGTAATCCACGGCGTCGAAGTGCCACCAGTGCCACTGCATCGCCGAGTGGGCGCCGGCGCGGGCGGGGTAGCTGTAGTGGGTCCAGCCGCGGATCCGCCGCTGCTCGCCCATGGCGTGGAAGCGGTTGTGGGGGTCGTGGGGGGTGGCGTTGAAGTCCTCCTCGGCGTCGGCACCCATCAGGTGGTTGAACACCGCATCGGCGATCACCTGGATGCCCGCGGCGCGGCAGGCGCCCGTGGCGGCCAGGTATTCCGCCCTGGTGCCGTACTTGGTGGCCACCGTGCCGCGCTGATCGAACTCGCCCAGGTCAAAGGGGTCGTAGATGCCGTAGCCCACGTCCTGACTGCCGGCCAGGCCCTTACCGGCCGGCGGCAGCCACAGGGCCGTGATGCCGGCCTGGGCCAGGGCGGGAGCCTGCTGCTCCAGGCGCCGCCAATGGCCGCCATCCGCCGGGATGTACCAGTGGAAGGCCTGCATCAGCACGCCGTTGATCTCGGCCGGCGCGGGGCTGTCTGAGGGGGTCATGCGGGGGTTGGGGCGATGCTGGTTGGGGGTGTGGGAAGGGCGAAGATCCGGGCCCCACCTCGCTGAGGCGGTGGCTCCAGCCCCGCCGGCGATGGCAGCCAGGAACCGGCGTCTCGACAGCGTGCGAAGGGAAAACCGCGGACCCGGAGCCATGCGGCGCTCCTGAACGGGGAGCCTGGCCGAAGGCTAGGAACCACTGGCAGCAGCGGCCATAACTGCGGGCATGACACTGCAGATCACCGCGTCGTAGCAGACGACCGAGACAGACAACCCGGGGATAATCATTCTCACCGCCACGGTTCCATGACCCAGTGCTACGGAATCGTGACGCCTCCCGCGATCGGACATCTCAATCCGATGGTGGCGCTGGCGTTGGAGCTCAACAGGCGGGGCCACGGGGTGGTGCTGTTCACCGTGGCGGATGGAGCCCGCAAGCTGAAGGGGCTGCCGCTTGAGGTGGTGACGATCGGGGCTACACCTTTTCCCCCCGGGGCCGTGGACGAGGCCTACGTCACCCTTGGGCGGCTGAGCGGGCGGAAGGGCCTGCGCTTTTCGGTGGATTACTTCCGCAAAGAACAGGCGATGCTTCACGCGGAGCTGCCGGACGCTGTGCGTGGGGCCAGCATCGATGTGCTGCTGGTGGATCAGCTGGCCCCAGCAGGGAGCACCGTGGCGGAGTTTCTCAACCTGCCGTTTGTGACGATCGCCAATGCCTTGCCCGTGAACCGGGAGCCGGCGGTACCGCCGTACTTCACGGGGTGGTTGCCAGGCACCGGGCCCTGGGCGCGCTGGCGCAATCAGCTTGGCAATGCCCTTCTCGACACGCTCACGGAACCGCTGTTTCGCGATCTTCAGATCCAGCGCCAGCGCTTTGGGCTTCGACCACTCCGGCAGAAGATTGAGGCGTTCTCTCCCCTGCTCCAGCTGGCGCAGCTGCCCGCTGCCTTTGATTTTCCCCGTGAGCAGATAGCGCCCACTTTCACTACGTGGGCCGGCTAGCGGATCCTTCAGGAAAGGAGCCGTTGTTGCGCGATAGCGTTCCATTCCCCTGGGAGCAGATGGATGGGAGACCGTTTCTGTATGCCTCCCTGGGGACGCTCCAAAATGGCCGCCCCGAGCTCTTTGAACTGATCGCCGAAGCCTGCGCGCCGTTGCCTGCCCAGCTTGTGATTTCAATGGGCAATCCCACGAGCGTGCCGCTGAAGCTCCCCGGTGACCCCCTGGTGGTGGCCTATGCGCCGCATCAACAGCTGATTGAACGCTCTGCTCTGGTGATCAGCCATGCGGGCCTCAACACAACCCTCACGGCCCTGGGCTGTGGGGTGCCCGTGTTGGCCATCCCCATTACCAATGAACAACCGGGCATTGCCGCTCGGCTGGCCTATAGCGGAGCGGGACGTGTTATTCCCGTGCAGAAACTTGGCGTGGCAAAACTGAGGGCACTGGTGTCCGAGATGCTCAGCGATTCAAGCTACAAAAAGAATGCCCAGCGGCTTCAGATCGAGTGCAACGCAGCTGGAGGTGTGGCCACAGCTGCGGATTTGATCGAGAGGATTTAACGCCGGGCATCAGGCGCCGCCATAGGCGCCCATCGGCCATCAGTGACCTCGCTCTTGGGTGAATACAGTCGCATGGTCAGGGTGAAGTCTCCTGCCGGTGCCGGTAACTAGTTCGACTCCTTCTCGGCCCCAGGCGACGCATGCTGGATGTACAAATCGATCGAGCCATCTGCGTTGTACTTGAGGGCGTCGCGATCGCCAATGGCGTTTCGCTTCAGGCCATTATCGGTCTGGTCGTACAACGTAATCGACCAGAAAGCCTGAGCGGGCGGAATCCCATTCTGGGCGAAGTGCAGCATGGTCTGGTTTGCCCCGGTCAGCGGGTTGCCGTCCGCATCGCCGGTGTTCGGCGGATAGACCGCGTCCTCGGGCAGGTTGGCGCCCAGACCGACCAGCGCGACAATGGCCCGCTTGATGTAGTAGTTCCCATACACGCCCATCGTGTCCGTGTTCATCTACCAGCCATTCACGACGCGGGCAAGCGTTGGAATCTTTGCCCGCATGGCCTGAAGAGCGTCAGGCGCTGCGCGCTCCAGTGCACGCTTGACAGCCAGATCAGCTTTCCCGAGATCAAAGGACTTGCCGGGCTCGATCCCGATTTGTCGCATCCGGGCGACAATGGGTTGGTCTGTGATGTGCGGCGGATTGACCTTCAGGAGTTCAGCGGCGTAGCCGAAAAACATGCCCACATCCATACGATCAACCTGCGTCATCGGAGGCGTCTTCATGTCCACGGTCGGGTCGATCGTTGCCCTGACCGGCTGCTGAGTCTTGTCCAGCTGTGACAGTGGCGTCGTGGTGTAGCCAGCTTGCACCTGATGGACGGCCCCGTAGTCCTTTTCGCCGTTGGTCTACGTGCACCCGATAATCCAGACATAGGGCGTCGGCGCGTCGATAGGCTGGATGCCTTCAGGAAGCCTGCCCTGCCAACCGGGCGGCACAACCGCGAAACGACCTGCGCCGGTGCCCGTCGTGCACTTGCCAGGGCAGGCAAACACGTCCGACCACATATCGAGCATCGGGAGCATGTAGCAGCGGCCTTGCGTGTCCGGAACCGCGACCACCATCGGTTCTTGCGTGAGGTCCAGCCAAGCGATCGAGTACAGCGTGTCGAAGTTCGGCCGCACAACATCGCGGAAATCCGCCGGAGGGAATGCCGGGACGTGCGTGAAGGTGTTCATCGGTCCGCTCCCGAAGGCCTTCCCGGCTTCGACGTTGACAGCCTGACCCCGCGTCGCGTCCATCACAACGAGCGGATAAAGGTAGGTTTAGGCTTCGATTCCGATCTCGTAGGCTTGCTGCTCATCGATTTGATTCATGAGTGCGATTTCCTTGCGTACGATTTGTTATGTTTTTGATAGCCAACTAATCATTGGAAGGCTCCATGAACCAAGACCCTCTGGCCATACCCTTCCGCGAAACAACGGCAGTCGTGCTCGCCTGGTTCGCAACAACTCTTTTGTCCCAAGCGTCTTTAGGGATGGCCTTCAGAACGTAGCCGTGGTTCACGGGTCCGCAAACCACCAGTTCCTCTGGCTATACAAGCCACGAAACGTTTGTCGTGCCGGGCTGGGCGATCAGCCCGGCTCCAACCGGATCAGCTGCCCATCTGCGGCGCTATCGGTGAGCACATAGAGGTAGCCATCGGGACCCTCGCGCACGTCGCGCACGCGCTGGCCGATGGGGATCCTCTCCTCACCCACCACCCGGTCCTGGGGATCCAGGCGCAGCCGGCGCACATCGGCGGACACCAGCCCCCCGGCAAAGAGCTGGCCGCGCCACTGGAGCACCCGGCCGCTGGCCACGGCCAGGCCGGAGGGGGCGATGGCCGGGGTCCAGACGCGGCGGGGATCCACCAACTCCGGCGCCGAGCGGCGCGGGTTGATCTCTGGGCCGAAGTACTCGCGGCTGTGGGTCACCAGCGGCCAGCCGTGGTTGGCTCCGGCGCTCACCAGGTTGAGCTCGTCGCCGCCCCTGGCGCCGTGCTCCGTCGCCCACACCCGCACGCCCGCCGGGTCGTAGGCCAGGCCCTGGATGTTGCGGTGGCCCAGGCTCCACAGCTCCGGCAGGGCGCCGGGATCGCCCTGGAAGGGATTGCCGGCCGCCGGGCTGCCGTCGGCATTGAGGCGCAGGATCTTGCCCAGGGCGCTGGCCGGGTTCTGGGCCTGGTCGCGGATCAGGGCGCCCTCCAGCTGCAGCGGCGGGTTGCCGCCGTCGCCAATGGCCATCAACAGGGTTTCATCGGGCAGCCAGAGGAGGCGGGAGCCGAAGTGCTGGGTGCCGCCCTTGCGCTGCGGCACCGCGTAGATCACCTCCAGCTGGCGGAGGGCGCGGCCATCGAAGCGGGCCCGGGCCAGCCGGGTGTGGTTGGCCTCCGGGGTGCCGGCGGCGTAGGTGAGATAAACGAGACGGTTCTCGGCGAAGCGGGGGTGCAGGCTCACATCCAGCAGGCCCCCCTGGCCGGCGGCCAGCACCTCCGGCACGCCCTGCACCGGCACCGGATCGAGCACGCCGTCGCGCACGATCCGCAGGCGGCCGGGCCGTTCCGTTATCAGCAGGTCGCCATCCGGCAGCCAGGCCAGGCCCCAGGGATGCTCCAGGCCCCGCACCAGCACGGTTTGGCGGACCCCGCTGGCCTCAGGCGCCTGACTGGGGTCCACGGCCTCGATCGCCGGGGCGGGCGCGGGCGCATCAGCGCGGGCGCAGCCGCCGCCCAGCAGCAGGGTCGTGATCAGAACCGCCATGGCGCGTTTCATGCCGTCCTCCCGGTGAGCGATCGAGCGGATTGCAGGAACCAGGCTGGCAGTTCCGCCGGGTGACAGGCGGCAGGAATCAGCGCTGGCCGGCGTCGAGCAGGCGGTCGATCTGGTCGAGGCCGTCGTCGAGGGGGGCGATGGCCTCCGCCATGGCGGCATCGGTGGCCGCGCTGCTGGGCCAGTGCTGGTCCACCAGACGCTGCAGGTGGCGCAGGCCGCCGTCCACCTGCTCCAGGCGGGTGGAGAGCGCCACCAGCCGCGCCTCGCGCTCGTCCATCCCCAGCCGGGCAGCGTCGAGGTTGCGGCGGAGCTGGTCTACCAGCCGCTGCCGCTCCGGCCGCAGGGTGGCCGAGCGCTCCCGCTGAAGGGCCTCCTCCTCCCGGGCCAGACGGGCGGAGAGATCGTCCACCGAGAGCAGCACGCCGGCGCCGGATTCCAGCAGGGGCCGGCGCTGATCGATGCGCTCGGGCAGCCCCCGCAGGCGCTCGCAGCAGAGCTGCACCAGGCCGAGGGCCTCCAGGTGGCCGGGATCCTGAAAGCGCACCATCGCCTCACGGCTCACCAGATCGGCCTGGCTGGCGAGCTGGCCGGCCCGGGCCACGGCGGCCTCGATGCCGGCGTTCACCCGCCCGTCGCTCAGGCGCGCGCCACGGCGGCGGCGCCGATCCCGCAGCAGGGCCAGGACCCAGCCGGCGGGCACCGCCACCACCAGGGCGAGCGGCAGACCCAGGGGCGTGAGGCGCACCAGGGCCACCAGCAACATCCCGGCCAGGGCCACGGCGAGCGGGTCGTCGAGCGGATTGGCCCAGGCATGACCCCAGGTGGCGGAACGGCGAACCATCAGAAAGCCAGCTGCAGGTCTTCCATCCGGCGCAGGATGCTCTCCGGCGTGCCCTCCACGAACTCGCCGCCATTGCTCTCGGCGATCTTGCGCAGCGCGGTGGGGTCGTATTCGCCGCTGCTGCCGTAGCCGATGGTGAACACGCCGATGCGCTCATCGCCGCCAAAGCCGCTGCGGCGCAGTTCCTCCTGGAGAGCCTGCAGAGAGAGGCGCGAGCCGGAGTCGATGCCATCGGTGAGCACCACCACGGCGAGGATCTCGCCGCTGCGGCGGGTGCGGCGCAGCCAGTCGCGGCCCGCCAGCACCCCATCGTGCAGGCGGGTGCCGCCCTCCGCCATCAGGGAGCCCACGAACACGGCTGCCTTGGCGGCGTCCTGGGTACCACCCCGCAGCACCACCGGCTGCCGCACCTCGCTGTCGAAATCGATCAGGCCCACCATGTCGCGGGGGCCGAGCTGGGCGAGATAGGACTGCAGGCTGCGCTGGGCGGAGGCCAGCTTGGTGCCCTCCATCGAGCCGGAGCTGTCCACCACCAGGGCCACCCGCGAGGGCTTCTTCACTAGATCCCGCCAGGTGGTGATCATCGCCTCCACCACCTCCGGCCGCGGGGCGCGCAGGGAGTCGTAGGTGGCGCGGGGATCGGCGCCGTTGGGGGCGGTGATGCGGCTGGCGGGCACGGCCGGGCTGGCCGGCCGCAGGCCCTGGTCGGCGGCGAGCTGCTGCAGGGCGGGCTGCTGCAGCCGCTCGATCAGCAGCAGGGCCGCCTCCCGCTCCCGGGCCGACACCCAGGGGGCTGCGGGGAGGATGGCGCGCATGGTGCTCGAGTAGGTGGCCTGGGGATACACCGCCACCAGGGCCTCCTGGCCGGGTTCGCGGCGGCTGTTGGCCGCCACCACCGACGACTCGTACACCGAGCCCACCGAGGCCCAGAACAGCCCGTTGCGCTGCATGGCCCGGGCCAGTTCGTCGGTGGAGCTGCCGTAGCGGGTCACGTGCTTCTGAATCGCGGCCACGGCCGGGGCGGCGGCCCGCACGTCGTCGAGCCCCAACTGCTCGGGCCGCTTGCCCGACACCTCGGCGAACATCGCCACCAGGGTCTGGAGTCCGGAATTGGAGCGGGTGGGGGCGGTGTGTACGAAGCGGATCGGCTGGGGCGGGCCCGCCGGATCGAGCTGGCGGTGGTCGCTGTGGCGGGCGAGGGCCTGGAAGGGGTCGGGACGCCGCAGGCCCTGGGCCAGGGCGGGGGTGGTCATCAGCACCATCGGGCTGGTGGCCAGGGCCGGCGCATCGGCGGTGGGGGGAATCAGCTCCCGCTGGGGCGCCAGGGCCTGCAGCCGGTGGCGCAGCAGCTCCAGATAGATCTCCCCATCCACCGACACCAGCGTGGGGATGCGGGGGGCGTCGGCCGCCGAGCCGCCCTGGAGCACGGCGCGGGCGTGGCCCTCCATCTCGCCCACCACATCGCCGCTGCCGGCGGAACGGCAGCGCAGCAGCACGCGGGTGCCGTCGGCCAGGCGCGGAGGATCGCGCTCGATCGCCTGGGCGGCGGCGGTGCAGAAGCCGTTCAGCGCACTGCCCACGAGCATGGTGATCTCCACCGTTGGGCCCGCCGGCATCAGGCCGCAACCCGGCAGCAGGGCGAACAGCGCCAGCAGCCCAGGCAGGGCGGAGCGACCGCCGGGGAGGGACACCCGTGGAGATTCCGCTGGCGCCATGACGAGCCCCTGGTTCTCCGTATTCTTGAGGCTCGGGAAGCGCTTGTCAGCGCCCTCCCCACCCCCTTCCCGCCGAGAGCTCACGGTGCCTGCGATCACCCGCCGCCGTTGCCTCTCCCTGGGGATCGGTGCCGCGGCCGTGGTGCTGGCCGCTGCGCCCCTGCCCGGGCTGCGGCGGCCGCTGCTGGTGGCGGTGGGTTCGGAGCTGGAGGAGCCGATGCGCCGGCTGGAACCGCTGTTCGAACGCCGCCATCCCGGCATCGACCTGCGCTGGCAGGTGCAGGGCGCCCAGGACATGGTGAACCGCAACCTCGATGACGGCCCCGAGCGGGCGCGGGTGCTGATCCCGGCCAACCAGGATCAGCTGGAGGCGTTCGCGGCCGCCAGCGCCGCCCAGGGCGATCCCCGCCCCTTCCTGGAGGCACCCCGCCCGATCGCCCGCACCGTGCTGGTGGCGGTGGTGTGGCCGGAACGGGCGGAGCGGCTGTTCCCGGGCGGCCGCTTCTCCTGGGAGGCCCTGCGCCGGGCGGTCGCGGCGGGGCAGTGGTCGGCGCTGGGTGCACCGGCGGAATGGGGCAGCTTCGACCTGCGCACCACCGATCCACTGCGCTCCAATTCCGGCCAGATGGTGCTGGCGCTGTGGAGCCTCGATCAGCCGGGGCAGGCCTCGGTGGCGGAGCTGAAGCGGGCCGTGTACCGTCCGGCCCGCTCCACCGACATCCTGCTGAGGGAATTCATCAGCGCCGGGCCGAACGACGGCGACGTGGCCCTGGTGTATGAGTCGACCGCGCTGCTGCGGGCCGCCGAGGCGGAGCAGCGGCGGCCGGGGGGCTACCGGCTGCTGGTGCCCGATCCCACGATCGAGATGACGCTGGCGGCCGCCGTGCTGCGGGGTGCGGGGGTGGGCGGCGGCAGCGAAGGCGAGCGCTTCGTGGCCTTCCTCACCGGCACCGAAGGGCAGGCCGTGCTGCAGGAGTGCGGCTTCCGCGCTCCGGACGGCAGCGGCGGCAGCGCCGAAGGCGACCGGGTGCGGCGCCTGCCCAGCCCCGGGCGGGCCGACGTGGAGGAGCTGCTGCGCCAGTGGCAGCAGGCGGGCTGAGGGGGACCGCCGCGGCACTCGACCCGGGGTTGTGTCGTGGATCACCGCTGCCTAGGGGCGGCCCTGCCGAAGGTGAGGTGGCGATCAGCCCCCGCTCCGCCCCTGCCGGTGATGAACCTCTGGATCCTGCAGAAACCCATGGCCGGGGGGGCCAGCTACGAGGAGCTGCGCTTCCGCGAGGAGGCCCGCGTGCTCGGCATCGCCCTCGAGCTGGTGTCACCCGATGAGATCGACCTGATCGTGACCCGGGGCGGCCGCCGCTCGATCCGGCTGCGGGGGGAGGAGGTGGAGCTGCCCGATGCCCTGCTGGCCCGCACCGGCAGTGGCACGAGCTACTTCAGCCTGGCGATCCTGCGCCAGTTCGAGCACCTGGGCGTGCCGGTGATCAATTCCAGCCGGGCGATCGAGGCGGTGAAGGACAAGCTCTACAGCCAGCAGCTGCTGGCCCAGATCAACCTGCCGATCCCGCGCACGATGCTGGTGCGCTTCCCGGTGGACAGCGAGCTGGTGGAGCGGCAGATCGGCTTCCCCTGCGTGGTGAAGGTGCTGGCCGGCTCCTATGGCGAGGGGATCTACTTGAGCCGCGACCGCGAGAGCTTCCGCGACCTGATGGAGCTGGTGGCCAGCCTGGATGCCGGCAAGTCGCTGATCCTGCAGGAGTACATCGGCGAGCGGCCCGGCCAGGACCTGCGGGTGTGGGTGGTGGGCGGTCGGGTGGTGGGGGCGATGCTGCGCCGCAGTGTGGACGGCAGCTTCAAGGCCAACATCACCCGCGGCGGCCAGGGGGAGAACTTCCCGGTGGATGAGGCGATCGACGTGCTGGCCCGCGACTGCGCCCAGACCCTCGGCCTGGAGATCGCCGGCATCGACCTGCTGTTCGACGGCGACGGCTACCGGGTGTGCGAAGCCAACAGCAACCCCGGCTTCAGCGGCTTCGAGGCAGCCACCGGCAGCAACGTGGCCCGCCGGATCCTGCAGCACTGCCACTGGCGCATCCGCCGCCAGCTGGCGGTGCTCGAACCGGCGGCCCTGCCCAAGACGGACAGCCTGCCCCAACATGCCTGACGTTCCCCTTTCCCCCTTGCCGAGGCCCGATCAACCATGACCTACTGCGTGGGCTACTGGCTGGAGGAGGGGCTGGTGCTGGCCTCCGACTCCCGCACCAACGCCGGGGTGGATTACATCTCCACCTACAGCAAGATGCACGTGTTCCAGCCGGGGCCGGACCGACTGTTCGTGCTGCTGGCGGCCGGCAGTCTGGCCACCACCCAGGCGGTGGTGAGCACCATCCGCCGCGACCTCGACCAGGGCTTCGAGGCCGCCGAGAGCGGACGCGGCGACCTGCGCCACTGCGACTACCTGTTCGAGGCCGCCGCCTACGTGGGGCGCGTGAGCGTGGCGGCGCAGAAGCAGAACGAGGCGGAACTGCGCAGCGCTGGCTCCAGCTCCCAGGCCACCTTCATCCTCGGCGGCCAGATCGGCAGCGAACCCCATGGGCTCTACCTGATCTATCCCCAGGGCAACGCGATCATGGCCACCCGCGAAACCCCCTACCTACAGATCGGCGAGAGCAAATACGGCAAGCCCCCGCTCGACAACGTGGGCCACACCAACCTCAGCCTCGACGATGCCGCCAAGCTGTGTGTGATGTCGCAGGTGCTGACGCAGCGCTCCAACCTCACCGTGGGGCCGCCCTTCGAGCTGGCGGTGATCCCCCGCGGCACGCTGGCGATTGAGCGGCGGCTGCACCTTGAGGCCGACCACCCGATGCTCACCGAGATGATCGACATCTGGAGCGACGCCCAGCGCGAGGCGCTCTACCGCCTGCCGGCCCTGCCCTGGCAGCAGTCATGACCCCCGCCAGCGAGGCCGGTGGGTCCAGCTGGGTGTCCACCGGCCAGCTGCCCACACCGGAGGTGGTGCAGGTCTTGGTGGAGGAGGCCCACGCCCACTTCGCCTCAGTGAACCAGGGGGAGCTGGCCACCTATATCCCCGCCCTGGCGGCAGCATCGCCGACGAGCTTCGGCATCAGCGTGGCCGCCACCACGGGCGCCACCTTCCACGCCGGCGACTGGGCGGTGCCATTCAGCATCCAGAGCCTGTCGAAGCCGTTCCTGTTCGCCCTGGTGTGCGAGGCGATCGGTGAGCAGCTGGCGCGCGACGCCCTCGGGGTGAACAGCACGGGACTGCCGTTCAACTCGGTGCTGGCGGTGGAGCGCACGGTGGAGGGGCTCTCCAACCCGATGGTGAACGCCGGCGCGATCGCCACCACCAGCCTGGTGCCCGGCGAGGACGCCGCGGCCCAGTGGCGGTTCATCGAGGAGGGGTTGTCGCGCTTCGCTGGCCGCCGCCTGGCGGTGGATGAGGAGGTGTACCGCTCCGAGCAGGCCACCAATGCCGGCAACGAGGGGATCGCCAGCCTGCTGCGTGCCCATCAACAGCTCTGGAGCGATCCGGCCACAGCGATCGACCTCTACACCCGCCAGTGCTCGCTGCTGGTGACGGCCCAGGACCTGGCCCTGATGGCCTGCACCCTGGCCAATGGCGGCCGCCAGCCGCTCACCGGCGAGCAGGTGATCGCGCCACTGATCTGCCGGCGGGTGCTGGCGGTGATGGTCACCGCCGGGCTGTACGAGACCTCCGGCGACTGGCTCTATCAGATCGGCCTGCCGGGCAAGAGCGGCGTGTCGGGCGGGATGATCACTGTGGCCCCTGGAAAGGGAGCCCTGGCCAGCTGGTCGCCGCCCCTGGATGAAGCGGGCAACAGCGTGCGCGGCCAGCTCACCGCCCAGTTCCTCTCGGAGCACCTGGGGCTGAATCTGTTCGACTCCCGACCCAGCCAGGACGCCGCTGCAGGCTCCCCCTAAGTTCGGTTCCACGAGAGGGACCGGCGGCAGGGATGCAGCAGATCGAGATCGGCGCGTTCGCCAGCTTCAACATCGCGATCATGGTGCTGGCGGCGGGCAAGCTGCTGCACCGCCGCCTGCGCGTGCTGCGCAGCTTCAACATCCCGGAGCCCGTGGCCAGCGGCCTGCTGGTGAGCCTGCTGGTGGGCGCACTGCACGCCGTGAGCGGCGTGGAGCTGGGGTTCAACCTGGCGGTGCGGGATTTCCTGCTGCTCTATTTCTTCGCCGGCATCGGCCTCAATGCCGACATCCGCACCCTGCGGGCCGGCGGCTGGCCGCTGCTGATCCTGCTGGCCGCCACGGTGGTGTACATCGCCATCCAGAACCTCACGGGGGTGGCGATGGCCAGCCTGCTGGGGCTCGATCCGCTGGTGGGGCTGCTCACCGGATCGGTGTCGCTGGTGGGGGGCCATGGCACGGCGATCGCCTGGGGGCCGCGCTTCGCCGAACTGCACGGGGTGCAGAGCGCCGTGGAGATCGGCACGGCCAGCGCCACCTTCGGCCTGATCCTCTCGGCGCTGATGGGCGGACCGCTCGCCCGGATCCTGATCCGCCGTCTGCCCGCCCCGGAGCAACAGGCCAGCCCGGAAGACCTGCGCGATCCGATGGCCGAAACGGCCCGGCCGGGGCCGCCGATCACCAGCTTCCAGCTGCTTGCCACCCTGTTCTGGCTGAACATGTGCCTGGGCCTGGGCCAACTGCTCTATGCCGCCCTGGAGGCCCTCGGCCGCAGCCTGCCCCTGTTCGTGTGCGCCCTGTTCGCCGGCATCCTGCTCACCAACACTGTGCCGCGGCTGGCGCCCATCCCCTGGCCGGCCCACAGCACGGCCCTGGCGGTGGTGTCGGACGTGGCGCTGGGGGTGTTCCTGGCGATGTCGCTGATGAGCCTGCAGCTGTGGACGCTGCAGGGGCTCGGGGGTCCGCTGCTGCTGATTCTGGCGGTGCAGTTCCTGGTGGCCTTCGCCTACGCCCTGGTGGTGGTGTTCCGGCTGATGGGCCGCGACTACCAGGCGGCCGTGCTCTGCGCCGGTTTCGGCGGCTTCGCCCTCGGGGCCACCCCCACGGCCATGGCCAACATGGCGGCCGTGACCCAGCGATACACCCCCGCGCCGAAGGCCTTCCTGATCCTGCCGCTGGTGTCGGGCTTCTTCGTGGACATCAGCAACTCGCTGATCATCCAGCGCTTCATCAACTGGTTGAGCTGAACGCGGCCAACATATGGGGCCGTGCCAGCCAGCGTCTCTGATGCCCGAGGAGTCCAGTCCGGAGCCCGTCGCAGGCAGCCAGGCCCGGCGGGAGCTGCTGGCCCTGCTGCGCCAGGAGCCCCGCGGCGCGGCCAACCGCCAGGGCGAGCGGGTGAGCCAGCTCTGCCAGGAGCTGGAGCGCGACCAACCCGCCGACCTGGCTGCGCCCGGCGCGGTGGAGCTGCTGGAGGGGGTGTGGGAGCTGCGCTGGAGCAGCAGCCGCCAGCCCTACCTGGCAGTGGGGCCCTGGCTGGAGAACCTGCAGCTGCTGGCCCCCTCCCAGGGGCGGGGGATGAACCTGCTGCGGCTACCGGGGGGCCTGGCACCCCTGGCGGGCATCGCGGTGGAGGCAGCGATTTCCGTGGAGAACAACCAGCGGGTGCAGGTGCGCTTCCAGCGCGGCGGCTGGCTGGGGCCGCAGGTGGGTAGCGGGCGCCTGCAACTGCTGCGCGGGGTGCAACAGCCCTTCCCGGCCTGGCTGGACATCACCGTGCTGGATCAGGACCTGCGCATCTGCCGCGGAAACGCCGGCACCCTGTTCGCCCTGCTGCGCCGCCCGGATCTGCAGCTCGCCGACCTGCTGCTGCCGCTCACATCCGCTCCAGGGCAGGAATCCCCTGCAGGCCCAGACCCAGCCTGAGGGTGTCGGCGGTGAGACGGCAGAGGGCCAGGCTGGAGCTGCGGGCGGGCTGATCGGCCTTGAGCACCGGCACCTGGTCACAGAAGCGGTTGGGCGGCAGCTCGGTGTCCACCTCGGGGCGAACTTGGGGGAACTCCATCACAGGCCCAGATCGCTCCAGTCACCGCAGGTATCGCAGAGCGTGGCAGGATCGAGGGCCTGCTGCAGCGACCAGGGCGAGAGCTCCGGCAAGGCGCGCAGGGCCAGGTCGGTCTCCCGCAACACCAGGTCGACCCCACCCTGAAAGCCATCGGCCAGGGCCTCCTCCAGCCGCGCACCCAGGCTGGGGTTCTGCTCCAGCAGGCGGGCAATCGCGCGGCGCTGCTCGCGCACGCTCAGAAACCAGCTCCTGGAGCGACGCTCCGGCTGAAGCTGCCACTTCAGTAGATGCCCCAGCAGCACCCCCAACCGACTCACCAATTCACGATATTCCTGACGTCCCAAGGCCTCCAACTCCTCCTTCAACCCGTCCCAGTCGAGACGGCTGCTGTCGTGGGCCTGCAGGGCTGCGCACTGCTGCTCCACCCAGCCGTAGAAGTCGCGATCATGCAGGGAGGGAGTAGGCGACGTGGAGGTCACGGCCGGGGGATGGTGACTGCCGGCTTCAGCGTAGGGGCGGCAACGCGGACCTACATCCGCTCCAGGGCCGGAATCCCCAGCAGGCCCAGACCCAGCCTGAGGGTGTCGGCGGTGAGGCGGCAGAGCGCCAGCCGGGAGGTGCGGGCGGGCTCCTCGGCCTTGAGCACCGGCACCTGGTCGTAGAAGCGGTTGAACACCTGGGAGAGCTCGAACAGGTAGCTGCAGAGGCGGTTGGGCAGCAGCTCGGCCTCCACCTCCGCGATCACGCCGTCGAGCCTGAGCAGCTCGCGGATCAGGGCCCACTCCTGGGGTTCGCTGAAGTGCAGCCCCCCCCAAGCCACAGCCCCAGCGCCAGCAGCAGCCGATCCAGCCGCCTCCAGATCACCGCCCTTGCGGGCGATGCCGGCGATGCGCACCACCGCATAGAGCAAATACGGGGCGGTATTGCCAGTGAGCGCCAGCATGCGATCAAAGCTGAACTGGTAGTTGGTGATCCGGTTGGTGGAGAGGTCGGCGTACTTCACCGCCGCCAGGCCCACGGTGGTGGCCACCTGCTCAATGAAGGCCTCGTCTTCCGTGCGCTCCTCCTCGGCCAGACGGCGGCGCAGGTCGGCCTCGGCTCGCTCCACCGCCTCATCGAGCAGATCCTTGAGGCGCACGGTGTCGCCGGCGCGGGTCTTGAGCTTCTTGCCGTCCTCGCCCTGCACCAGGCCAAAGGGCACATGCTCGACACGTCCATGGGGAGGGATCCAGCCGGCACGGCGGGCCACCTGGAACACGCCGGCGAAGTGGCTGGCCTGGCCGGCATCGGTGACATAGATCACCCGGCCGGCGCCATCACCCTGCGGGGCAGAAGCGAAGCGGTAGCGGATCGCCGCCAGGTCGGTGGTGGCGTAGTTGAAGCCGCCATCGGACTTCTGCACGATCAGGGGCAACGGCTGGCCGTCCTTGCCGCTCACCCCCTCGAGGAACACGCAGCCGGCGCCGGCATCCAGCACCAGCAGGCCGGCGGCCTTGAGGTCATCGACAACCGCCTGCAGGAAAGGGTTGTAGAAGGATTCGCCGCGCTCGCTGAGGGCGACATCCAGCCGGTCGTAGATCCGCTGGAATTCACGACGGCTCTGGTCGCAGAGCAGCCCCCAGGCCTTCAGCGACAGCGGATCGCCTCCCTGCAGCTTCACCACCTCCTCGCGGGCGGTGGTCTGGAAGGCTTCGTCGTCGTCGAAGCGGGCCTTGGCCTGGCGGTAGAAGGCCACCAGATCGCCCAGGTCCACGGCGTCGGCTCTTTCCAGGGCCTCGGGCGCCACCTGCTTGAGGTGGGTGATCAGCATCCCGAACTGGGTGCCCCAGTCGCCCACGTGGTTGAGGCGCAGCACCGGGTGGCCGCGGAACTCCAGCACTCGCGCCAGGCAGTCGCCGATGATCGTGGAGCGCAGATGCCCCACGTGCATCTCCTTGGCGATGTTGGGGCTGGAGAAATCCACAATCACCGGCGCCGGCGTCTGCCCGCCGGCCTCATCCGCCGCCGTGGGCACACCCAGGCGCGGATCGCCGAGCCGCTCAGCCACCGCAGCCGCCAGCTGCTCGGGCCGCAGGGTGAGGTTGATGAAGCCGGGCCCGGCGATCACCGGCTCCAGGCAGAGCTCGGAGAAAGCCGGATCGGCGCTGAGATGCTCCACAATCGCCTGGGCGATCTGGCGGGGCGGCCGGCCGAGGGGCTTGGCCAGGGGCAGGGCGCCATTGGCCTGAAAGTCGCCGAATTCGGGCTTGCTGGCCGGCGCCAGCTGGGGGTCGAGGGGGCGGTCAGCCGCTGAGGCCTGCGCCGCCGCCTCGGGGAAGGCCCGCTCCATCGCCGCGCGCAGCTGGGCTTCCAGGAGATGGGCGATGCGCAGCATGGGCGGGGGCGGCTCAGCCACTGAATCATCCCGCGACGCCGGCGACCGCTCAGAGCAACGAGGCCTGGTGGTCCTGGGGAACCAGGGCAGGAGCTGCTTCCGCTTGTTCGTCGGCCTCTCCGGCCCGCACCTCGAGGGCCTGTTCGATCACCCGGTCGGTGAGGGCATCGAAGTAGGCGGCCAGGGTGCTCTGCAGCTCCTGGAATTCAGGCCAGAGGGTTTCGTTCACGAAGGCACGGCTCAGGCGGGCCATCACGGTGGTGCGGCGCTGGCCGCGGTAGCGGTAGGGATGGATGCCGTAGCGGCGCAGCAGGGCCACAAACAGGTGGCGCGACCACTGGTCGGCCAAGGAGAAGCGGAACTCGATCGGCGGCTCCTCAGCCTCCAGCTGCCTGAGGCGGGCCTGGATGCGTTCGCGGGCCCGCTCCGCCGCCTGCCGTTCTCCTTCGCTGCCGGGCCGAGCGTGCAGGGCCTCGATGCGGCGCAGCTTTTCAACCAGCTGCTGCTCAGGGCCGGGCGGCGGAGCACCACGCTGGCGGGTGTCGCCGGCATCGGCGGCACGGGCAGCGTTGAAGCCAGCGGCTGTGGAACGGCTGCGGCGGCCGATGGCGATCTCCGAGGCGGAAACCAGCGCCAACTGTAGGCAGCTGCCCCTCCTGGATGAGCCGGACAAAATCGAGCGGCTGGAGGCCGTGGTGGGGCACTCGCTCTGCCATCCGGCCCTGGAGGTCCTGCACCGCGGTGGCGGCCAGCATGGAGACACGCCATCCCTTGGCCGCCAGCCTCTGCCGGCGGGCAATGGTGGAGGAAGTGCTCAAAATGGCCCAAACGAGCCGCTACCCCCGCGCCGTGCGCCCGCTCGACGGCTGCCGACGCCAGGCCAGCGCCATCGACGCCTGGGGCCGCTCTCAGCCGCACAACACTTAAGTGCAGGGGCTGCTACTGCCGGAGTGAAGAGCTGGCGATCTCGGGCAACTCTGATGATGAATATGGAACCTGACCCATGAACGACCAACCGCGCCCCGCCGGGCTGATCCAGCGATACCGGGAGGAACTGCAGGCCCGCCATTACGCGCGCCGCACGGTGAATACCTACGAGCAGTGGCTGCGGCGCTTCCTGAGGTTTCATGGCATGCGCCATCCGCGGGAGATGGGCAGCGCGGAGGTGAACGCCTTTCTCACGCACCTGGCGGTGGAAGGTCAGGTCAGCGCCTCGACGCAAAACCAGGCGCTTTCGGCGCTGCTGTTTCTGTACCGCGAGCTGCTGGAGCGGGATCTGGATCTGTATGGTCTGGTGCGTGCACGCAAGCCACGACGCTTGCCGGTGGTGCTGACAGAAGAGGAGGTGCGATCAGTCTTGCAGCGGCTCGAAGGAAGCGAGGCGCTGGTAGCTGGACTGCTGTATGGCAGTGGGCTGCGATTGATGGAAGCCCTGCGGCTCAGGGTGCATGACCTGGATTTCAACCGACAGGAACTGACCGTTCGCGATGGAAAGGGAAAGAAAGACAGACGCACAATGCTTCCGAAACGCCTATCGAAGAAGCTGCAGATCCATCTTGAAGAGGTTCGGAATGTACACAAACGGGACTTAATGGATGGATGGGGCGCGGTGCGACTTCCCTACGCATTGGCACGAAAGTATCGGAATGCGGCAACGGAGTGGGGCTGGCAATGGGTGTTTCCCCAGCATCGGCGCTGGAAGGATCCAACCTCAGAGCAACAGGGACGGCATCATCTCGATCCGAGTTTGATTCAAAAAACAGTGCGGAGCGCTGTACTGGCAGCTGGCATCAGCAAGCCAGCCAGTTGCCACAGCTTGCGTCACTCGTTTGCCACACATCTACTAGAGAGAGGTCAGGACATTCGCACAATTCAGGAACTAATGGGCCATAAGGACCTAAAAACAACAATGATCTATACGCACGTTCTCAATCGCGGCCCCATGGGCGTCGCCAGCCCGGCAGATTTCCTGTAAAGAAGTGAGAAAGAAGCGCTGGTGTTACCGGGTCCCCATAAAATCCCCACCCACCCACCGTTCAATCCCCTAGACCTCTCTCGCCGCATGCCCTTCGGAGCAAGTGGCGGCCCTGCCATCGGTCGCATAGGCCGACAACGGCACTCACCGCAGAGCGGATACCGGACCTGTCCATACAGCGTTGGATGGAGCAGCAGAGGTTAAATCGGGGAGCGACTTGCCAAAGCTTGCAAGCATGGCCAAGATATCGAAAAGACAGAAAACGCGCACATCTCCGGCTGAAGCGCCATGAACATCGATGAGATTTTCACAGGACACAAACGAGGTGGCAACAACTATATCAAAAAGGCAGACTCCAAGAATAAGTGGTGCGGATTTAGCAAAGGAGTGATTGATGGGCTGAAGCAGAGACACGGCTTATCTTTCAATATTGTGCTTTGGGGTAATACGCCCGTCGATCATTACTTTTGCATACCTTTCTCAAGACTTGAGCACTTGTTCACAGAAGAGCTCATGACAAGCGGAGAGATGGCAGATAAGGGCCTTCGGCGCTGGACCGCCACGATTGTGAATAACGTCTTCATGATGCGCGCCAACTCGCACTACTCGGTTGATGTCAATGAGTTCTACGTTGACGCCAGCTCAAGACTGGCACCCGTCTTTGAGTCTTTATCCAATCAGCACGATGTGGACTATGCAATCGAAGATGCGCTTGCAAATGTTAAGATACGAATCGGCCAGTCGGAGTTTCGATCGTTGGTCCTTTTAAATTTTCAATCTACGTGCTGCTTGTCAGGCATTTCCGAGGAAGTCCTTCTTGTCGCTAGCCATATTATTCCATGGAGCCACGACAAGAGCAAAAGAGGTGATCCCGGCAACGGCCTTTGTTTGTTTGTTGAATTCGACAAATACTTTGACAAAGGCTTGATTTCAATAAGTGATGACTCTTCGGTGATTGTCTCGAATCGCTGCGCCTCTTTTTCTCGGCCTCTTAGGGACCGCCTTGCAGCGCTAGAAGGGCGAAAAATGGCATTACCAAGTGTCACCCCGATCAACCCCGCTTTCCTGCAGTATCACAGGCAGAATATCTTTGACCAGTTCTAGAGAGCCCATCCAACCAGCCCCTCGAGTGGACAGGCCACCACCAAGTCTCTGCTTCGTCACCCCAGGCTCTCTGCCTGCCACTCAGGGTCAGCGTTAGCAACATACTGCGAGAAATCAGCTCAACTTTTTCGCAATGTATTCCAAGACCTCAACTGCTGATGGACGAGGAGGTGACTTAGATGAGCCAATTATGGACTTCACTGCACCCATGAAAGCATCTCTGTTCAAGTTTGCTTGACGCGAGAGACGACCAACGCATCTCTGAAACTGCGTTAGCGAAAGCACCGTCTCATTCCTTAGATCTTCTATAATATCGTCACTCGAAAGGCCACTGCAATCAAAAGAATTCTGAAGGTAAATAGCAATAGCTTCTTTCTCTGCCTTGGTACTCCTCCCGTCAATCTTGCTCAAGTATATTAGCGCCGCTATCTCGTCTGAATGTGATTCACGCAATGCTTCTATGCGACCATACCTAGAATGCCTGTATTCACTCATCAAAAAAGCTGGAATATTAGCAATTACTTCTCCAGTTCTAGTATCTACGCATCTCAAGATGCGACTAGCGATAAATGTGCGCCCGGCTTGACGCACATAGCAGTAGGCGTGGATGCCAGCATTTGAAACATCAGCGTTAAACGAGACTCGCCTCACCCTGATTCGCCTTTCGCTCTTCACTCCGTTTCTGTCGACGTATTCAATTTCGAGAATTGTATTTGATTCAGCCGATCCAGATCTTTCAAATGCTACATACTCCCCGTATTGACCATACTCAAGATCTGATTCTTCCCATGCATCTTTCTCGTCTTCCCAGCTGGTTGCATGGTGGTCCTGTTGAACTGCTTGGAGTACACTGTGTTTTGGGTTAAGGACAGGAAAGAGCTCAACAATATCAGCCGATTGATCGCGTTCTGATCCGAAGTATGGCGTATCTAAAACCAGGTCTCGATTCGGCTTGTTAGGGCTGGGTATAATGTCTTCTATCTTGGATGCGGATACATAACTTCGTTGAGCTGAAGCTTTGGGGTGCTTCTGTTTTTTAGACTGTGCCAGGATAATATAGGCCGCGAGCATGAAAAGAGCAATCAGAACTAGTAGCGCCATGATTCAAGCCATCCTGTTTAGAAGGCTAGCAGGAATCGAGCGGGCAGCTCGTTTTTAATAGAGTCCCTGCCTATCCAGATGTAACAGTGCATGTATAAGTGGTGGCAGGAGTAGATGCCGCTGGCATTTCTTTCCTGAGCTGGATGCTCTTATTGCGGGCTATCCTGATTTATCGAGCTTGCCGTTTGGATATGCTCTAAGTTCACGGCATAAAATGATCTATTCTGTCTGACTTTTGAGGCGAAAGAACTTTTGCCAAGGGAAGTTGCTAACATCAAGATTCAGCGGGCGGGAGCAAGTGTTTCTGAGTTCTGCATTGAGCTTCACCCCGCCGCTGATCTTGGCGTTCTGCGGCACGGAGATCGTTGCGTTGCTTGGCCCCAGGGGACTGGCCGGAGCATGGGCGGCCTGAGTAGACTGTTGAGTACCCCAGTGCAACTGTAACCGGAGGAACATTCAATGCAAACGATCAAGTATGTTCATTGGCAGGAAGATGATGCCTGGCTTGGCTACCTAGAGGAATATCCTGATTACTGGACGCAAGGCGATACTCTGGCTGATTTAGTTGAGCATTTGAAGGATCTCTACCTTGACCTCTCAGGTGGACATATTCCGGGTGCTCGTAAGGTCGGTGAATTAGTCATGCCATGAAGCGGGCTGATCTGATCAGGTTGATCGAGCAGGGTGGATGCGTTCTTGTACGCCATGGAGGTAAACACGATTGGTATCGAAATCCAGCGACAGGTGTCTCGCAGCCGGTGCCCAGGCATCGTGAGATCAAGGAACCGCTCGCACGCCGCATTCTCCGTCTTCTGCTGGATTCCTCGATAGATCCTTCCAGCGGGGATAACTGACTGTCCGCAGAACAATGCCATACACCAGACCCGCCACCATGATGATCTGGTCTCACCTTTACCTCTTTGCGGGCTGGTGATGGCAAGCGTTAGACAGACCAAGCAGCCGGTTGCGCGCGCGTATCTCCTGGGATACACTGAAGCATGCTCGAAATCCGGGAGACGTCTGCCTATGCCTTGTGGTT
>Ga0207939_1000034_pt1 | contig 58259 bp, 54 predicted proteins | sample LakMenEpi02Jun12_FD_150663 | JGI IMG/M metagenome (GOLD analysis project Ga0207939, IMG submission 150663) | Freshwater microbial communities from Lake Mendota, WI - 02JUN2012 deep hole epilimnion (SPAdes) | ecosystem: Environmental > Aquatic > Freshwater > Lentic | place: Lake Mendota, Madison... | reverse complement strand
GGATTCCCAGGGTCGGGTGCTGAACACCTGGGCCGACGTGCTGAACCGTGCTGGTCTGGGTATGGAAGTGATGCACGAGCGCAACGCGCACAACTTCCCGCTCGACCTGGCTGCTGCAGAAGCCACCCCCGTGGCTCTGACCGCCCCGGCGATCGGCTGAGCCCAACAGCCCGGCTGATCCATCAGCCCAACTGTCGAATACCAGCAAGCCCTCGCCTCACGGCGGGGGCTTTTTGTTGGTGCCAGATGGTGCCAGTGCAGGAGACCCCAAGGGTCTAGCTCCTAGCCTCTCCATGGCCACTGCTCATTTCAGGTCCAAGCCGCAGAGGCTGCGCAGCGAGGTGGTGGAGAGAACGAGGCAAGAGCGCTCCGACAGGGCCTCAGCCAAGGCCAGGCCACGATCAACGAAGAGCGGAAGAGATCAAGCACCACCCACTGATCCAACCCGGCTTCAAGGGTTCAAAAAGGGTCTGCGTCGGTCCATTTCGGACGTCATCTGTCCCTGTTCACAATCGTGAGAGGACGACTGAAAGCGACTGCCAGAGCAGGGATCTAGCCCCGAATGAAAGCTCTGAAAAATGGGTCGCCTGAGATTCGAACTCAGGACCAATCGGTTAAAAGCCGAGTGCTCTACCGCTGAGCTAGCGACCCGAGTGCCCGTCTGGCACGTATGGAAGGTATCACCCAGGGGGGGACGTCTCCAAGGGGCGGCCCGAGAATGGCACCCCCTCCGTGCTCGCCATGCCCACACCCCCTTGGCCCGAGCAGTGGCCGGAGCCCCAGGTGCACCCGCAGGCCTGGGTGGCGCCGGCTGCCGTTCTGATCGGTGATGTGCGGCTGGCGGCCGGCGCCAGCCTCTGGCCCACGGCCGTGGCCCGCGGGGATGTGTGCGCGATCACGGTGGGGGAGGGCAGCAACGTGCAGGAGGGGGCGGTGCTGCATGGCGATCCGGGCCAGCCGGTGCTGATCGGCGCCGACGTGACCATCGGCCACCGGGCCGTGGTGCATGGCGCCACCCTGGAGGACGGCTGCCTGATCGGCATCGGCGCCATCGTGCTCAACGGGGTGACGGTGGGCAGCGGCGCCCTGGTGGCCGCCGGCTCGGTGGTGACCCGTGATGTGCCCCCCGGGGCCCTGGTGATGGGGGCGCCGGCCACGGTGAAGCGTCAGCTCAGCCCGGAAGCGATCGACGGCCAGCGCGAGCACGCCCGCCGCTACCGCCGGCTGGCGCAGGCCCATGCAGGCCGCGCCGCCGGGCCCGAATGATTGCCAATCACTGCAACCGCGCCCCACGGCCGCGGTACCAGCGCAGTCGTCCGTAAGATCACAACATCGTTTTTCGCCCTCACCATGGACCTTCGGCTCGTGCTGGTCGCCGCTCCGATCGTTCTGGCCGCCAGCTGGGCCGTGTTCCACATCGGTCGGGCCGCGGTGGGTCAGCTGCAGATGTTCATCAGCCGCGGCCGGGCTGCCTGATGGTGCTGGTGATCGGTGCCGGCCTGGCCGGCACTGAGGCCGCCTGGCAGATCGCTGCGGCTGGCATTCCGGTGCGGCTGGTGGAGATGCGGCCGCTGCGCCGGTCTCCTGCCCACCACAGCGCCGAATTCGCCGAGCTGGTGTGCAGCAACAGCTTCGGGGCGCTGAGCAGCGACCGGGCAGCCGGGCTCCTCCAGGAAGAACTGCGCCGGCTGGGCTCACTGGTGATCCGCACCGCCGATCAGCACGCCGTGCCGGCGGGCGGTGCCCTTGCCGTGGACCGGGGCCGCTACAGCGCCGCCCTCACCGCCGCTCTGGAACAGCACCCGCTGGTGACGGTCGAGCGGCGCGAGCACACCGAGCTTCCCGGCCCGGGACAGATCGCCGTGCTGGCCACCGGCCCACTCACCAGTGAGCCCCTGGCCGAGCAGCTGCGCGCCTTCACCGGTCGGGCCGATTGCCACTTCTTTGACGCCGCCAGCCCGATTGTGGAGGGCGAGAGCATCGATCTCTCCGTGGCCTTCCGCGCCTCGCGCTACGACAAGGGCGACGCCGACTACATCAACTGCCCAATGGATCAGGAGCAGTACCTCGCCTTCCGCGAGGCGCTCCTGACCGCCGAGCAGGCGGAGCTCAAGGATTTCGAGCAGGAGAACGCCAGCTTCTTCGAGGGCTGCCTGCCGATCGAGGAACTCGCCCGCCGCGGCGAAGACACAATGCGCTACGGCCCGCTCAAGCCGATCGGCCTCTGGGATCCGCGCTGGGGCGATCTCAACGACCGTGAGGTGCGCCGGGCCAACCGCGCCTACGCGGTGGTGCAGCTGCGCCAGGAAGACAGGGACGGCCGCCTCTGGAACCTGGTGGGATTCCAGACCAACCTCAAGTGGGGCGAGCAGAAGCGGGTGCTGCGGCTGATCCCGGGGCTGGAGAACGCCGAGTTCGTGCGCTTCGGGGTGATGCACCGCAACACCTTTCTGGAATCGCCCCAGCTGCTCGATCCCACCCTGCAGTTCCGCCAGCGCCCCACCCTGCTGGCGGCGGGCCAGATCACCGGCACCGAGGGCTATGCGGCAGCGGTGGCCGGCGGCTGGCTGGCCGGCACCAACGCCGCGCTGCTGGCGCGGGGGCTGGAGCCGCTGCAGCTGCCGCCCACCACGATGACCGGCGCCCTCACCCACTTCATCGCCGAGGCGCCCAGCGCAAAGTTCCAGCCGATGCCCCCCAACTTCGGCCTGCTGCCGGAGCTGCCCGTGCGGATCAAGGGCAAGCGGGAGCGCTACGGCGCCTACCGCGACCGGGCCCTGGCCGACCTGGGGGAGCTGCTGCTCACCCGCCAGGCACTGTTCGCCACCGGGGAGCACGGCAGCCCCTCCCAGCCCGACGCCAACTCCTAGGGTCGCCCCCAGCCGCACCGCCCCTCCGGTGACCACCAGCTCCCCCACCACCTGGGACGTGATCGTGATCGGCAGCGGCATCGGCGGGCTTGTCACCGCCAGCCAGCTGGCCGCCAAGGGGGCCAAGGTGCTGGTGCTGGAGCGCTACCTGATCCCGGGGGGCTCCGGCGGCAGCTTCCGGCGCGAGGGCTACACGTTCGATGTAGGTGCCTCGATGATCTTCGGCTTCGGCGAGAAGGGCCACACCAACCTGCTCACCCGCGCCCTGGCCGACGTGGGCCAGCACTGCGACACGGTGCCCGACCCGGCCCAGCTCGAATACCACCTGCCCGGCGGCCTCAACGTGGCCGTGGCCCGGGATTACGGGCAGTTCCTGGCCGACCTCACCGCCCGCTTCCCCCACGAGGCCAAGGGCATCCGCGCCTTCTACGACACCTGCTGGCAGGTGTTCAACTGCCTCGATGCGATGCCGCTGCTGTCGCTGGAGGACCCGGCCTACCTGGCCAAAGTGTTTTTCAAGGCGCCGCTGGCCTGCCTGGGCCTGGCCCGCTGGCTGCCCTTCAACGTGGGCGATGTGGCCCGCCAGCACATCAAGGATGAGCAGCTGCTGCGCTTCATCGACATGGAGTGCTTCTGCTGGAGCGTGATGCCGGCCGACCTCACGCCGATGATCAACGCCGGCATGGTGTTCTCCGACCGCCACGCCGGCGGCATCAACTACCCCAGGGGTGGCGTGGGCGTGATCGCCGAGAAGCTGGTGGCCGGCCTGGAGAGCCGTGGCGGCGCGATCCGCTACGGCGCCCGCGTGACCCAGGTGCTGATCGAGGGCGAGGGCGCCTCGGGCCAGGTCGTTGGCGTGAAGCTCGCCAATGGGGAGGAGCTGCACGCCCGCCGGGTGGTGAGCAACGCCACCCGCTGGGACACCTTCGCGGGTGAGGGCTCACAGAGCCAGCCGCTGGTGGATGCCGAGCACACCCCCAGGGCTGAAACCACCTGGCGCCGCCGCTACAAGCCCTCGCCATCGTTTTTGTCGCTGCACTTTGGCATCGATGCAACCGTGGTGCCCGACGGCTTCCACTGCCACCACCTGCTGCTGGAGCGCTGGGAGGAGATGGAGGCCGAGCAGGGGGTGGTGTTCGTGTCGATGCCGACGCTGCTCGATCCCTCCCTGGCCCCGGCCGGGCGCCACATCCTGCACACTTTCGCCCCCAGCTCGATGGAGCACTGGCAGGGGCTCTCGCCGTCGGCCTACCGCGCCAAGAAGGAGGCCGACGCCGCCCGGCTGATCGCGCGGCTGGAGGCGATCCTGCCGGGGCTGAAAGACGCCATCCGCCACCAGGAGATCGGCACCCCCCGCAGCCACCGCCGCTTCCTGGGCCGTATGGGCGGCAGCTACGGACCGATCCCGGCCCTGCGCCTGCCCGGCCTGCTGCCGATGCCCTTCAACCGCACCGGCCTGCGGGGCCTCTACTGCGTGGGCGATTCCTGCTTCCCCGGCCAGGGCCTGAACGCGGTGGCCTTCAGCGGCTTCGCCTGCGCCCACCGCATCGGCGCCGACCTGGGCCTCAACCCCTGGGCCCTGCCGGCCTGAACCTAAGGTGATTTCGGAATGGTGATGCTGTGCGGCTGCTGCGCTCCTGGCTGAAGCAGGAACAGCAGGCGGCTCAGAAGAGCCTCTTGATCCTGAACCTGCGTGCCGCCGTCCTGCTGCTGGCGCTGCTGGTGGGCCTTGAGGCATTGCGCCGCTACCAATCCACCCGACAACAGCTAACGCGCCAACAGGACGAACAGCTGCAGACCCTGCAGGCACTGGTGCGTGACAACAAGCGTCCCCTCACCGACTGGGCAGCGTGGGACGAGGTTCTGGCGTTCAGCGAGGGGCGCCAGCCCGACTTTGTGGAGCGGCTGATGCGCACCACCGCACTGCTGGATGGGGGTGCCGTGATGGCGATCCACGACGGAGTCGGCAGGCAGCTGGCGCTGGAGGGGGTGGATCGGCGGGAGCGGAGCGGCGCCAGCCTGCTGGTCCGCTGCCTCGATCAGGTGAGTCAGGAGCGGTTGCGCCAGGCTGTCGACCATCTTCCGGTGGTCTGTCCCAGCGTGTCGGGGCCGCTGGTGGGAGGCAGCGCGGTGATCACGGACACCAGCGGTGAACGCCGCAGCACCGCCAGCCTCACCTATCTGGTTCCCCTGCTGTCCCCCACGGATGGATCGCCCCAGCAATCGGGTCTGCGGGACCTGGTGGACGAGCTGGTGTTCGATGGGAACGGTTCATCGGCCCGGCAGAGCCAGCTGCGCACGGTTCAACCGCCGCTGTGGACGGGCACCGGCAGGCCGCTGCAGGTGCGTGGACCTCGCCTCGACCAGTCCCTGAGAGAGGAGTGGCTGGCCCTGGGCGGCCTGGTGATTGGCGGGCTGCTCCTGATCCTGGGGCAGCGCATGCGCTGGATGCTCCAGAAGCGACGGCTGCGGCTGGAGAAGATTCGCCGTGAACGCCTGGTGAACCAGCGCTTTCGCCATACGGAGCGTGAACTCTCCCGGCTGCTGGATCAAGTGCAGCTCGGCGGTGATGGGACCGAAACCATGGCCTTCGCCCGCCTGCTGAAAAAGCATGACACCGACCCCGCCGCTGTGACGGCAGAAGATCGGCGTCTCGAGCGGCTGGCGGTCCGCTTTGAACAGGTGCTGCAGACGGCACGCACCCTGGCTCTTTTTGATGCAGTCACGGGCCTGCCGAACCGCAATTATTTCCTCGAGAGGCTCCACTGGGACAGTGAGCGCAGTAGCCGCGGGGGCAAGCCGCTGGCCCTGCTGTTCATCAATATCGACAAGTTCAAGCAGATCAACGAGACCTACGGCCACAACACCGGTGACAGCACGCTCCGGTTCGTCGCCGAAGAGCTGCAGCGGCTGGTGAAAGGTGACGACTTCCTAGCCCGTTTCGGAGGTGACGAATTCAGCCTGATCCTGGACACCGAATCCCTGGGGCAGTGTGATGGGGCGGCGATCCGCAGCCATGCCCATGGGCGGGCGCTCGAGCTGCTCGAGGGATTCCGTCATCAGGCCAGCAGCCAGCCGGAACGGATCAAGCTCAGCCTGAGCATCGGCATCGCCATCAGCGATCCCAGTGGCACCACTGCCGAGGAGCTGATCCGGCGTTCCGACATGGCCATGGTGATGGCCAAATCAGCACGGCAGCAGAACATCTCGATCTTTGACATCGAGACCGACTGGCATGCCCTGAACAATTACCGCCTCTTCAACGCGCTGCAGAGTGACATCAGCCATGCCCCTGAGCGCTTCCACATCCTGTTTCAGCCGATCGTCGATGCCGCGGGGCGCTTGCTGAAGGTTGAGGCCCTGGCCCGCTGGAGCAACGCCGAATTTCCCGACGTGCTTCCCGACGTGTTCTTCGCCCTGGCGGAGCGCTACCGGTTGATGCCTGAGCTCGGTCGCCTTCTGCTGGCGATCACCCTGCGGGAGCTGAAACTGCTGCGCGAGAACCTGGATCAACCGAAACTCCCCCTGGCGCTGAACATCAGTGCCAGCCAGCTGGCCCAGGGGGGCTTCGGACCCCAGCTCCTGGCCGATCTCAGCGAACAGCGCATCGCCGCCGAGGAGGTGACACTGGAGATCACGGAATCGGCCGTGGTGGAGGCGAGCCCCGAACTCTCTGAGAATCTTCAGAGCCTGCGCCGCGCCGGAGTGAAGCTCTCCTTGGACGACTTCGGCACCGGTTTCTCCTCCCTGCGCCTGCTGATGTGGCTGAAGCCCGATGAGCTCAAGATCGACAAATCCTTCGTGTTGGCTGCCGCCGAAGATCCGATCGCGCGCCAGATCGTGCGACTGCTCCATACCCTCTCCCGGGACATGAAGCTCACGCTGGTGGCGGAGGGCGTGGAGGCGGAGGCCATGTTCCAACTGCTGCGCGAGGCCGGCGTTGAACACTTTCAGGGCCACCTCTTCTCCCGCCCCCTCAGCCGAGAGAAGCTCGCGGCGGTCCCAGGCCCCAACTTCCCGCCACGGTCGTCCCCGTCATCTGAATAGTGTGGTTCTCTTGAGTAGATTGGCCCACGATGAGTAGCTCCCCCCAGCCCAGTGCCGCCGAGCTGGCGCGCTACCTGGAGCAGCGCGGTGAGCTGAGCAAGCCCTGGATGCTGCAGCTGCTGCGCCTCGCCAAGCTCAAGGAGGCGAAGCACGAGCTCGACCCCCAGGAGTACATGGAGCGGCTGCAGGAGGCCCACGCCGATCTGATGCGGCTGGGCGAGTTCTGGAAGGGCCGCGAACGCGAGGTGTTCGGCGGCTCCTACAGGCCTCCCGAGCTGATCGAACCGCTACCCGGATCCGCCGACGATCGATGAGCGCGGCCCCGCAGGCGGACACCTACCCGATGGCGCCGCTGATCCGCTTCACCCTCGTGGGCCTCTACCTGGCCCTGGCCGCCCCGCTGCCCTGGCTGGCGCCGGTGCCTCTGCAGCTGCCCCTGTGGCTTGCCCTGGGCCTGGGGCTGCTTCTGGTGTGGGCCATCACCAGTGAACAGGTGGAACTCGATCCCGACGCGATCCGCGTGGGCCATCCGGCCTGGTGCGGCTGGCTGCTGCGCCGCGGCTGGCAGGCGCCCTGGGCAGCGATCACGGCGATCACGCCCATGGCCACCAGCCAGGGGGGACGGGTGTTCTATCTCCGCTGCGGGGACCAGGCCCTGCTCCTGCCCCAGCGGATCGCCCGCTTTCCGCACTTTCTGGAGCGCTTCCAGCGGCAGACGGGTCTGGACACCAGCGCCATCGGGCGGATCAGTCCACCCTGGACCTACCAGCTGCTGGCCGTGCTCACGGGCCTGATGCTGCTGGGGGAACTGGCCTGGGGGCTCAGTGGGGCGTTTGGAATCAGTGGCGTGTGAAATCAGTGGGGCCTGAAATCAGTGGGACCTGAAATCAGTGGCGCGAAAGGGAATTGAGTGGGGGAACACCATTGGTTGGAGTTCCCTGGGCAGGGGTTTCGGCGGTGTCGGGGAGATTGTCGAGGCTGAAGCGATAGCCCTGCTGGCGCATCGTCTCGATGCCGCCCCCCTCGCCCAGACCGGCCTGCTCCAGCTTGCGCCGCAGGGTGAGCACCTGGGTGTCCACCGAGCGGGGGCCACCGCTGAACGGCGGCCAGGCCATGCGCAGCAGTTCCTGGCGGCTGCGCACCACCCCCGGCGGCATCAGCAGGGCGCAGAGCAGGGCAAACTCCCTGGGGCTGAGCTCCACCGGCTGGTCGCGCAGGGTAACCTGGCGCAGCAGGAGATGCACCTCCAGGGGGCCCACGCACACCCTCTCCTGGAGGCCGCTGCCGGCGCGCCGCAGCAGGGTGCGGCAGCGGGCGGCCAGTTCCTCCAGGCCGAAAGGCTTACGCAGCACGTCGTCGGCACCGCCATCGAGCAGGCTCACCACCGGCTCGGAGCCGGAGCGCGCGGTGAGCACCATCACTGGACAGTGCAGCTGGGCGGCAAGGCGCAGGGCACTGCTCTCATCCAGCAGTTCGGCGCTCACCAGAAGGTCGGGGGACTGGTCCCGGCAGAGCTCGATCGCCTCGCGGGCCGTGGCCACCGCCGCCGCCAGGTGACCGTCCTGGCGCAGGCGCTGGGCCAGCACCGTGCGCAAGGTGGCATGGGGATCCACAACCAGGACCCGCTGGGCCCCGGATGCCGCTGCAGTCGCCGGCACTGCGGATTCCGAACCCTCCGCAGCGGAAGCGTGCTGAGAGGGATAGCCAAGAGGGGGTTGGCCGGATCCTGGCGTTGGCGGGTGCTGGGGTGTGGCGGGGCTGTCGGGTGCCATTTGGGTACTGCCCCCGGGTTCCCCCAAGTTAATGGACTTCACCAGAGTTTACGGGTATCAGCGGATGCCTTTGCAACAGGCCACTGGCGGGGAGCCGCCCTCCCCATCGGGGGGCTGGAGTGGGCACAATGAACGCCAGGTCGACAGCCACGATGACCGCGCTACAGCATCCGGACGCCATCCGCCACTTCCAGTCGCTCTGCGATGCCTGCCAGGAACTGGCACACCGGCACCACGGCCCCGCCGATCTGCGCCTCTACGCCGACGGTTACCTCCACGCCCTGAGGCGAACGGCCGTGCTCGATTCGTTGGCCCAGCGGCGCCTGGAGGAACTGGTGGAACGTTGGATCCTCGATCCCTCCAGCTTCATCGGCGCCGACGGTGACCCCCGGGCTCTGTACGAACCCGGGCGCAGCCTCTGAGCCCGGGCATCCGCGGAGATTAAGGAAGGCGCCTCAGCTGGCCAGGGCCACCTCAAGCTGTTCGCGCAGCTCTCCCGAGTTGTACATCTCGATGAGGATGTCCGAGCCGCCGATGAACTCCCCATTCACATACACCTGGGGAATGGTGGGCCACTCGGAGAACTCCTTGATGCCCTGACGGATCTCCCCATCGGAGAGCACGTCGAAAGTCTCGAACGGCACTCCGAGCGCGTGGAGGATCTGCACCACATTGTTGGAGAAGCCGCACTGGGGCATCAGCTTGGTGCCCTTCATGAACACGAAGACCGGGCTGCTGCCGATCAGGCTCTCGATGCGGGCCTTGACGCTGGCGTCCATGGAATCAGCTGGGGGTTGAGGTTTGCAGGGCGAGGGCGTGGATGGCTTCGCTGGCCAGTTCCTGGCGCAGGGCGCTGTACACCAACTGGTGTTGCCTGATCCGATTGAGGCCGGCGAAGGCGTCAGAGACCACCTTCACCTGCAGGTGGTCACCACCGCCGGTGAGGTCTTCCACCTCCACGGCGGCATCGGGCAGGGAGCGCTGGATGGCTGCCTTGACCTGGTCGGGTTGCACCATCGGCAGACGGCAGAGCGTTGAACTGGATTGCCCGGCGAATCTAGAGGCCTCAGCGGGCCGGCTGCCCAGCGGTGTAGGGGATGGTGGCGAAGCCGATCTCCACCAGGGTCTGGTAGGCGCGGCGACCCTCTTCGCTGGTGGGGGTCATCACTTTCACCACCTCCACTAGCAGCGGCACCGCCACCTCCGGCTGGTTCTGGCGGCGGAACACCGCCGCCAGCCGCAGGTTGGCCTGGGCCAGGAGGGTGAGGGCCTCCCGGCCGTTCTGATCCATCTCCCGGGGGATGCGGGCATCGAGGCCGCGGAACGAGCCGCTCAGGTCCCGGTAGAACCCCAGCAGCCGGCGGGTGAGGTCGCGGGCCTGGTCGTAGAAGCCGCGGGCCTCATCCAGGCGGCCGGCGGCGGCGGCCGCATCACCCCGGGCCAGCAGGCTGCGCACCGTGGCGAGGCTGAGCGGATTGGTGGCGGCGACCTCGGCGGGGCTGCCCCCCTGGGCCCGCAGCGGCAGGGCCAGGGCCGGGGTGGCCAGGGCGATCGCGGCCAGGAGGGCCGCAGTGGAAAGCCTGTTGGGGCTGCGCACAGCGCTGCGATGAAGGTGGCGAAACTCTAAGGGGACTCCCTCGCGGGGCCCTCCGCCAGGGCGGCCATGGCCCGCTGTTCCAGCCCCGCCATCGCCTCGGCTAGCTCACGGGTGAAGGCCTGGGCACCATCGCGGCCCTCAGCCGCGATCCACATCGGCTCGCCGATGCACACCGCTGCCCGGTCGCAGGGACGGGGGGAGGGGTGGCTGTAGGCGATGCCCACCGGCAGCACCGGCACGGTCACACCGCGGCCTGCGGCCAGGGCAGCCAGGCGTGCCAGCCCCTGCTGCAGCCGCAGGGGCTGGTCGTCCTCCCGGCGGATCCGGCCTTCCGGGAACACCACCAGCTGCTCGCCGAGCTCCAACAGCTCGATGGCGTGGCGCAGGCTGGCCAGGCTGGGGCGGGCCTGGTTCACCGCAAAGCAGCCCAGCCGCCGCAGCAGCCAGCCCTGCACCCCCTTCATCTCATCGAGGGTGACCATGAAACGGCAGTCCCGGCCGGTGACCCGGCGCCCGGCGGCATGGGGCACCAGCAGGGCATCCCAGCGGGCCTTGTGGGTGGGGGCCAGCAGCACCGGACCCGACTCGGGCAGCCAGTGCCGACCCTCCACCCAGATGCCCCGGAACCACAGGGGCAGGGCCAGATCCTGGGTGGCGACCATCGCCAGCGGGCCCAGCCAGGGACTCACCCGGCTGTGCACCCCCCCAGCAGCTTGGCGGGCCGCCACCAGGGCCGGGGAACCGGAACGCTGGCTGGATGGGCCGGGGCCATCCGCGTCGGAGCCCTGCTCGGCAGGACGGATGCCCTCGGAGATCACAGATGGACGTTGAAGTGGGCGGTCAGTGGGGCTCGGTCTGCTGGAACGGGCTGGGGCGGGCTGGGCAGCTGGGTCGGCCATCTCCGCCGTCTACACCGGGGATCCAGGGAACCTGGAAACTAATCAGCCAGCCTGGGTCGTCGGCTCGGGATGGGGCAGTTGGCCGGCCGGCGCTGGGGAGCTCCATAGGATCCAGGTTTGAGCCCAGGAGCGATGGCCAGCCTCGGCGTGAACATCGACCACATCGCCAATGTGCGCCAGGCCCGCCGCACGGTGGAGCCCGACCCCGTCACCTATGCCCTGCTGGCCGAATTGGGCGGCGCCGACGGCATCACCGTGCACTTGCGCGAAGACCGGCGCCACATCCAGGACCGCGACGTGGAGCTGCTGCGCGCCACCGTGCGCAGCCGCCTCAACCTGGAGATGGCCGCGACCCCTGCGATGGAGGCGATCGCCCTGCGCATCCGGCCGGACATGGTGACCCTGGTGCCGGAGAAGCGCGAGGAGGTGACCACCGAGGGCGGACTGGATGTAGCCGGCCAGCAGGAGGGCCTCAGCGCGCTGGTGGGCCGGCTACAGGCGGCCGGCATCGCCGTGAGCCTGTTTGTGGATGCCGAGGCCGCCCAGCTGGAGGCCTGTGCCAGCAGCGGCGCCCGCTGGGTGGAGCTGCACACGGGCAGCTACGCCGAGGCCGGCTGGAGCGAGCAACCGCGCGAGCTGGCCCGGCTCAGCGAAGGCAGCTTCATCGCCCGCAGCCTGGGCCTGCGCGTGAATGCCGGCCACGGCCTGACTTATCAGAACGTGGAGCCGGTGGCGGCGATCGAGGGGATGGAGGAGCTCAACATCGGCCACACGATCGTGGCCCGCGCCCTGGCGGTGGGCCTGGAGCAGGCGGTGCGGGAGATGAAGGCGCTGGTTCAGAATCCCCGCCGCGACCCTCTCTTCGCCAGCACCCGCCCATGACCGCCTACCACTTCGTGGCCGCCAGCGAGCGCTTCCTCTGCGAAGAGGAACCGCTGGAAGAGGTGCTGCGCGAGCGGGTGCGCAACTACGGCGAAACCGGCAAGGAGATCGACTTCTGGCTGGTGCGCCGGCCGGCCTTTCTGGAGGCCCCGGAGTTGGCGAGCCAGGTGGCATCCGTGCCGCGGCCGGCGGCGGCGGTGGTCTCCACCGATGAGAAGTTCATCACCTTTCTCAAGCTGCGGCTTGAATTCGTGGCCACCGGCAGCTTCCAGGCCCCCAGCGCCAGCATCGCCGACCCACTGGCCGGCATCGGCTGAGATCGCGAGCGCGGAGCTGGTGTTCAGAACAGCCCCAGAAACTTGCGCCGGCCCTCCTCGCCTTCGGGCGGCTTCTCCCGCCCCTGGCCGCCGTCCTGCTGGTAGCGGGGCTTGTTGTCGCCGATGGTGAGCACGGCCTCCTTGTTCTTCCACCACACCCAGTCGCGGATCGGCGGGGTATTGGCCAGCTGCTCGCGGGTGAGGCCCAGCCCGAGCTTGGCGGAGGCGTCCAGCAGCACATCGAGCATCTCCTCGCCGTTGCTGCAGCGGGCCAGGGCTTCATTGGTGCGCCTGGCACCGTTGAGGGCCTTCACCAGGGCATTCACCCGCTGTGTCACCGGCAGGTTCTTCAACTCCACGGGCACCCCGCCCACACGCCGGCCCGACCGTACCAACGGTGGGGGAGGTGACAAGCGACACATCAAAGGTCAGACTGAGACCATCGCGCCAGTCCGATGACGTCCCCAATCCGTCCCGCCCGTCACTGGGTCATCGGGGACGTTCACGGATGCGCGGAGGCCCTGCGTCGCCTGCTGCGGCTGTTGCCCGCTGAAGACCGGCTGATCTTCAACGGCGACGTGATCAACCGCGGGCCCCAGATCCTGGAGGCCATTGAGCTGGTGTGGAGCCAGGTGCGCAGCGGCCGGGCGGTGTGGCTGCGGGGCAACCACGAGGCCGATCTGGTGGACGCCCTCAACCGCGACGACCGCGACACCCAGCGGGCCCTGTCCGGCTGCGACACCTATCGCCAGCTGGGCGACCGCACCTGCCGCCGCTGGCAGCAGCGCCTGGAAAGCCTGCCCAGCCTCTATCCCGGCCGGGGCTGGGTCGCCACCCACGCCGGCCTCGATCCGCGCACCTGGCAACCCGACCTGCGCATCCGCAAGCCCTTCTGGCAGGCCTATGACGGCCGCTTCGGCGAGGTGGTGGTGGCCCACACCCCTGGCCACAGGGTGCGGCGCCAGGGCTGGATCGTGCTGATCGACACCGGGGCCTGCTACGGCGGCGAGCTGAGTGCCTACTGCCCGGAAACGGGCGCGATCGTGCAGGTGCCGGGAGCCCGCCAGCCCCTGGCGGCGGCTGCGGCCCAGCGCCAGGCCCTGTCGGCCAGCCTGCACTGACCCGGGGCCCGGCCCTTGCTCACGGTCTTCCGCAGCAACCGCATCGAGTTCCTGGCGGAGCTGCTGGCCACCCAGTTGCGCCTCAACCCCCCGGGGGTGTTCGAGCAGGTGCAGGTGGTGGTGAACACCTGGCCCACCAGCCGCTGGCTGGGGGAGCAGATCGCCCTGGGGCTGAGTGATCCAGCCGATCCACCCGGCGGCGGCATCGCCGCCAACCTGCGCTTTCCCTTCCCGGCCAGCCGCCTGCGCGCTCTGGTGGACGAGCTGCTGGCAGGCGACGGGGAGGACGCCCCAGCCCCGGCCGGCGCCGACCCCTGGCGCGCCCAGAACCTGGTGTGGGCGGTGCTCGAGCTGCTGCCCGAACTGCTTTCGGCACCGGAGGCCGCACCGCTGCGGCAGTGGCTGGAGCGGCGCGGCGCCGATAGCCGCAGGCTGGATGCGCCGCTGTGGCAGCTGGGGCGCGCCATTGCCGACGCCCTCGACGACTACGGCCTCTACCGACCCGCCATGCTCGAGGCCTGGCTGCAGGGACGGGACCTCGACGCCGCTGGCCAACCCCTGGCCGAGGCCCTGCGCTGGCAGCCCCAGCTGCTGCGGGCGCTGGCCAAGCGGCTGGAGCGGCTGCCGTTCGGCCTGCGGGCCCGGGCCGCGATCACCCAGCTGGAGCAGGGCCTTCCCGCCAACGCCAGCGCGCCAACCCCGGGCCAGCCCCTGCGCCTGTTCGGCCTCAGCAGCCTGGCGCCGGTACAGGTGGAGCTGCTGCAGGCCCTGTCGGCGCGGATGGCAGTGGAGCTCTACCTGCTCACGCCCTGCCGCGACCTCTGGCAGCGCCACGACGCCAGGGCCGGCGAACCCCTGGGCAGCGACTGGCTGCTGGAGGTGCCAGGGCTGGAAGCCCGCTTCGGGCGGCTGGGGGCCGAGTTCCAGCAGCTGCTGGAGGCCGGCGGCGACACCCACTCCGGCCATGGGAATGACCACGAGGCCTTCTTCCTGCCTGCCAGTGCCGCCCGAGGGCGGGCGCCAACGCTGCTGGAGCAGCTGCAGGAGCGGCTGGCCAAGGGCGACACCGACCAGCCCCTGCAGCGCGCCCCCACCGACCACTCCCTCGAGTTCCACGCCTGCCCGGGCCGGCTGCGCCAGCTGCAGATCGTGCGCGACCGGATCCTCCAGCTGCTGGCCGCCGATCCGGAGCTGGAACCGCGCGACATCCTGGTGATGACGCCCCAGGTGGAAGCCTTCGCGCCGCTGGTGGGGGCCGTGTTCGGCGACAGGGAAGCCACCGGCGTGGCGCTGCCCTGGCGCCTCACCGACCGCAGCCAGCAGAGCGAGGCCGGCATCAGCCAGGGCCTGCTGGCCCTGTTGCAGCTGGCCGGAAATCGCCTCACGGCCACGGCCCTGGAGGCCCTGCTCGGCTGCACGCCCCTGCTGATCCACCAGGGCATCGACCCCACCGAGGCCGGTGAGATCACGGCGCTGCTGCAGCGCTGCGGCTTTCGCTGGGGCCTCGATGGCCGTGCCCGGGGCGGCGACCCGCGCCACAGCCTCAGCTGGGCGATCGATCGGCTGGTGCTCGGCCTGGTGCTGCCCGAGACGCCGGGGCTGGCGCCGGCCGACACCGCGCCGCTGGCGATGGCCGGCAGCCTGGAGCAGCAGGGGCGCTGGCTGGCGCTGCTGCTCCAGCTGCGCCAGAGCCTGGCCTGGCTGGGGCAGGCCCGCAGCGTGGCCGACTGGGTGAGCGGCCTGAGGGAGCAGCTGGCGGCCCTGTTCGGCGATGGCGGCGAGCGGGCCTGGGAACTGCAGAGCCTGCAGGCGGTGCTGGCCGACTGGAACGCCGTCGCCGGAAGCAGCCCGCTGCTGCTGGAAGCGCCGGTGGTGGCCGAGGTGCTGGCAGAGCGGTTGAGCGAGGGCAGTGGCCGCTTCGGCCACCGCTCGGGTGCACTCACGATCAGCGCCCTCGAGCCGATGCGCGCCATCCCCCACAAGGTGGTGGTGCTGATGGGCCTCGATGCCGGCGCCTTCCCGCGCCAGCGCCAGCGCCCGGGCTTCCACCTGCTGGAGCAGATGCGCCGCCTCGGCGATCCGAGCAGCGCCGATCAGGACCGCTACGTGCTGCTCGAGAGCCTGCTCTCGGCCCGGGGGCACCTGCTGGTCAGCTGGAGCAACCGCGACGAGCGCACCGGCGAGGCGCAGGAGCCGGCAGCACCGGTGCGCCAGTGGCTCGACCTGCTCGCCCAGCAGCTGCAGGGCCAGGGCCCGCTGCCCCTGCGCGAGCACGCCGCCAGTCCGCTGGAGCGGCGCAACTTTCTGCCAGAGCCCCCCTGGCCCCCCGCCAGCTGTGATCGGCGCCTGCTCATGGCCCGCCGCCAGCTCGAGCAGGCACCCGATGCGGCCGTGCAGGGCCTGGCCTGGCGGGAAGCAGGCGGCCCTGCGGCCGACGGTGCTGCCCATCCGCCCGGAGCGCCGGAAGTACCCACCACCCCCAGCGAAGCCTGGGCTCACCTGCGCGCCTGGATCGAGGCCCCCCAGGCCCGCTGGCTGGAGGAGCTGGGCCTGCGCCCGCGCGAGTGGGACGAGCCGGTGCGCGATCTGGAGGATCTGCAGCTCGACGAACGCCGCCGCGCCGCCCTGCTGCGGGGCCAGCTCGATGGCGACGGCCTGCCGCCGCCGCAGCTCGATCCCGACTGGGCCACGCTCGAGCGCGGCCGCGGCGTGCTGCCGCCCCTGGCCGCCGGCGCACTGGAGGTGGAGCAGCTGCGCCTGCGCTGGCAGTCGCTGCAGGCGTGTCTGGAGCGGTTGGGGCCGGCCCGCCAGGAGCCGGCCAGCTGGCAGGGGCTGGAGGCGGTGCTGCCCTGGCGGGGCCGGCAGCTGGTGCTCGCCCACACCGGCAAACCCCGCTGCCGCCAGCGGCTGCGGCTGTGGATTGAGCTGCTGCTGGCCGCCGCCGCCGGCCAGGCCCCCGCAGGTGCCGCCCTGGTGGGGCGCGACCAGCAGCGCTTCCGCCTGCTGGAGCAGTTCAGCGCGCCACCGCCCAGCCGCGCGGCCGAGCTGCTCGAGCAGCTGCGCCAGTGGCGCGAGCAGCACCGCCACACCTGCTGGCCCCTGCCGCCGGACACCGGCTGGGCCTTCGCCGAGGCCGAAACCGCCAAACCCGGCGGAGGCCGAGGGCGAAGCAAGGCAAAGGAGGCCTGGGAGGGAGGCTTCCAGAGGCGAGGCGAGCGGCAGGACGCCATCCAGGCCCTCTGCTTCGGCAGCGATCAGCCGCTGGCCGAGCTGCTCACCACGCCGGTGGAGCAGCTGGCCCTGGCGCTGCACGGCCCCCTGCTGGAGCTCAGGCAGGAGCTGAAGGGATGACGCTGGCTCCCTTCGAGCCCAATGCCATGCTGCTCAGCCCCGGCATCCGTCTGCTGGAGGCCAGCGCCGGCACGGGCAAGACCTTCGCCCTGGCCCATCTGGTGCTGCGCCTGGTGAGCGAGGGTCCGCGGCCGCTGGCGATCGAGCAGCTGCTGGTGGTCACCTTCACCGATGCCGCGGCCGCCGAACTGCGCGACCGCATCGCCCGGCGACTGCAGGACGCCCTCACCCAGCTGGAGGCCGCCGCTGGCCAGCCCAACCCTGGTGATCCCGCGCCACCGGTGGATCTGGATCAGCCCCTGGCCGCGTGGCTGGCGGCCCAGGGGCCGGATCCCTCGCCGCTGCTGCGCGGCCGGTTGCTGCTGGCGCTGGAGCAGCTCGATCGGGCCGACATCACCACCATCCACGGCTTCTGCCGCCGCACCCTGCAGCGCCAGGCGCTGGAGGCCGGGCTGGGGCCGGCGGTGTCGCTGGAGACCGGCGCCGCCGAGCGCCGCGGCCAGATCGTGCACGACTACTGGCAGCAGCAGGTGCTGCCCCTGCCCGCTGAACATCTGGCCGGGCTACTCAGCCGGGGCATCGAGCCCGAGCGGCTGGCCAGCGTGCTGCAAAACCTCGATGGCGACCCGGCCCTGGAGCTCGATCCACTCCCCGAGGGCATTGCGCGGGACGCACCGCTGGCCGCGCAGCTGCAGGCCCACTGGCTGGCGGGCTGGCAGCGGTTTGAACAGCTCTGGCACCGCGATGCCGAAGCGCTGGAGCACAACCTGGCCGCCAGCGCCGGCATCGCCAAGGCCAACGGCCACAGCTACAAGCCCTACCGGCTCAAGCCCAAACCCGACAAGCTCGATGCCGTGACGGGCTGGCTGGCGGGCCTGGAGGGTGCACCCAGCTACGCGGAGCTTCTGGAACGCAAGGAGCTGCGCGAGTACTTCCACCCCGGCCCCGTGCAGAAGCTGGAGTGCGCCGCCCACCGTGAGGATGCCCGCCTGCCCCAGGCCGAACTGCTGGAGGCGATCGCCGCATTGGTGGATGGCCCGGCCGAGCTGCTGCTACTGCACTTCGCCCACTGGGGCCGCATGGAACTGGCGCGCCGGCGCGAGCGCAGCGGCGAGATGGGCTATGGCCAGCTGCTCGAGCTGCTCGACCCCGGCGAGCAGGCCGACACGCCGCTGCTGCGCGCCGTGGCCGGGCGCTACCGCGCCGCCCTGATCGATGAATTCCAGGACACCGACCCGATCCAGTGGCGGATCCTGCAGGGGGCCTTCGGCGGCGATCCGCCCCGCCACCTGCTGGTGATGGTGGGCGACCCCAAGCAGGCGATCTACCGCTTCCGCGGCGGCGAGCTGGCCACCTACCGCCAGGCGGCCGCGCAGGCCGAGGCCCGCTTCGACCTGGTGGAGAACCGCCGCTCCAGCGAGGGCCTGATCGCGGGGTTGAACGCCCTGATGCGGCCGGGTCTGGTGGGGTCAGATCTGGAGGTGCCTGAGGTGCTCTGCCGCGCCCGCGGCGAGCAGCTCACGCTCGCGGCCGGCGAAGCGCCGCTGCAGCTGCTGGCTCTGGAGCCGGCCCAGCTGGAGAGCCAGGTGGCGGCGTTCTGCCAGGGCCTGCTGGAGCGCCAGCTGCAGCTGGTGAAGGGCGAGAGCCGGCGGCCGCTGGAGCCGGCCGACCTCTGCCTGCTGGTGAACACCCACCGCGAGGCCGAGGCCCTGCGGGTGGCCCTGGAGCGCCGCGGCCTGCCCAGCCGGCTGATGAACCAGGGGGATGTGTTCGCCAGTGAGGGGGCCCTGGCCCTGCAGCGGCTGCTCGATGCCCTCGCCGCAGCGGGCGATCCGGGCCGACTGCGCCTGCTGGCCGCCTCCAGCCTGCTGGGCTGGAGCGCCGAGGGCATCCGCAGCGCACCGCCCGCAGCCTGGGACCAGCTGGCCGACAACCTCGCCCGGCTGGCGGAGCGGCTGCCGCAGCAGGGACTCACGGCAGTGGTGGGCCAGCTGCTCGGCAGCGAGGCCCTGGCCCGGCTGGCCCTGCGCGGCCGCGCCCTGGCCGATCTGCAGCAGGCGGCGGAGCTGGTGCAGGAGCAAATGCACCGCCAGGAGCTGAACACGGCCGCCACGGCCGACTGGCTGCGCAACCTGCGCCTGCAGGAGGAGCGCGACGTGCCCGATGCCCACCGCTGCCGCAGCGATGCCGCCGAGTCGGCGATCGCCGTGGTGACCATCCACCGCAGCAAGGGCCTGGAGTATCCAGTGGTGATCTGCCCCAATCTGTGGAGCGGCGAGCGGGCCACCCGCGGCGGCAGCGCCTCGCTGGGGCGCCGCTGGCGTCCGCCCGGCAGCCGGCGGCCCCGCTTCGATCTGCACCTCAACCCCCACTGGGGTACGGGCCGCGAGGCCGCCGAGCAGCACGCCGAGGCCGAACGACAGGAGGCCGAACGCAAGGCCTACGTGGCCTGCACCCGGGCCCGCCAGCTTCTGGTACTGGGCTGGCCCGGGGCTGATGAGGCCAAACCGGGCAACCCCCTCAGCCCCTGGCTGGTGGACCAGGCAACGGCGGACGGTCTGCGGGAGCTGCCGCTGCAGCATGTTGATCCCACCACCCATTCGCCCGCGCGCGAGCGCTGGCGTCCGGGCCCACCCTGCGGTGACTTGAAGCTGGGGCCCACCCCGGCCCGCAGCCTCGACACCCTCTGGGGCCGGGCCAGCTATTCCGCCTGGACCCATGGCGCAGCGGCCCTGCCACCGGAGGCGCGCGACGAGGGCCGCGACAGCGACGCGCTCAGCCGCGACGGCGATGACACCGGTAATGAGGCCGCTGATGAGGAGGGTGGCGGGGCTGATCCGGTGCGGGCCGCCTGGCCAGCCCTCGGCCCCCTGGCCCGGTTCCCGCGCGGCGCTGCACCCGGCGATGCGCTGCACCGCATGCTCGAGCAGATCCCCTACCCCGCCCTGGCCGCTGGCGCGCTGGAGCCGGCGCGGGCCGTGGTGCTGCGCGAGCTCGACCGGGCCGGCCTGGCGGCCGATCTGGCCGACAGCGTGCTCACGGCGTTGCAGCAGCTGGTGCTCACCCCCCTCGGCGGCCCGCTGGCCCCCCTGCGCCTGGCCGATCTGGAGCCGGGGAGCTGGCTCAATGAGATGGCCTTCGACCTGCCGCTGGCCACCGGCCGCGAGCGGCTGGTGCGCAGCAGCGGCCTGGCGGAGGTGTTCCGCCTCCACGACGGCGGCCGCTTCGGCAGCGGCTACGGCCACCAGCTGCAGGGGTTGGTCGTGGCCAGCCGGGGCTTTCTCACCGGCTCGATCGATCTGGTGTTCCGCTGCGGCGAGCGCTGGTGGGTGGCCGACTGGAAGAGCAACTTCCTCGGCCAGCGCGATGGCAGCGGCAGCGTGCTCAGCTGCGGCCCTAGCGACTACTCCGCCGCGGCGATGGCGCAGCTGATGGCGTCGAACCACTACCCCCTGCAGGCCCACCTCTATCTGGTGGCCCTGCACCGCTACCTGCGCTGGCGCCTGCCGGGCTATGCGCCCGACCGCCATCTGGGCGGCTATGCCTACGTGTTCCTGCGCGGGGTGCCGGGACCGATGGCGGCCAAGCCCGGCGACGACGTGCCCGGCGTGCTGGTGGAGCGGCCGCCGCTGGCGCGGCTGCTGGCGCTCGATGCCCTGCTGCGGGAGGGCCAGCCATGAGCAGCCTGGCCCCGGCCCTGCTCGACAGCCTGCTGCGCCTGCTGCCGGCATCCAGCGCAACCCGGCTCGATCCGGCGGGTCAGCTCGCCCTGCGGCAGGTGATCACCGCCCTGGCCGGCGCCCTGGAGCGGGGCGAACTGGGACTCGATCTGGAAGGGCCGCCACCGCCGGAGCTGGAGGAGGCAAGTGGGGAAGCCGCGAGCACCAACACCTCCGGCCAGGCCACCACCACCCAGCCCCATACCTGGCCCACCGCCCAGCTGGCGGCCCTGCAGGCCTGCGACTGGCTGGTGGAGTCCGGCTCGCCTCAGCACATGCCAGAGGATCAGCCCGAGGCGCCGGTGGTGCGCGCCGGCCGCTGGCTGCGTTGGCGCCGCTGGCACCAGCAGCTCAGCCACTGCACCACCGCCCTGATCGAACGGGGGCAGGCCGGCGTGGAACCGCCCGCCAGCGCCAGCCAACTGGAGGAAGCCAGGAGCTTGGCGACGGCGGCCGGCCTGGATCGGCAGCAGAGCGCTGCGGTGCGGGCCCTGCTGGAGCAGCGGCTGGTGCTGCTCAGCGGCGGGCCCGGCACCGGCAAGACCTCCACCGTGGTGCGGATGCTGGCGGCGGCCCTGCGGCTGCAACCCCAGCTGCGCCTGCAGCTGGCGGCGCCCACCGGCAAGGCGGCCGCCCGCCTCGGCGCCGCCGTGGCCGCTGGAGCCGCTGAACTGGCGCCCGGCCTGGCCGAGCGCCTGGCCAGGCTGCCCTGCGGCACTCTGCACCGGCTGTTGGAGGCCCGCGGCAACGGTGGAGGGTTCCGCCGCGGTGCCGCTCTGCCGCTGGAGCTCGATCTGCTGGTGGTGGATGAGGTGTCGATGGTGGATCTGCCCCTGATGCAGGCCCTGCTGGCGGCCCTGCCCCAGGCGGCACGGCTGCTGCTGGTGGGCGATCCCGGCCAGCTGCCTCCGGTGGGCCCCGGCGCGGTGCTGCTGGAGCTCTGCCGGCCGGAAGCGCTGGCGGCCCTCGGCCCGGCGGCGGTGGAGCTGCGCACCACCTACCGCAACGATGGGGCCATCGCCACCCTGGCCTCCGCCTTGAGGAGCCAGGTGGCTCCGGGTAGCGAGCTGCTGCACACCCTGCGCCCGCAGCTGGAGCAGCTCCGGAGCGGCGACAACGTGCAGTGGCAGGAGGCCCCGGCCGGCCGGCCGCCGGCCGATGCCCTGGCGCGTCTGCGCGAGCACCAGCAGCGCCTTGCCGGGCTGGCGGATGCCCTTGGCCTGCTCGACCCGCAAGCCGGACCCGCCGACCACCCGGGCGCCAAGGCCCTGCTCAACGAACTCGATCGGCTGATTCTGCTCAGCCCGATCCGCCAGGGCCCCTGGGGGGTGGAGGGGGTGCAGCGGGCCCTGCTGGGGGAGGCGCTGGCTGGCCCGGTGCAGGCCTGGCCGCTGGGCACGCCCGTGCTCAACCGCCGCAACCTGAGCGAGCAGGAGCTGGCCAATGGCGACATCGGCGTGCTGGTGGCGGGCGCGGGCGGGCGGCGGCTGGTGCTCTTCCCCCGAGGCCGGCTGCTGCATCCGGCCCAGCTGGCGGGAGCCGAACCCGCCCTGGCCCTCACGGTGCACAAGGCGCAGGGCAGCCAGTACGGCGAGGTGCTGCTGCTGCTCCCCGCCGGCCGCCAGCTCCATGCCCGCCTGCTCTATACGGGTCTGACCCGTGCCCGGAGTAGCGCCCGTCTGTACACCGCCCTCCACTCTGCCTAAGGTCCGAAGCGCAATCAAACACGCCCCTCCATGGAGCATCGGCCCTGGGGCTGGTTCGAGACCCTCAGCGAGGGGCCGGGCTACCTGGTGAAGCGCCTCTGCGTGCAAGCCGGCCGGCGCATCAGTCGCCAGCGGCACCGGCACCGCTGTGAACACTGGGTGGTGGTGGCCGGCAACGGGGAGCTCGAATGCGCGGACGCGTTGGTGGCGGCGGTGGCCGGCACCAGCCTGTTCATTCCCCTGGGGGCCGTGCACCGCGCCACGGCAGGGGATCAGGACCTCTTGATCGTGGAGGTGCAGCGCGGCGAGCAACTGCGTGAAGACGACATCGAACGGCTGGCCGACGACTTCGGGCGGCTGGGGCCGCCCTGAATGGGCTGGTGATGGTGTTGTTGGGCGTGCTGTTAAAGTTTGTAGATACCTTCTTGAAGTGGCCCTCGCAGGAGGGCTTTGCAAGGGCAAGGCACACAAGGAAAAAGCGCAACGGCATCACCCAGGGGCCGGACCCGATCCGCAACCCCACCGACGCAAGCGTGAATTCCGCGTTGGAGAGGAGTCGTGGTCCGATCGGGGCTGCGTCGATGGTCTGAGCCGGCACCGCCGCCTCGCAGCACCACTGGGATCCTGCCGGGCCTGCATGAAGGACTGACCTGTTCACAGGGCCCAGCCCCAGTTCGGCCTGAGGACACCCGCGAGTTCCTTTTTTGACTTCCTTGACCAGCCTGACCAACCTGAACAACGACGAGCTCACCGGCGCTGAGCTCAACAGCGATAGCGCCATCCCGGCGGACGAGAGCGCCAACCAGGCCCCCGAGTCCTCCAGCTCCAGCAGCGGCTTCGCCCGCTTCGGCTTCGCACCCGAGGTGCTGGCCGCCCTCGATGCCATCGGCTACAGCGAGCCCTCGCCGATCCAGCAGGCCGCCATCCCCGAGCTGCTGCTCGGCCGCGACCTGGTGGGCCAGGCCCAGACCGGCACCGGCAAGACGGCCGCCTTCGCCCTGCCGGTGCTGGCCCGCATCGACCCCAGCCAGCGCAAGCCCCAGGTGCTGGTGCTCGCCCCCACCCGCGAACTGGCCCTGCAGGTGGCTGCCGCCTTCAACAGCTATGCCGCCCAGCTGCCATCGGTGCGCACGGTGGCGGTGTACGGCGGCGCCGACTTCCGCGACCAGATCCACCAGCTCAAGCGCGGCGCCCAGATCGTGGTGGGCACCCCCGGCCGGGTGATGGACCACATGCGCCAGGGCACCCTCGACCTCTCCGAGCTACGCACCCTGGTGCTCGATGAGGCCGACGAGATGCTGCGCATGGGCTTCATCGACGACGTGGAGTGGGTGCTGGAGCAGCTGCCGGAGCAGCGCCAGGTGGTGCTGTTCTCCGCCACCATGCCAGCTGAAATCCGGCGCATCTCCCAGCAGTACCTGAGCAGCCCGGCGGAGATCACCATCCGCACCAAGGCGGCCGACGCCGGCCGCATCCGCCAGCGCTACCTGGTGGTGCAGGGTCCCCACAAGCTGCCCGCCCTGGAGCGGGTGCTGGAGAGCGAGGGCGGCGAGGGCGTGATCATCTTCGCTCGCACCAAGGCGATCACTCTCACGGTGGCCGAATCGCTGGAGGCCCACGGCTACGACGTGGCCGTGCTCAACGGCGACGTGCCCCAGGCCCAGCGGGAACGCACGATCGAGCGACTGAAGAGCGGCCAGGTGGACGTGCTGGTGGCCACCGACGTGGCCGCCCGCGGCCTCGATGTGGACCGCATCGGCCTGGTGATCAACTACGACATCCCCTTCGACAGCGAGGCCTACGTGCACCGCATCGGCCGCACCGGCCGGGCAGGCCGCAGCGGCGAGGCCATCCTCTTCCTCACCCCGCGGGAACGCCGCTTCCTGGGCGGTCTGGAGCGGGCCGTGGGCAAGCCGATCGAGCCGATGGAGGTGCCCAGCAACGCCACCATCAACCAGCACCGCCTCGACCGCCTGCGCCAGCGGCTCACCGCCGCCCACCAGCAGAGCGGCTGTAGCGCCGAGGAGCGGGCCCTGCTCAGCGAGATCCTGCAGCGGGTGGCCCAGGAACAGGGCTGCGACCCCGGCGCCCTGGCCCTGGCGGCCCTGGAGCTGGGCCTGGCCGGCAAACCCCTGCTGCAGCAGGGCAACGACGACTTCAGCCAGGTACGCGCCAACGGTCCCGGCCGCGACCGGGGAGACCGGGACCGGGGAGACCGGGACCGCGAACCGCGCCGGCGCATCCCTGGCCGTTCGGAGCGCCCCGTGGGCGAGCCGGAAGCCGACATGGAGCGTTTCCGGGTGGAACTCGGCTGGCGCGACCGGATCAAGCCGGGCAACCTGGTGGGGGCGATCGCCAACGAGACCGGCCTCAACGGCCGGTCCATCGGCCGCATCCAGATCTTTGACACCCACAGCGTGCTCGATCTGCCCAAGGGCATGCCCGAGGAAGTGTTCCAGAGCCTGCGCCAGCTGCGGGTGCTGAACAAACCCCTGCAGATCAGCCGCCACCGCGACTGAGATCAACGGCATCGGCCCCTCAGCTGGGGGCCGGCGCCGCCCCGGCTGGACCCCTTGAGATCGGCCCCCCGGTCCTGTTCGGTGAGCGAGAGCTCACGGGAGACCAGGCCGCGGATCGCCTCAGGCGCAGAGGCCGGTGACCTCACCCAGGGCGATCGAACTCACCTCCACCAGGCGGAGGGATTCCACCGCCGCCACCAGGGAGCCCTGCACCTCAAGGCTTTCCGAGCGCACGAGGGTCTGCAACAGGTCGAAGCGATCCTGCGGAGCCAGTTCGCCGTCCTCGCTCCAGGCGAGGCTCCAGGGGACAGGGGCCGTCATCACGATGCAGCGATGGATCAGGGTTTGCTGACAATGGGACACTACTGGGGCCCGGGGCAGGAGCTACAGGGTCTCTTCAGAACCGCTTCACGCTTCTCCATAACGGCCGCCGGCGTGGTCCTAGGGTTAGGGCTGATTCCAAAGGCGTACAGGCTCCCTTCGGTACCCACAGGCCCAGCCGTCAGCCTCAATCGGCAATCCCGATTCAACTGGCAATTCTGGTCCAACTGGCCATCCCTGGGAATCCCGGCATCAGACGAATCAAAGACGCACCCTTTCCCCTGGTGCACCGTTCCAGGCTTTGCTCCATTCAATGACCATCTACGTTGGCAACCTCTCGTTCCAGGCCGAGCGCGAGGACCTGCTTGATCTCTTCGGGCAATACGGCGAAGTCCGCCAGTGCAGCCTCCCCCTCGACCGTGAAACCGGCCGCAAGCGCGGTTTCGCCTTCGTTGAACTCAGCGACGACGCCGCTGAGCAAAAGGCCATCGACGACCTCCAGGACGTGGAGTGGATGGGCCGCATGATCCGCGTGAACAAGGCCACCCCCCGTGAAGGCGGCGGTGGTGGCGGCGGCGGTGGTGGCGGCGGCGGCAACCGCGGTGGCGGTGGCGGCTACGGCGGCAACCGCGGTGGCGGTGGTGGTGGTGGTGGCGGCTACGGCGGCGGTGGCGGCGGCGGCGGCGGCAACCGCTGGTGATCTGCCCGGCAGGCTGAAGCCCGCCCTGGTCAACGCCCTGACCCCCGGGACCCCGGTCCTGGGGGTCTTGTCATGGCGGCCCCCAATTGCGGCAGTGCCTGCCAGTGGTTGTTCCGCCAATGGTTCCCACACCCACAGTTTCCGCGTCCACCTTTTCCGCGCCGATGGTTTCCGCGCCCATCAGTTCGCCACCCGAGAGCAGCCCCGCCCTGGGGCGGCTGTTCCGCACCCTGCGCCCCCACCGGCGGCAGGTATGGCTGGCGGCCAGCTGCTCGGTGCTCAACAAGCTGTTTGACCTGGCACCGCCGGTGCTGATCGGTCTGGCTGTGGACGTGGTGGTGCAGCAGGACACCGCCTGGCTGGCCCGCTTCGGCGTGACCACCGTGCCGGCCCAGCTCACCCTGCTGGCGGTGATCACGTTCCTGATCTGGAGCGCCGAGTCGCTGTTCGAGTACCTCTATGGGCTGCTCTGGCGCAACCTGGCCCAGACGGTGCAGCACGAGCTGCGCCTGGAGGCCTACGACCACCTCCAGAAACTGGAGATGGGCTTTTTTGAGGCGGGCAGCAGCGGCCGGCTGATGACCGTGCTCAACGACGACATCAACCAGCTGGAGCGCTTCCTCGACCACGGCGCCAACGAGATCCTGCAGCTGCTCACCACCGTGCTGGCGGTGGGCGGGGCAATGGTGGTGCTCTCCCCCACGGTGGCGGGGGTGTCGTTCATTCCGATCCCGCTGATCCTCTGGGGCTCGCTGCGCTTCCAGAAGCGCCTGGCGCCCCGCTACGCGGCCGTGCGCGATCTGGCCGGCGATCTGGCCAGCCAGCTGAGCAACAATCTCGGCGGCATGCTCACGATCAAGAGCTACACCGCCGAGGCCTGGGAGCTGGGGCGGCTGGCCGAGCACAGCCAGGCCTACCGCCAGGCGAATGGCCGCGCCATCCGCCTCTCCGCGGCGTTCGTGCCGCTGATCCGCTACGCGATCCTGTTCGCCTTCATCGCCATCCTGGTGATCGGCGGCCTGCAGGCCTGGCGCGGCACGATCGCCACCGGCAGCTACGCCTTCCTGGTGTTCATCACCCAGCGGCTGCTCTGGCCGCTCACCACCCTGGGCCGCACCCTCGACGACTACCAGCGGGCGATGGCCTCCACCAACCGGGTGCTCGACCTGCTGGCCACCCCGATCGCCATCCCCAGCGGCGTTCGCCCCCTGCCCCTGGGCCAGGTGAAGGGCGAGCTCAGCTTCGAGGACGTGACCTTCGCCTACGGCGGCCGCGAGCCCCTGCTGCGCCACTTCAACCTGCAGGTGCCGGCCGGCAGCACGGTGGGCATCGTGGGCGCCACCGGCTCGGGCAAGAGCACCCTGGTGAAGCTGCTGCTGCGGCTCTATGCGATCCAGGCGGGCACCATCCGCCTCGACGGCATCCCGATCAGCGAGCTGCGCCTCGACGACCTGCGCCGGGCCATCGGTCTGGTGAGCCAGGAGGTGTTCCTGTTCCACGGCACCGTGGCCGAGAACATCGCCTACGGCAGCTTCGAGGCCCCCCGCGCCGCGATCGAGCGGGCCGCCCAGCTGGCCGAAGCCAGCGGCTTCATCGAAGCATTGCCCCAGGGCTACGACACGGTGGTGGGCGAGCGGGGCCAACGCCTCTCCGGCGGCCAGCGCCAGCGCATCGCCCTGGCCCGCGCCATCCTCAAGAACCCGCCGGTGCTGATCCTCGATGAGGCCACCGCGGCGGTGGACAACGAAACCGAGGCCGCCATCCAGCGCTCCCTCGATCTGATCACGGCCGAGCGCACCACCCTGGTGATCGCCCACCGGCTCTCCACCGTGCGCCACGCCGACCGCATCATGGTGATGGAGCAGGGAGTGATCGTGGAGAGCGGCCGCCATGAGCAGTTGATCACCGCCGACGGCGCCTACGCCAACCTCTGGCGCGTGCAGGCCGGCCTGCGGGCCGGGGAGAGGCTGGCCCTGTGAGACGCCCCGACTGTCCGGTTGAACACAGGGGAAACCCGGCGCCGTGCAATAGCGTTGTGCCGATGACCAGGATGCAGGGCCAGCAGCGACGCCGGCGCACCGGCCGCACCCCGGTGGTGCTGGCAATGGCCCTGGGTCTGGGCAGCGGCCTGCTGCTGGCCTTGCCCCTGGTGGACTGGCTGAGCAGCCACGACCTGGGCAGCAACCCACGCATCACCAACCCCTTCGCCGCCTGGAGCCGGGTGGGCGACCAGGACATCCTGCTGCTCGGCACCGACGAGGAGGGCGGCCTCAGCGACGTGATCGCCAGCCTGCGCATCGACGGCGGGGTCACCAAGGTGACCCAGATTCCCCGCGACACCTACATCGAAGCGGAGGGCTACGGCCCCCAGAAGGTGAATGCCCTCTATCCCCTCGGCGGCACCGACCTGGTGAAGCGGGAGCTCTCCCGCAAGCTGGGCCGGCCGATCAGCCACTACGTGGTGGTGAACCTGGCCGCGATCCGTCGCATGGCCGATGCCCTCGGCGGCATCGAGGTGGACGTGCCCAAGCGCATGGACTACGTGGACAACACCCAGGGGCTGGTGATCGACCTGCAGCCCGGCGTGCAGACGCTGCGGGGCCGCGATCTGGAGGGTTTCCTGCGCTTCCGCCACGACGAGATGGGCGACATCGGCCGGATCGAGCGCCAGCAGCTGGCCCTGCAGGCCCTGTTCCGCAAGCTCACCCGCCCGGAGCAGCTGGTGCGGCTGCCGATGCTGCTGGCCCTGGCCGGCAAGGACGTGCAGACCAACCTGGGTCCGATGGAACTGGGGGGGCTGATCACGGCCATGGGCCCCACCCGCCTGGATGTGGAGCGGCTGGACGGCACCCCGTTCATGCTCGATGGCGTCAGCTACTGGGAGGCCGCCTGGCCGGATCCGGCCGAGGGCCGCGCCAACCGGGACGACTTCGACGGCCGCTACGTGTACTGAGGCCGTGCTCGACGCCGCCCTGGTACGCAACAGCCTCAAGCTGGCGGTTGCGGTCCTGGTCACGGCGGCGATTGCGGTTCACTTCGAGCGCATCGAATTCCTCTGGTACCCGCTGCTGGCGGTGGTGATGGTCGTCGATGACAACGACGACCACACCCTGCAGGCGGCCACGGGCCGGGTGATGGGCACCGTGCTCGGGGGGCTGATCACCTTCCTGGTGCACACCGTGCTGAGCGGCTGGGCGGGGGTACTGGTGTCGTTGGTGGTGATGGTGCCGGCCCTGCAGCTGCTCGGCTGGCAGAGCGCCCTGGGCACGGCGGGGATCACCAGCATCATGTTCCTGATGATTCCCAGCCATGTGGCCATGAACTGGGACTACGTGTTCAACCGCGCCCTCGACACGGCGGTGGGCTGCCTGGTGGCGATCGGGGTGGGGCTGCTGTTCTGGCCCCGCAATGCCCTTGGCGAGATGGCGGAGGCCGATGGGCGGCTGCGCCGGCAGATCGGCGGCCAGCTGCAGCGCTACAGCGACTGGCTGGAGCGGGGCCACGCCAGGCCAAGCCCCCTCAACCCTGCTCCCCTGAGCAGCGATCTGCAGCGGCTGGAGCAGCTGTTTGGCCAGGAGCGGGCGGGTCCGCGCCGCCGGGTACTGAGAACGAAGCACTGGGAACAACGGCTGCGGCTGTGGCAGCTCACCCATTTCCACTGGCTGGCCTGGGAGCGGCTGCTGGCCGACCTGCCGGAGCCGCCGATCCAGACAGCCGAGCCCCTGCGCCACGCAGTGCTGGGCCTGGGGCAGCAACTGCTAGCAGAGCCGCAGCCCACGCCGCCGCGCCAGCCGCAGCTGTGGCGCCAGCTGGCCGCCGAACAGCAACTACCGCTGCTGCCCCTGCTGGCCCTGGCCGAGGAGTGGCGGCCCCTGCACGCCTGTCTGGGCGGCCTGCGCCGGAACCGCCTGCCGTGATCAACCGTCCCGCCCTGCGCACCGCCGTCACCACAGGTCTGGCCAACGCCTTCGCCAGCCTGTCCGGCGTGCTGGACAGCCAGTACGCCGCCCTGGCGGTGCTGTCGGTATCGACCGGCAGCTATGGCGGCGCGATCGAGCTCGGTCGGCAACGCCTGTATGGCAGCGTGCTCGGGGCCCTGCTGCTGCTGGTGGGCTACGAGGGGCTGAAGGATCTGCCCCTGCCCCTGGGGCTTGCCATCACCCTCGGCAGCCTGCGGCTGCTGGGGGGGCTGCTGCAGCTGAAGGTGGGCTACAAGGTGGGCGGCATGATCATCGTGATGGGCTGGCTGGTGCACGAAGGCAGCCTGGCCAGCTGGCTGCCGCTGCGCTTCTTCTGGACCGCCTTCGGCGTGCTGCTCACCCTGCTGAGCCTGCGGCTGTTCTGGCCCGCCCGCAGCCTCGACCAGATCCTGAACGCCTACGCCGCCCTGCTGGCCCAGCTGCAGCTAGCCCTGCGGCAGCGGGCGGAGGCCCTGCACGGCGTCGCTTCCGGGGGTGAGCACGCTGGGATTGCCCCTCACCCGGTGACCTACCTGGCCCTGCGCAAGCAGCTGATGGTGATGCGCGGCCTCAAGCCCGCCCTGCTGCAGGAGCTGGGCACGATGCCCGAGCGCCATCCCGCCGCCCTGCTGCTGGCCAGCCTGGATGGCACCGCCTCGCGGCTGGTGACCCTGGTGCGCGCCATGGAACGGGCCGCCCCCAGCCCCCAGCCCCTGCCCCAGCTGGGCCAGCTGCACCAGGCCGAGGCCGATCTGCTCGGCGCCATGGCCGACCAACTGCAGGGATGGGAGCGGGCGATCCGCGGTCCCGCTGCCGGCGAGCGGGGCTCCGGCCTGCCCCTGCCGCCGCCCGAGCCGCTGGCGCTGCCCGCCAGCTGGCTGGAACTCAACCGGGAACTGAACGATCCCGCCGTGAACACGGCCGCCAGCGAGCGGCTGGAGCGCATCGCCGTGCGCCTGCAGCTCTGCCGTCAGGCGGAGCGGGCCATCCGCGATGGCGAAGCGCGCTGGGCGGCGATCCTGGACAGGCGCTGAACGAACTCCATGAGCGTGGTCACCAGGCTGCTGGAGCAGCGCCATGCCCTACTACCGGGCCCTGTTCGCCCTGGAGGTGCTGGTGCTGATCGGCCTGCGCGGTCTGCAGGCGGCGCCCCGGCTGGTGAGTGTGATCTACTTGCTGATCTCAGGCCTGGCCGTGCTGCTGGATTCGCCGCTGCTGCCGCGCAACCGCCTGGAAGCGCCGCTCAGTGGGTCGTTTCCAGCCCGCCTGGAGCAGGGTCCTGCTGCAGCGCCGCAAGCTGGCCTGGTACTGGCTGCTGGCGGCGGTCCTGGAGGGCTGCTGGCAGGCGGCTCTCCAGTTCAAGCCCGCCCTGGCCCTGCACCTGAGCCCGATCCATCTCACGGTGTGGCTCGTGCTGATGTTGATCCTGCTCTGGTGGCTGGTGAAGGCCCTGGCGGAGGAGCCGTATTTCAGCCTCGACCTGGTGATCGGGGCAGCGGCCGGCTACCTGCTGGTGGGCTTCACCGGCGGCATCGTGCTCAATTCGCTGCTCGTGCTGGATCCAACGGCCTTCCACCTGGAGGCCCACGCCCACGCCCTGCCCGATGGGGTGGGCCATGCGCCAGCGATGCTGGGGGCCGCCTTCGCCAGCCTCACCACCATGGGCAGTCCGCTGCTGTACAACGGCAGCCTCACCCTGCTCAGCGCCAGCACGGGCATCACCATCGTGGGGCAGCTGTACATCGCGATCCTGATCGCTGGGATCCTGGGCAAACCCCGGCGCAGCGAGGCCATTCCCGAGGCCGCACACCCTCAGAGACCCCGGGCCAGCGTGTCACGGAAGATAAGGCTCCGCAATTGATGACCGGCAGCCAGGTGGCTCTTCGCAACAACGCCCTGGCCCTCCTGGTTGCAGGACTCACCGCCGCCACCACCGGAGCAGCACCGATCGCAGCGCTGCCGGCCCTGGCCCAGCCCAGAACCGAGATCGAACGGCTGGAGCGCAGCTGGCAGCGGCTGGATGCCGAGCTGCGCGCCCTCGACCAGCTGCTGCCGGCGGAACCCGAGCCGGCGGTGCGCGACCTGCTGAGCACCCCGGAGCTGCCCGCCACCCTGCTGCGCGCCAACCAGGCCCCCAGCGGCGACCTGCAGCCCGGCCAGGCCACGCCCGCGCCGCCCCTGGCCCTGCCCAGCCCCGAGCAGCTGCAGCAGGGCAGCATCGCCGGGCTGAGCCTGGAGCAGGCCCTGGCGTTGGCCTTCGCCAACAGCGCCAGCCTGCAGGGCCAGCGGGAGCAGGTGGCCGCGGCCCTGGCCCGCTTCCAGGCTGAGATGGGCAGCTACTGGCCCACCATCAGCGCCTTTGCAAACGGCGGCTACGAGAGCAGCCGCAGCACCGTCACCGCGAGAAAGGCCAACGACACCCTCGGGTTCGGGCCGCAGTTCTCGCCCAGCGGCCTGCTCACCCCCAGCAATCCCTCCTCCAGCGCCGCCCAGCAGGGGGTACCCACCGCCGGCCCCTTCTATGTGCCCAACGGCGGATCCGCGGCGGTCACATCCGGGGAATGGGGCGTTGAGGGAGGCCTTCAGCTCAACTACGCCCTGCTCGACTTCGCCCGCACACCCACGGTGCGCGCTGCCCGCGCCAGCCTGGAGCAGCAGCGCAACACCTACGCCAACCAGCTGCGCAGCCTGCAGCTGCAGGTGAGTGAGGCCTACTACGGCCTCCAGCAAAGCGAACAGCTGGTGCGCGTGTACGACGCCAACCTGCGCAACGACCTGGTGCTGTTGCAGGAGAGCCTCGATCTCCAGCAGGCCGGCCTGGTGCCCCGGCTGGATGTGCTGCGCCGCCGGGCCATCCAGGCCCAGGGGGAGGAGAGCCTGATCCAGGCCTTGGCCGACCGGGCCGTGGCCCGCCGCCAACTGGCCCTGCTGCTCAACCTGCCCGCCAGCGTCACCCCCAGTGCCAGCGACCCGATCGTGGTGCAGCCGCGCTGGCCCCTCGACCTGGAGGCGAGCCTGCTGGCCGCCTACCGGGGCAACCCGGAGCTGGAGGCGATCCTGGCCACCCGATCTGCGCTGGCTCAACAGAGCCAGGCCACGGCGGCAGGACTCTTGCCCAGCCTGTCCCTGTTTGCGAGTGCCGGAGGCAGCAGCTCCCGGACCAGCGTGGACGACATCGATCTGGGCGGAGGAGGCTGCTGCGGTTCCACCCTTCTGCCCCTGAGCACCGCCAACGGCTGGGACTGGTCGGTGGGGCTCACCTTCACCTGGCTGCTCTTCGATGCGGGCACCACCGCCGGCCAGGCCAGGGCGCTCGCCAGACAGGCAGACGCCGCAGCCCAGCTGTACGCCGCCTCACGCAACGACATCCGCCTGCGGATCGAACAGGCCTTCTTCACCCACGAGGCGAGCCTGGCCAAGCTCAGCTCCGCGCGCAGAGGGGTGGCGGCCGCGCTGGAGGCCTTCCGCGATGTGCGGCTGCGCTACCAGACCGGCCTCTCCAGCGAGATCGATGTGTCGTTCACCCAAGACCAGCTGATCAACAGCCTGGTGCGGCGGCTCAATGCCACGGTGGCGGTGAACGTGAGCTACGCCCGCCTACTGCGGGAACTGCTGCCGATGCCGCGCGATCCAGCCCATCCGGTCAAGCCCCAGCTGCAGCTGCAGGAGTCCAGCAACGCCAAGCCCTGAGCGGAGCTGTCAAATGGCCAACTCCATACCTGCCCTCAGCCCGCTTTGGCGCAACAGCCTGCGCACCTGGCTGGCCGCCACCCTCACGATCGGGATCATGCTCTGGGCCGACCGCGGCGGCGTGATGCTGCTGGGGCTGCTGCTGGCGGTGGTGTTCATCAACGACAACGACCTCACGCCCCTGCGCAGCATCGGCCAGATGGTGGCTGGATCCGTGATCGGCATCCTCACCGCCGTGCTGCTGCACAACGTGATCAGCGGCTGGCTGGTCACCGCGATCGGCCTGCTGATCACGGGAGCGCTGGTGCGTGGCCTGGGACTGCTCAAGGGACTGAGCCTCGGCTACCTGAGCTGCTGGGGCCTCGAGGTGATGGGTGATGGCGCGCACTTCAACGCTGCGCTGGTTTTCGATCTGGCCTTCAGCGCCGTGGTGGGCATCGCCATGGCCCAGCTGTCCACCTGGGTGTTCTGGCCGCGCCGGCCGCTGCAGCAGTTACCGCCTCTGGAGCGCGGACTCTGTGAGCAGCTCAGCGAGCAGCTGCTGCAGATGGAGCGCTGGCTGGCCCAGGGGGGCATCCCGCCGCCCCAGGCCCTGCGCTCCCAGGAGCTGCTGCCGCCGATCCTGCAGCTGCAGCAACTGCGGGATCAGCGCCGGAGCAGTCCAACACCGAGACGCGTGCGGCAGCTGAGCTCGCGCTGGGCCCAGACCGGCTTCATCTGGCGCCAGCTGATGCGCCAGTGGCTGCTGCTGGAGCCCCTGCTGCTGGAGCTGCCCGCCCCACTGGAGGCCGACGGCCTGCTCGGCCCAACCCTGCGCGAGCTGGGTCGACATCTGCGGCCCGGCGCTCCTGCTGCAGCCCGGAGCGCCGCACCAACGCTGGAGGACTGGTTGCAGCTCGCCCGGCGGAACAACGCCTCCGCCGCCTTGCTTCTTGCCATTGCTCAGCAGTTGGAGCAGCTGCAGCAACTGCTGGGCAGTCGCGCCCTGGTGCGCCAGGCGATCGACCAGGAACAGAGACGGGCGACATGAGCAGCCCCGCCCTGCGCGACACCCTGCGCCTGGCCCTCACCGTGGCAGTGGTGAACGGCTTCGCCACGCTCACCGGCCTGGCCTTTGCCACCTACGCATCCCTGGCCGTGCTGAGCGTCACGGTGGGCAGCTACGGCAACACGCTTGAGCTGGGCCGCCAGCGCCTGGTCGGCACGGCGGTGGGCGCCATCGTGGTGTTCTTCGGCTACCGGGCCTGGGGCACCTTGCCCGTTGTGGTGGCGCTGCCGCTGGCGCTGCTGCTGGCACGGCTGATCGCCGGCTCACTTCGGCTCACGGTGGGCTACACGGTGTGCTGCTTCGTGGTGATCTCAGGCTGGCTCACCCATGAGCAGCAGCTCGACAGCTGGATCCCGCTACGCCTGTTCTGGACGGCCTTCGGCATCCTGATGGCCCTGCTGAGCCTGCGCCTGTTTTGGCCCTCCACGGCCAGGCTGCAGCAGCGCCAGGGCCTGCTGCAGCTGCTGGTGGATCTTGGCCAGACCCTGGAGGAATCGCTGCAACAGGCTTCCGCCGCCGAGCGCCGCCGAACCATGAGCCAGAGGCTGCGCGGTCTTCGCCAGAGCCTGCTCAACCTCCGCACTGAGCGGGTCGGCGCCCTGCGTGAACTCGGGCCCCTGGCTTCGCGGCACCCGGTAGCCCAGATGTGGGAGTTGCTGGATCACGCCTGCGAAAGCCTGATGCTCGACCTCGATGAACTGAACCGCCTGCCGGATCCCCAGTGGCAGAGCCTGGGGCTGGAGCACCAGAGGGCCGCAGCCGCCGCTTTCAGTGCCGCCGTGGCCGAGCGGTTGCTGGACTGGCAGGCCGCGCTGGGGCGCGCTCTGGAGCTGCAGGCCCCGCCGCAGGCCCCGTTGCCCATACTGCCGCTGGAGATTCTGCACAATGACCAGGCGAAGGCCGCCTTCCAGCGGATGGCCCCCCAGCAGCTGCAGCAGGTGGCCGACCGCCTGGTGGTGCTGAACCGCATCGATCACACCATCAGCAGCACGGAACGGCACTGGCGGGCCCTGGTGCGCTGAGCGATCCGCTCAGGCCCCCGGCCGCGACGACCACCAGCGCTCGATCCGGTAGAGCAGCACCACCACCAGCACCACCAGCCAGAACCAGAGCTCGGGAGGGTTGGCATTGAACAGGATCACCAGCAGCACCACCTCGGCCACCAGCCAGGGAAACTCCTGGCGCAGCAGCGGGTTGGGGATCCGGGGACGCTTCAGGGGGCCGCTCATGGCAGGGTTCCGGGTTGGCGCAGGGAGGGGCGGTCCCAGCGGCGGTCGATGCGGGTGGTGCGGTAGCCGCCGGTGAGGGAACGCAGACCCGGAATCACGTAGCTCAGCGGCGAGCGCCACTCCACGTAGGCGTAGGTCTGCACGGTTAGGCCCTCCCGGATCGGAAACACGCCGCTGCCGCCCGAGAGGGTCCAGCGGAAGCCATCCACGCTGGCGGGATCCTTCTCCAGCTCGATGTCGGCGCGCATCACCGGACCGTTCTTGGTGAGCTCCTGGGCCAGCTGGGGGTTGCCGATGGTGGTGGAGATGTCCTCCTCGGTAGCGGGCAAGGTGAGCACCTCGCCCACCTTGCCCACGATCCCCCCGAAGCGACCCCGCTGGTTCCAGAGGGGCACCACCTCCACCGGCAGGCCCGGGGGCAGGCGGCGGGCATCGGCGGGGGCGAAGTAAGCCACGGCCTTGAGGGGCCGGTCGCCGGCCTGGGGCCGATCCGGCCGGCCGATCGTGCCCAGGCGCTGACCGGTGCTCACGGTCTGGCCGGGGATCACCTGCAGGTCGAGCACCCGGCCGTCACGCTCGGCCAGCACCTTGCCGTCGTAGGCGATCTTGGCCTCGGTGACCTGGATCTCACGCCTGAGGTCGTCGATCTGGTAGCGGCGCTGCAGCGCCTGGGTTTCGATCTCCAGCTTCACCTGCTCGTAGTTGGTGACCACCTCCTTTTCCTGGATGCGAATGTTGTCCAGGTTCACGCCGGTGCTGGTGAGGCCCTGTTCCGCGCCCACCACCTCCGAGGAGAGGGGGGCCACCACCTCCCGTTTGGCGAGCCACTCCAGGTTGCGCAGCTTGGAGGCGTAGGTGTCCTGCAGCTGGCCGTAGCGCTGGCGGTCGTTGGCGAGCTTGGCCAGGGAGGTCTCGATGGAGCGCCGCTCGGTGCTGAGGCGTTCGGCGTCCCGTTGATCGAGCTGGGCGTTGTGGCGCTCCAGCTGGCGCAGGTTGCCGCGCTGCTGCTCCAGCTGGCGCTCCAGCACCGGCAGGTAGAGGGTCATCAGCACCTGGCCGCGCTGTACACGCTCGCCCACCTTCACCTGGATCTCGCGCACCTGGCCGCCGGAGCGGGCGTCGAGGATGCCGGCGTTATCGGGATAGATGAGCACGCCGGTGCCGCTCACCTGGGTGGGCACGGGCCAGAACAGGGCCCAGCAGCCCAGGGCGCCGCCCACCGCCGCCAGGCAGAGCCCCACCTGGGCGTGATCGCTCAGGCCCCGACCCTGGGGCTGACCCGCTGCGGCTGACGGACCAGCTGGAGGGGCGGCTGGAGCGGGAGACTGGCTCATGGGCGCAATCATGCAGGATGCGCGGCCGGTTGTCAGCTGGCCGCCAGCCAGGCCCGCAGGGTGGCCAGCTGCTCCGGCAGTGGGCCGGTGGGGGGATGGACCCGCTTGAGGTAGTCGAGGGCGTCGATGAAGGAGAGGCGGCGGCGGCGGATCAGCCAGGCCATGCAAACCAGGGGCGAGCGCTCCACCCCCGCCTGGCAGTGCACATACACCGGCCCCAGGGGAGCCAGCTCAGTCAGCTGCTCCACGGCCCCCTGGAACTCCGCCAGCTCCGGCGGCCGGCCGGCCTTGTGATCGGGCAGCACCCAGCGGCGCCAGTGGAAGCGCTCGGCCAGTCCTTGCGGCGGCGGCGCCTCCTGCTCGCTGCAGAGGCTGAGCACGGCCCGCAGCCCCTGCTCATGCAGATCCTGCAGATGCTGCTCCAGCAGCGGGGCGGGCCCCACCGCCAACTCGCCGCGCAGCACCCAACTGGGCTGGAGCATCAGCGGTTGTCGTTGATCAGGTCCAGCAGGGTCCAGGCGTTCACCAGCCCGCTGAGAGGCTGGGTGATGGCACCGATGGCGTCGCTGGTCTTGGCCAGGGCGCTGCGGTTCACGATCACGGTATCGCGGTCGCGCAGGGGTGGGTTCTTGGCGTTGGAGGCCCCGAGGCTGTAGTTGATGCGGAAGCGCTCGCGGGTGGCGGTGCCGTTGCGGTTGATCCGCACCAGCTCCACGTCACTGGTGTTGGCCCGCCATTGCTGGGGTCCACCCGCCGCCAGGATCCCCTGGATCAGTGGGGTGTTGGCGGGAACGGCAACGCTGCCGGGCGACTTCACCTCACCCACCACGTTCACATTGATGGTGGTGGGGGCCAGGGTGGTGGAAGAGAGCTCGATGGCCTCGGTCACCGGCTCCTCGGCCTTGAGCACGCGGATGGTGTCGCCGTCGAACAGCAGGGGATTCTGGGCCAGGTCGCCGTCGAACACCAGGCTGAGCAGGTTGAGGCGGGTGCGCTTGAACAAGGCGCGGTCGCCGGGCAGACGGCGCTGCAGCACCACCTGGCGCAGGTCGGCCTGGTCGGTGATGCCGCCCGCCTTCTGGATGGCATCCACCAGGGTGGGCAGGCCGGAGATGCCTACGGCCGCCTCCGTTTTGGAGGCCTCCGAAGTGGTGAGGGTGTAGATGCCCTGGCGTTCCACCTGACCCACCACGGCCACCCGCAGGGGACGGGGGGCTGTGACGCTGAGCTGGAGGTCGGGGCGCAGCAGCTGGCGGGCATACAGCGACTGCAACCAGAGGCTGGCCTGGGAGAGGGTGAGGCCGGTGAGCCGCACGCTGCCCAGCAGGGGCAGGCTGGCGGTGCCGTCGTTGAGGATCTGCAGGGTGGATGAGAGCTCCGTTTCAATCAGGAACCGCACACTCAGGCCATCACCCGGTCCGAGGATGTAGGCGTCGTCCTGGAGTAGTTCCGGCGAGAGCTCAGTAGAGGTTGGAGTCTGCCTCACCTCCAAGCTGCTGGCCCCTGCGAGAGTTGCTGAGGGCTGGGCGTGAACTGAAACGGTGGCAAGGACCGGCAGGGGGGCCAGACCGAGGGAGAGAAGCGCAGGCGGGAAGAAGCGACATGGCGACATCTGTTAACAGCCTAGCCCTAGTTTGAACTTGGGCAGAGGATAACCTGTAGGAGAGGCGAAACGGATCAGGGACTGGTCCGTTACATTGGTGCGGCTCCGGAGGCTTGAAATTGGCTCCTGCTCCTTACAAGGCTGCTCCTATCAGCTTTCTTGTGTGGCTTGCCTTCGCTCCACAAGCGGGCCAAGCGATGGAGCAAGCGATCCTCCTCGAAACCCCTTCAGGGCCGCTTCCCGGAGCTCCGGTAATACGCCCTCCACTGCCAAGGGAGGTGCTCAGGGGGCCCAGCGGCCCTCCGCAGTGGGAGGTTGTTGAAGAGGACAGCCCCTCTCGTTGGGCGAAGTCCAGCGAACCCAGCCCCAAAGCCGGAGTCATCCGCGAGCAACCATCCCTTAATTGGGAGCTGGTACGGCCAGTTCAACCTCCGGTTGCCGATCGTCCGGACCAGCCAGAATCAGAGCAGCGTCAGATCGCCGCAGGCCCTACCTGGGAGCCGATCCTGCCAGGTGAGGAAATATCTACAGCCGACGTGGCCCGCGAGATTGAGGCCCAAGAGTCTGCCCGGAAAGAGGCTTCAGCGAAAGTTGATCTTGAGCAGTCTGATACAACATTCAGCGGCTTCCAAAATCTTTACCGAATCCAACGCTGGTATCCCTCAACCTCCACGATCGTGCCGATGGATATCGGGCCATCCGGTATCGTTGCAGGCATTGGCTTCTCTGGATCCGACTGTCGCACCAACTCCGACATCTGTATACGTGAATACACCTTGTCAGATAATTCTATCAACAATAGGACTGAGGTCGTTCGTGAATCTTTTCTGGAAATTGGGATTTCCAGTCATTCGGAAGATGCTCTGATTTCCCAGACATCCGTCTCGGGCGCCAGTTCCTCCAAGCGATTGCTGCTTGACCGGAGACAGACTGGTTATACAGTTGGCTCCAATCTGGATATCAATCCGGCTCCCAAGTTGAGCGCTGGCGCTGGAGGTGCCCTCCTCTTAAACAGCAAAGAATCCATCAATTTAAACAGCAAGAAATCCATCAATCGGCTCAATTCAGCTGAGATGCCCAGGAGCGGCTTTTCGATGGTCTCCAGCCCCACTCCTCCACCAGGAGAGCCGGTCCCTGAGAGCACTCGCCAGACTCGCCCTTTCTCCGATCTCCATTCCACACTTCGGATAGTTAATAATACTTCCCGGCCCAGCGTTGGGGAGATCCATGCTCAGATTCAGAACAGCAAACGTTCAGAATGCGACGAGACTCCTTGCATTCCCGCACGTTTCAAGACGGAGAGGATCCGGAGGAGTGAACGGAGCGAGCTATCACCAGTGGGGGCCGTTGTAATTGCTGAAGCCGACAAGTTAAACCTGATTGCTGAGAGGCCAAGTCGCAACCTTAACAACTTGGCCACAATTTCAGCTGTTCGCAATGTTGGCCTGATTGCTACTGCTCGGATTGGCAGATTAACTCGTTCCAGCGTTAACGTCAATAATCGCCCAAGTCAACAAGCTGTCTGTCCCACCTGTGATTTCCGCAATCCCTCAACCCAAAGCCCTATTTTTTATCTTCCTATGATCAGTATCAGATTTTAAAGATTATTGTCATTAACATTATTGGTCAAGCTGGCCTACTAGTTGCAGGCCGCCCACCCACCGCCAAAAAGATGTATGCGTCGTAGTCGTCCCCTGAACAGCCTCAAGTCCACGGACCAGCCCGTTATCGGTGAGGGCCACCGGCATCTTGCGCATCTTCTCACCCCAGAGGAGCTTAGCCAGAGGGGAATGGACGATAGGCGGGCCCTGCTGGCGGTTGAGCACTATCCTGAATCGGACTTGCACAACGAAGGGCTGGAGGAAAGGCACTTTTCAGTGCCCAGCGCCATCTACTACTGCGTGTTGGGCCAAGTTGCCCAAGTTGATCCGCTGATGTTCATCCCATTGCGGGCGAATTCGCCCCCTCCGCCAGTACCGGGTAGGCAGCATGCGCTGAGACGGCCGAAGGTGGATCACGATCCGCACATCCGAACCTTGACTTGCAGGAGTTTTTCCTGGATATACCCCCTAAACTTCCTTTACAGGTCTCCAATCCGTGACTAGCACTACACCAGCCTCAAGCGTGCCGGCATCGGCCAATACGGCCACTGTGGCCATCACCCCGCCGCAGTACTACGCCCCTCAGCCGTCCCCCGAGCAAGGGGATGAGGGCTTTTCGCTCCAGAAATTTCTGCGCATCATTCGTCGTCGCCAGCGCACCTTCATCGCCACAGTGCTGCTGGTGACAGCAGCATCCACAGCCTGGCTCACCTACCAGCGGCTGGTACACCCAAAGTATCAGGGCGGCTTCAGCATGCTGATCCGTGACCCGGTGAGTCCCACCACATCCGCGGGACAGGACGGCGACCAGTCGGGTAGTGGAGCGATCGGCGCCGTGGCCTTGAACCGCACCGGGGTTGATCTTTTCACTCTGATCAAGGTGCTGGAGAGTCCGGTGGTGCTGGAGCCCGTGCGCCGACAAGTTGCGCAGCAGTGGCCCGGTGAGCGGCAACCACAGATCAGCGTGGTTCCAGTTGGTGCGGGTGAAAGCAACAATACGGCCACCGGGGTGTTGCAGATCCTGGTCACCGGCAGCAATCCCGCGGTGATCACTAGTACCCTTGAAATTGCCCAGGAGAACTTTCTGACCTGGGCTCTGCGTCAACGGCGCGAGCGGCTGCAGCAGGCCGTGCAGTTCCTGGGGGAACAGGCACCGGAGCTTGAGACCAAGGCCGCAGCTCTGCAAGGCCAGGTTGAGGAGTTCCGACTACGCAATCGGCTGCTGGAACCTGGCACGGACGCCTCCAGCACCCGTAGCCAAGTGGAGACCCTGCGCAACCAGCTGGTGCAGCAGAGGGCTGAAATCGAGCGGCTAGAGCGTCTACGTAGCGACGTAGCTGCCGGTCGGCTGGTGACTAGCGGTTTCACCAGCCAGGCGAGTGACACTGGCTCACAGACCAGCGTGGCCCTGACGGTCCCCGATCAGGCCCAACTGGCCGAACTGGAAAAACTGGACACCCAGCTCGCTGAGGCCCGCTCCCGCTTTGTGCCCGGCACGCCCCTACTCACTCAGCTGGAGAAGGCACGTGGTTCCTTGGTTCCCCAGATCCAGGCCACTCAGCTGGAAGCGATCAACGCCGCATTGGAGCAGTTCCGCAACCAAACTCGCTCCTTGCAAAGTCAGATCAACACCCTGGAAAACCGCTTCCAGGGACAGCCAGGACTGATGCGACAATATTCAAACTTACAACAGCAGGTGCGACTGGCTGAAGGAAATCTGGAGAGTTATGTACGCTCCCGTGAGCAATTCCAGCTGGAGATTGCCCAAAACACACCCCCTTGGCGGGTAATCGCCCCACCAGCAATCAATCCCAACCCAGTAGATCCGAATGTGCCACAGGGCTTGCTGCGGGCACTGATGCTTGGGCTGGTGGCCGGCAGTGGAGCCGCCCTGATTCGGGAGAAGATGGACTTTGTATTCCACTCTCCCACAGAAGTTGACGAGGAGTTGGGAGAGAGCCTGCTTGGCCACATCCCCTACATCGAAATCTTCGAGGGGTTGCGGTCCGACAAGCGCTTCATTCTGGAAACCCTCGATGGCGACGATGCTCGGATTTCTAGGTATCAGAAGTTCCAGTACCAAGAAGCGTTCCGCAACCTGGCAACAAGTCTGCGCTTCCTGAATAGCGACCGGCCGATTCGCTCGATCGCTCTCTCCTCGTCAATCCCCTCTGAGGGGAAGAGCCTAGTGGTTGTGCTGCTTGCCAAGACCCTGAGCGAGTTGGGCCAGCGGGTACTTTTGGTGGATTCGGACATGCGCAAACCCCAGATCCACCACCGCCTAGGCATGGACAACGTCAGTGGCCTGAGCAACGTGATCACCGATGAGGGCCTTGACTGGCGTTCCGTGATCACCCCAGTGGCTAATCACACCGGCTGGGATCTCCTTACAGCAGGCCGCCAGCCCCCCGATCCACCGCGGCTGCTGAGCTCACAGAGGATGACTGAGCTGGTGCGCGACATCGTCGAGAATGGCGGTTACGACTTGGTTATCTTCGACACCCCACCGGCCCTCGGCTTGGCTGATGCCGCTTTGGTTGCTGAACATATTGACGGCCTGCTGATGCTTGTGAGCCTGCGGCGGGTGCCTAGGGACTTGCCAAAACAAGCCATACGCCGAATCCGCGATGCCGGCGCTCCAGTTTTGGGGGTGATCACCAATTCGCGCCAGCTGCGCCGGGAAGGTGGCGATTCACCGGCCTATGGCTATGGCTATGGCTATGGATATGGATATGGCTATGGCAACAAGGGCTATGGCCACCAAACCTATGCCAACGATCCGTTGTTGGCCTACAGCTACTACGACACTGAACCCAAGACGAGTGCCCGGGCAAAAGAGAAAGGGTGGAAGAAGATTGTTCCCACCCCTACCAAACTTCAGCGCGGCGTACGCCGCTTGGGCGATAACCTCAACAATTGGCTTGACGAATGACAAAGCGCAGGCCAACTGCCATTAGGCCGGCCACCAGGACGCCGCGCAGGGTGGCCATCAGGCTGGAGAGCTGAAACTGATCCCGTTGTTGGACAAGCAAGCGCCGCTGATTCTCCAGTTGCGTGTTGAAGGCCTGGAGTTCGGCCGGGGAGGGGGTAGCTTCCAGCCTTGATTGTGCTTTCTGAGCCTGGGTGTTGAGCACCTCAAGACGCTGCTGGGTTTCCCTGTCGCTGGCGACCCAGAGGCTGCCATAGGCGAGGAATAGAAGAGGCACCAGCGCCAGGTAGAGGCCGTAGCCGATGCCGGCGATGCGCGCGGCAAGACGGCGGCCGGTGGGCGGTTGGATGTGCTGGGCGAGCAAGCAGCAGAGCAGGGCAAGCAGCACCACAGGCGCCATCTCGACCAGGATCTGACCAAGGCGCAGGCTCCAGGCGGCGGCCAGGGGCTGGAAGGGGAACACACCGGGCAACAGGGCTGCCAGGACAATCAGCAGCAGCAGCTGGGCCACACGCTCCAGCACCCCCGCCAGAGCGGAGGACTCGGGCGGACGGCTGGCTGGGGGGGGAGTCATCGGTGAATCAGGGGGATGGGGCGAAGGCGGAACGGGCCTGCTGCTCGATGCTGGCCGGCAGGGGCTTGTGTTCCGGCAGATGCTGCTGGATCAGTTGCAGGTAGTGGTCGGTGACGATCTCGGGCGTAGCGGTACGCTCCAGCAAGTGGCGGGCAGCGTGACCAAAGGTGGCGGCGGCGGATGGATCGGCCCTGAGCTGCTCAATCCAGGCGGCCAGTCCCTCGGCATCGCCGTTGGCGAACCAGCGGCCGCAGCCCTCGCGCTCCACCAGCTCGTGCAGGTAGGAGCAGGCCGGGGTGATCGCGGCGATTGGTGTGCCGGCGGCGAGGTGGCCATAGAGCTTGGAGGGGGCCACCAAGCCCTCGGCCTCGATGCTCAGGGTGACAAGGGCCAGGTCGGCTGCGGCAAGGGTGAAGGGCAGATCAGAAAGCTCCTGGTAGGGCAGAAAGCGGCAGTTGCAGAGGCCCCAGTCGCGCACGAGGCCGCGCAGGCGGCCGTTCTGGGGCCCGCTGCCGATGAACAGGAACTGCACGCCAGGGTCGCGCCGCAGCAGCAGGGCAGCCGCAAGCACGGTGACCAGGTCATGGCACCGGCCCTGATTGCCGGAGTAGAGCACGGTGAAGCGGTCGTGCAGCTGTTCACGCTGCACGAACCAGTTGTCGGCCTTGGCCAGGGGGCGGATGCGCTGGTTGTCGGCCCAGCTGGGAATCACGCTGAGCTTGGCAGCGGCGGCTGGTACGTGCTGGCGCACCCGCTCGGCCATCGGCTCGGAGAGCACGATCAGCTCCTGGGCATCGGCGCACACCCAGCTGTTGAACTGGCGCCAGAGCCGCACCAGCCAGTGGCTGGCGGGGAGCACGTTGAGCTCCACCAGCACGTCGGGGTAGAGGTCGTAGAGCAGAACCAGGTAGGGGGTGCGGGTGAGGCGGTGGAGCAGCCAGCCAAGAAGGGGCAGATAAGGGGGCTCGGTGGTGTAAAGAATCAGATCACCGCGGCGGGAACAGCGCAGCAGGCGAAGGGTGATGCGCAGGCAAAAGAGCACGCCATTGATCGCCCGGCCGCGAATGCGCTGGGGCCAGAAGCGGGAGGCATGGGTGCGGCGGATGCAGCGCCCTGGCTGGAACTCGATGCGCTCGGCGTCAGGACGGTTGTAGGCATAGGCCGGAATGCCAGTGAGCACCTGCACCTGCAGGCCCCGGGACGCCAACCGGGCTGTGAGGTCGTCAAGCAGCTGACCGGTGGCGGCGAAGTCGGGAGGAAAGAACTGACTCACCAGCGTGAGCCGGGGAAAGCGGCTCCGGCTTGCTCGCCAGTGCCAGCGGCTGGAAAGCTTGCGCCAGAAGCGCTGCGGCAAGCTAGGACTGGCGGAAGGAAAAGCCATAGCAGCGCCGTAGGCGCAAGGAACTGCAGTGGCTATCAACAGATGCCAGTACAAACATTAACTGCCGTGACCGCTTTTCTCTGGGCGGCCGGGCCTGTGTCAGCGCTGGCCTACCACCTGGGCCGGGTTGCCCCGCACCACAACTCCGGCCGGCACCTTGCCTGAAACCACCGCACCAAGGGCCACCACGGCTCCAGCTCCAATGCTGGTGCCGGGAGCGAGGACAGCGCGGGCGGCGATCCAGGCGTCGTCTCCTACGCTGATCGGGCCGAGGAGCAGGTCAAAGCCGGGAGAGCGGTAATCATGATTACCGGTGCAAATGAAAGCCCCCTGGGAGAGACACACCCGATCCCCAAGAGTGACCGGGGCGAGGTTGTCGATCCAGGCATCCTCCGCCAGCCAGCAGGCTGCACCCACCGAGAGGCGCCAGGGAAATTTCACCCGCAGTCCCGGTTTAATCCTGCAGCTTGGGCCAATGTGGGCCCCACAGCGGCGGAGGAGGGCTACCCTCCAATCCGAACCGGGAAGCCAGCGAGCCGACAGAAGGGGGGACCCGATAGCGAACCAGAACGTGAGCAGAAGTTTCGACGCTCCGGGATGCCAGTCGGGTGGGGTCCGGTAGTCGGCGAGATTCTGGTGAATCATGAGGCCCGGTGCTCCTCACTACGAGCTTCCCAGAGCATCAGGCTGAGCAAGGTTTCCACATACATGCGCTGGAAGGCGTAAAACCATCCACGCCAGCCATCGAACAATCCGCCGTGCCGAATCAGGCAAAGAATCAATACCGCGAATGGAGCGATCACATGCCGCTTGCGCAGGCGGTCGGCGAGGCTGAGCTGATTGAGTGGTGTGCCCATCAACTTGGAAACCTCAAGAGCCAGGTATCGGTTTTGGGCCCAGAGCCAACGACTCAACGGTTTACGGTCGTCATGGAAGATGGGCTGGCGCAGATCCGAACACAGACCCGACAGCTGAAGATCCTGGGTGTGACCATCATCGCGATAGAAGGCGTGCTCGCGGCAAAAAAGGGCAATGCGGGGAGGCAACACAGTGCCACGCAGGGGCCTGCCCGCAATGCAGTAGCGGAAGGGTATGCGAAAGCCGTGAATGGCAAGCTGCTCAGCACCTGCAATGGCACTGGCCATCTCCATGAGCAGCGAAGGTGTGACGATGTAGTCGGCATCCAGGCTGAGCACCCAGCCAGTAGTGATCAGGTCAAGCCCTGCATTCCACTGACTGGCGTGGGTATCGAAGGGCCTGATCACCAATTCAACAGCCGGCACATCACGTAGGATTCCCAGGGTGCGATCGGTGCTGCAGCTATCAACCACCACAATTCGCCTAGCCCAGGTTAGAGCTGCCAGGGTGCGGGAGATGTTGGCCTCTTCGTTGAAGGTGAGGATCAGAGGCGTGACCTGATCGAGAGGGTTGACCATCAGGAAGGAGAAGACTCCACAATCGACTGGTAATGCTCGGCCAGCTCATTGGCGATGATGTTCCAGCTGTAGCGGTTGCTGGCCAGAGTGCGGGCCCTGTCGCGCAGGAACCGTGATGGTGATTCCAGGCAGTGGCTCTCTAGGGCCTCAAGAAGGCCTGGCACACTGGCTTCAGCAATCACACCGGCGCGGGCCTGGCTCACCTGTTCGGCTAGGGCTACGCCGGGTGTGAGCACCACGGGCACGCCCGCGGCCAGGGCTTCAGCGGCGGCGATGCCGAAATTTTCGGCGGCTGAGGGCAACACAAACCAGTCAGCGCGGCTGAGCAGGTCGGCCTTATCGGCACCGGCCACGAAGCCATGCCAGAGCAGCCTGGAACTGATGCCCAGCTTCCAGGCCAGTTGGCGAAGGCTGTCCACGTAGGCGGGGTGGCCATCTCCGGCTATGTGCAGCTGCCAGTGGCAATCGGGCCGGCGCAGCTGCAGGGCCGCGAGGGCCTCCAGCAACAGCGGCAACTGTTTCTTGGGGTGAAGGCGGGAGAGGAACAGAAACTGCACAGGGGAGGAGCCCAGCGCGACCTCGGCCTGATCAGCCAATGGGGGAACGGACACGCCAAGGGGCAGTACGAAGGATGGGACACCCAGATTCAAGGTCTCGGCCTCTTGCTTCTCCATGGCGGTGGTGAAGTGCAGGGCCGCCGCACCCTCCAGATTGCGGCGTTCAATCAAGCGCAGCAGCAATCGCTTGCGAAAGGCACTCTGGCGCAGGCTCCAGTGCTGAAGCTGGCCGATCGAGCGCAGGATGTAGGGCACCCGCCGGCGACGAGCAACTGCCATCGCAGCGGTGGAAGGGAAGGAGAACAGGGCATGCACGTGCACCAACTGGTAGTCCTGGATGTGATCGACCAACCAGCGCAACAGGGCAGGAGCCACTGCGAATTCCAGCAGGGGACGCAGCGGTGGGCTCCAGCGGGGAAAAGCCAGCACAGGGACCCCTTGGTGCTGATGCCAGCGCCTGAGGGGCAGACTGGCCAGCACACCGGGGCCATCGTCGTTGGTGGTGACAATCGAGGCATCCACACCCTGCTGACGAAGGGCTGACACCATCTCCAGCACGGCCTTACTGGGGCCACCGCGATGTGGGCTGATTGAGGGGATCAGGTGGAGAACACGCATGGGCAGAGATCAAATGCGTAGGCCGCCAACCTCAAAGGGCGGGGCTGAACGCAGGCGATTGGCTGCCCAGGTGAGATCCCTGATCCAGATCTGGTTCGATCCGGCGCAGCTCTGGGGCTGAAGGGTCCTGGACCAGGGGTCGTAACTGCAGGGGATGAAGCCCGCATTCTCCATGGTGTGGCAAACAGTGGGGGAGCGATCCTCCAGCAGCACCGCCTGCACGGAGGCACCGGCCAGGCTCTCCCGAGCTCCGTTGAGAACCTGTGCTTCAAATCCCTCCACATCCACTTTCCAGCAGCACGTACGGCAGCGGGTTTGCCACCAGAGGTACCGCCCATAGGCCCGTAGACGTTCGCGCTTGGCCAGCGGGTGATTCCAGATCCAGGGAAGGGTGATGTTCAGCATGAACTGGTCAAAGGATCCCAAGGCATCGTGCCCGGGACAACATCTGCAAGAACACTGCTGAGACGCTCACAGAAGGCTGGGAAGGCGAACTGCTGGCCCACAGCCTGGGAGAGGGCCTCGGGCACAAACCAGAGGGGTTCCCCTTCGCTGGTCAGAAGTTGGCGCAAGGGAACGGCCAGCGATTGATCCGGATCCACCAGCAGGCCAAAGCGACCATCGGCCAGGGGATCGCGGGAGCCATCACGGTTGCCGGCCAGCACTGCGCAACCGCAACCTAGCGCCTCAAGAAACACGATGCCGAACCCTTCCTTTTCACTGGGCAGGGCAAACACTCGAGCCATGCGGTAGTGGTCGGCAAGCTCAGAAGGGCTGATCTGACCTGGCAACAGGACGCAACCATCCAGGCCCAGGTCATGGACCAGGGTTTTCAGGTGGGGGCGATCGTCGCCCTCGCCTCCGATCAGCAACACAACATCGGGGATCTCACTCCGCAGCTCCACCATGGCGCGGATCAGGCGGTTGAGATGCTTGGCGCGATCACCGGTACTCAGGCGCGTGAGGCTGAAAACCACGGGCTGACCTGGCCGCAGGCCATAACGCTGCAGTAAGGCCGGGGAAGGGGGGCCAGGGTGGAAACGCTGGGCATCGAAGCAGTTGGGCAATACAGCCAGCGGCGGGCAGCGGACCGAAAACTTGCGCCGCAGGGCCGAAGCCGTGAAGCGGCTCACCGGCAGCAGCAGCTGCAGCCGGCCCAGAGCCCAGCGCCGCGGGCCCGGCTGCAGCGTCCACACTTCAATCCCGTGGGCACTGCACCAGCTCGGGGAGCCGCTGAGCCGGTGATGGAGCCACTGCAGGGGGGCGTAGTTGGCGTGGGTGGAGAGCAGCAACTGAGGCCGCCGCCGCCGCGCGGCCCGCAGCAGGGAAGCTGCCAGCTGCCAGGTGGAGCCCCCGGCAGGGTGCCACTCCACCCCCTCCCAACCACTGGTGGGCAGATGGCGGGGGCAGTCATTGTTGATGAATACCCGCAAAGGCGTGTGGGGGCGCAGCTGGAGCAGGGCGCGGATAAGGGTGCGTGAGTACACCTGAATGCCACCCTCATTGGCGAACAGCTCGGGCACCAGCACGTCGATCGGCCTCATCGCCGTACTCCAATCAGGGTCAAGGCCTGACGCAGGGCTGCGGTGGCAGCCTCGTAGCTGTGGGTGGCCACATGAGCCCGGGCCTGCAAGCCCATGGCCCGCAGCCGTCCAGGATCCTCCAGGGCCTCCGCGATCTGCGAACGCAGGGCGAGCTGATCGCCGGCAGGAAAGATCCAGCCGGTGCGGCCGGGAATCACCAGATCGGGACCACAGCCCACATGACTGCTCACCAGTGCCGGCCGGGCAAGATTCATCGCCTCGTTGATGCACAGGCCCCAGGTTTCACCCGGGCCTTGGGATGGCAGGACGACCAGGTCGGCCAGGGCATAGAGGCGTGGCATGGCGCTCTGGTTCTGGAATGGCAACAGAATGACCCGGGGGTCGGAGAGGGCGGCAGCTCGGCGGCGGATCTCACCTTCCAGGGCGCCGGCTCCCGCGAGCACCAGCACGGCCTGGGGATGATTGAGCGCAGCGAAGGCCTCCAGCAGCTGCAGCGGGCACTTCTTGGCTTCAAACTTGCCGGCAAACAACAGCACCGGCGCCTGCGGTGCAATCCCGAGCTGCTGGCGCCACTGCTGGGCCTCCTGGAAGGCCATGGGGGCAGCGGCCTGAAAGCGCTGGTTATCCACGGCATGGGGACCGATGACAATCCGCTGCTGGGGTACACCTGAGGCCCGCAGCCAGGCGGCATTGGCCTGGCCCACGGCCAGGGCAGCGGCAAAGCGCTGAAACAGCAGGCGGCGCAGCAAACCGGCCAGGCGAGGACGTAGACCAGGGCGTGGGCAGAGCCCATGGGAATCGCCGCGAAACAGCACCGGCAATCGCCTCAGGCGGGGGTGCAGCAGCAGGGTGAGATGGCTGCGGTAGGCATACCCGAACAGCAGCAGGGCATCGGGTTGCCAGGCCAGCAGCTCTGGCACCAAGGTGGGGTTGTGCAAACCGGCGAAGTGGTGGGTGCCGGGATCGGCTGCCCGGTTGGCCACGAAGCAGTGCTCGTAGCCCTCAAGCAGGGGAACGTCCCACACCAGGGTGTGGCCGAAGCCGCGATCGGAGCGGGGCACAACACCGAAATCCCAGAGATGGAACACCTTGAGGGCGATACCGGGCTCCCTGGCCAGCAGGCGGAACCAGGGGGCGTAGTACTGAATCGGGTGGCTCACCACCACGGCTAGGCGAATCACCGGCTGGTGGCTTTCCGTGAGCGAGGCCCGAACCACCAGCCCATCAGAAGCACTGCCGCGGTTACCTGAAAGGCCGCTGCAGAGAATGTGGAGTACACCATTTCATAGGCGCTGAGCCAAAGCAGACCAAGGGCTAGGGATAGCAAGCCAGGGGTGGAGAGCAAATGCTGACCACGGCCAATGTTTTCGGTAAGGCGGAGCAGACACCCAGTGAGCAGGCCAACCGTGATTGGACCAAGTACGCGGCCGAAGTTACCGACTGATTCTGCTAGCATACCCCAAGCAATGTAGGTACGCTCTGTGGATTCACGGTTACGTTGACGTGAGAAATGGAGGTTGAGCAAAACCTGGCCCTCCTGGCTTCTTACTTTATTTGGATTCAATAAACGCGGAACCAAAACCTCGGGAATCACCGAGTAGCTTGCTCCTTGGAGGGTTGGCGTACCACTTTGAAGCTGCTGCTCCACATAGAGAAGGCTTTGAAGGTTGTTGAATCGCTGGGTGAACAGATCCTGAGATTGGTCATCAGGATTGGTACGAGTCTCAATGCTCGCCCTCACCCACTCTTGCACAAGAGCGATGGGATTGGCGGGTAGTTGGGCACCACGACCCCAATACTTCTCCCTCAGTTGAACCTTGCCACTGTTGATGAATGAAAGGAACAGAATTATTGCAATGGTGATCGCGAGCGCTCGGCGTGCTCGCCCTAACCACATGCCCAGCAGGGCAGCAAAAAGGATGCCCTGGAGGCTGGAGAGGAGGAGGGAACGCATACTCTGCAGGACCGGCACGATGAACAACACCAACCAGAGTAATGAATCCCGAAGCCTGCCCCGGCTCCAGCAGTAGGCGCCCACAAAAGCGCCAGACAGACCCACCAGACCAATCACCGCCCGCATGGGAGCCACAAGCCCCTTGGCCAGACCACCCAACACTTGCCAATACAGAGGAGAGTTAAGGAAGGCCTGCAGCAGGATCATCAGCACGAGGGCCAGATGGGGCAGGGATCCCGGCGCCTGCAGGGCGTTGGAAAGGGGCATTGCAAGTGTGCGCCTGGCCAGTGCCCTCACAGGAGTGAGCCGCCAGCCGAGCCACAAGGCAAGAAACCAGAGCAGCAGGGGTAGGCCGGTGGCGCTAAGCAGATTTGCGGAAAGCTGCACCCGCCAGTCAGTAGCAAGGTCTGGATTGAGCAGGGGAGCCGTGAACGACAGGGCCTGGAGAGCCAGAAAGGCGGGAAAAACCGGAAGCGTGGCGTGGTAAGAAGGCAACACCTGAAACAGGATGAGCGCAGCGGGAAGAGCCGAGGCCAGGAACACCGGGCTGCGATCGGGGTACTGAACCAGGATCCACAGCCCCACCAGCACAAAGCCGGCGCGCAACGGGAAACTGAAGCGCCGCAACCAGTACCGGGCGATGGCGGTGACAGCAGGAATGGATGCATCCGCTGCTGGTATCGGGGCCAATCGGGGTGGGGCAGCGCTGGATAGCTCAACCATGGGCGGAGAGGCAGCGACGCAGGAAGGCCACCAGGATTTTGGCCTGCCCGGCGGCCGTGTGGGGCTCGAAGGCCACACGATCAAGCGGCAGCACCCTGCGGTGCTGGTGCTCGGCCAACCAGTTAGAGGCGATAGCCTGGGCTAGATGGGGGGTGGTAGTGGCAGCGTTGAAGGTAACGGCCGAACCTCCGCCACAGCGCTGGAGAACCTCCACCACCGAGCTCTGTTCGTGCATCACCGCCAGGAGCGGACGCCGGGCCAGCAGATAGGGGTAGAGCTTGGAGGCTGTGTAGGCGGGGTCATTAGAGCCAAGCACCAAAAGTGCATCGGCAGCCTTGAGGCTGGCCAGGGTGAGGGAGAGGGGAAGGCGCTCGGTGCGCTCCTCCACCAGTTCAGCCAGCCCATAGCGCTGCGCCAGCGGAGCGATCGAGGGCACACCGCGGCCTGCTGGGGCATAGGAGGTGCCGAGAAAATGGAGGCGCAGGCGTTGGCGCAGCTCAACTGGGGCATGGCGGCGAAGGGCCTCGAACAGCCCGGAGAGGGCATTGTGCAGGTCGGCGCCACCACGACCGATGGACACCCAATGGATCAGACCATCGTTGGGATCAAAAGGGAGCTCGCTTTGGGGCAGGGTGTGTAGATTCTCAAAATCCAGCGCACTGCCGGGAAAGGGCAGCACCAGCGAGGGAATGGCTGAGGCGAAGTTGTAGCGCGCCTGCAGGGCTTTGGGGTACGCGGCACTCACGGCGGTATAACCGGCCGCCTCACGGAGCACCCGCGGCTCCTGGAAACGTTTGAGACGGTCGGCTACGGCGTACTTGAACCGTCCGCCAGGGGGGACGATCTCCGGGTGACGGCGATAGTGGTCGTTCACCCAGGGGTCCTGATAGTCGAGAAAAAACGGCACACCGTGGCGACGCTTCCAATACGGGCCGAGGCGGAAGGTGCCGAAGGCTGTGGTGCTGAAGTAGACGGCATCAAAGTGGTGCCGCTGCAGAAGATGGCTGCCGGTGCGGGCAAGAGCACGGTAACTACGAGTCTCGATGTTGCCGAAACCTGGCAGGCGCGACCAGCACCTCGGGAGAGCACGCACTCGATAGATCGGAACCTCTGGAGGGAGGTGCTCGGCCTGCCATGGATCCAGTCCCTCGGTGCAGCAGGCCGGATCAACCGCCAGCACAGAGGCGCTGCAGCCATGGGCGGCGAAGTGGGGCAGCAGCAGGCGAAGCCGCTGATTGTCAGCAGCGCTGGTGGGGGGGAAGCGGGGGGATATCAGCAGGAGACGCATCGCAAATAAATGAGCAGCACGAGGATCTACATTTGGATTGACAGCGCTGCCAATAACATCAACCACAAACCAAAGAAGGGAACAGCAGACATTAAGGAAGTTAATAAAGTTTCATGAACAGAGGCTTGGACGTGATACGGTATTAAGCTAATACTTGAAAAGCTGCCTAAGAAATGGTGGAATCACTAGCAGCTAAAACCGATTGAAAACTGATGAATCAACTCCGGACATCACTAGTAAGACGGATTCTCAATCGCGCGATCAATCCATACCGACTAAATGATTCCAGACTGTATGCTCTTTATTTGGCATTAAGATATCCCATGCACTCTAGAGCAAAGAAGCTAGAGTTCATATTTTATTCAGAGCTAATGAGGGGCGATGTGAATGGAATGGTTTTTGACATTGGCGCTAACTGTGGACAGAAAGCCGCTCAGTTTGCACGCATTAGTAGACTCGTAATCTGCGTCGAGCCTGATCAGGCTGCCGCCAATCAACTGAAAGCCAGATTTGAGAAGCGCAGTACGGTCAGAGTAATCAATGCAGGGGTCGGCGCTCACCCAGGAAGAGAAATATTTTACCAAAGCAGCCCAGCAAACCCACTTAACACTTTCTCAAGGAAGTGGGCCGAGAGCCAACAGGCAAAAGCATCAGAGTATGAAGTATCAATCATAACCCTAGACGAGATGATAGAGAAATACGGCATGCCGAAATATATCAAGATTGATGTAGAGGGCTACGAGTTAGAAGTGATCAAAGGACTTCACCGACCTATTCAGTCTCTTAGCTTCGAGTGCAATCTAGAGAAGTTTCGCTGTGAATCGCTGGAGTGCATTGCTTATCTCGCAGCACTTCAGCCCGGGCTGTTTAACTACTGCGTCAGCGAACCACCAAACAAGTTTGCAGCAAAAGAATGGCTAAGAGCTGATGAAATAACCAAAGTGGTTTCTTCAGCTAAGACTGATTACATCGAAGTATACTTTAAGTCAGCAACTAATCAGTCAGCTAGCGATTAGCTCAGATTTACGCGGTCAATCAGGCGGCAATGTGACCAAATAAAAAGGGGTTGAAACAGAGATCTAAGCATCCTCAACTTAATGAAGCAACCACGGCTGCGTGGCAAAGCAAGAATAGATGCATAAACACTACTTTAGATATATATTCCGAGAGAACGGATAAAGGGGCGTAGACAGTAGTCCGAGAATGAACAATATGCGAACCAAGAGCCGACGTTCCTATGTGTAAAAGAGCATGGGTAGTCTGAAAGAATTCTGAGAGAGAGGGGTGGTATCATAACCGTCAAGGTAATCGCATGAGGAAAGAAGCCAGCTGATCGGCTGTTTGGCCGAGAGACGGTGCACGTTGAGCTACTGAAAGTGCTCTTACGCGCAACTGTTCAGGATCATCTGCAAAAGCGTAAGTCTGAGCCAAGTCCGATAACCCACTGGGGGTTGTTGATAACGGGAGAGCAGATTCATCCCAGATATATCCTCTTACGCCTTGAGGGGTAGAAAGAACAGGAAGTCCCCAGCCCAAAGCAGTAGCGACTTTTGTGCTGGCTCCACGAGCCTGACAAAAGATTGGATTGATGAAGCCCATCCAACTAGCTGCCTCAATTTCAAGATCATGATCAGAAAGGCGACCGCAGTAGTGAATGCAGGGATAGATTGATTCTAGAAATCGGCCAATCCGCTCAGGTCCACCTACAACTCGGAGTTGCAGATCACGGCTAGAGATGCATGAAGCAATCGCCTCAAGACCGTGACGATTCGGGGCATGATCCAGAGTGGCAACGGTACCGATCACTCCAATCTGTGGATTCCAATTGAGACGATGCATTGGAACCTGCCGTGGTAGAAAGAGGATATTTCGCGCACCAAACCAGCGCTCAAACTGGATGTCTTCGGCCGAGATACAGATAGAGGCATCTATGGCTTGGCGGTGAGCAACTTGAGCGAGAAGCGACTGACCTAGCCAGAGGGGTGAATGTCGATAGCTAGGAATCGATTTAGGCGACAGTATGATCGCATTCAGTTCATCGGTGATTTCAGCACCATGGGAAAGGAACAAGTGCTTAGACTCGGGCAAAAGCTTTCTAAGCCGTCCGGCTATAGTGCATACTTCTGTGTTATTGTAGGCGATCCAGCCTATCTTTTGCTCTAATACCTTGCCAGCAACTTCATTAACAAGAGAGGAAGGAACAATGGAGTGAAATGGGCGTGGCCGGAGCTTTCGTATCAGTCGGCTGGGCAGACTGCGGTCTGGTAAGTAATCATGAATTAGCACATCGAAGCCGGCTTCTTGCAGCGTTTCTAGGTACTCACGAGTGCACCACTGAACGCCACCGCCCGTGCGATCAAGATATCTTCGATTTGTGATGAACAAAAGACGTTCACCGATAATACGGACCATCAAATACCAGATATTGGATGATAGAGTCTAAATGGCAGCCTACAACCCAAGGCTGGCTAGTACGACAGGCGAAGGGCGCAAAGGGAGACCAGTGAGCTACATTCTACCAGTTTGCAAAAGGATTGTATCGACATAGACAAGCCAGAGGGCAAGAGCAATGGTGATAATGAAGGTATCAAGATCCAGCAGGCTATTCTAACTCGGAAAGATTCGGTAGATACAGCACTAAGTCCGATGAAACACTGCCAAAAACTGACAAGCACGAAATGAACCAGCAATCGAGATTGCATGCTCGCCACAAAGGGCAGAACATGTTTTATGATATGTTGTAGCTACTAGCCGAAGAGAAATAATTTAAACAGAGCGTATTGGTGCTCAGGTGAGATCAGGCAGATATGCGGTTCAGCAGATCGCGGTAAACAGCCAGGTAGCCATTGGTCACTGCAGCTTCGCTGTAGTGCTGCTCAACTCGGCAGCGACAGGCCCAACGATCGAGCTGCAGAACGCGAGGAACAGCAGCAACCAACTGATCGAGATTGTCCAACACAAAACCAGAAATCCCGTCTTCCACGACCTCGGCAACCGCGCCACGACGGAGACCCAACACGGGGGTACCGCAGGCAAGCGCCTCTGCCATCACAATGCCAAACGGTTCATCCCAGAGGATGGGCATGAGCAAAGCGCGAGCCTGGCCAAGGAGAGAGGCTTTTTGGGCGTCGTCCACCGGGCCGACATAGCAGATCTGTGCGTCAAGCTCAGGAGCAATGGTGTGATCGAACCATTCTTGGTGCTCTAGAGGGATGTTGCCGGCAATCACGAGGGGCAGACCGGTGCGGCGAGCCACCTCGATCGCAAGGTGCGGGCCTTTGATGGCCTCCACCCTGCCGAGAAACATCAACGGAGCATCAGGGCCAGGGTCTGCGACAAAGGGAAAGCTGGACAAGGGGACGCCATTTGGGATCAAGTGCCAGCGACCGATGTCGGCCACCGGGTTCATCATCCAATGGCTGATGGCGCTGAATTCCAAGCTCCGACGCGAGAGTAAGTAGCCCATCTCCACGGTGCGACGCGTGATCGGCCGCTGATAGCTCATCAGCTTGGGAACAGGGTGGGCAAGAAGGGGGAGGAGGTAGGCAATGCGGGAAAACGAATGAAGCACGTCCACCCTCCTCCCCCGAATTTCTCGCCATAGGGTGAAGGCATTGCGGGCGGTGTCTGTCGGTAACGAGCTGCTACAGCCGGGCCAGGGCACCAGCACGCCGGCTGCAGTGGATTCGGGATGAGCAAAGATGGTAACTTGGTGGCCACGGTTGGTGAGCTCAGCAGCCAGCATGGCGATGATGCGCTCGATCCCGCCATAAAGCCTGGGTGGTACGGGAAGCTCTGGATCGGCCGTTAGCGCGATATGCATCAAGCGCGACCTGCCAGCTTCTGAAGCCGCTTGGCGGCTTTCCATCCCGCCAGTCGCCTCAGGAGGTGGAAGCGAGGGCCACCGGGAATTGGAAGATTGCTGCCGCCAAGTTCATCGACTCTCTGTTGGATCACTTGCCTTAGGTCCGGATGATCAGGATAGACCTCAAAGATGAACTGCTGCAGAACATTGGCGCAGCTCAGGCGTACCACAGGATCAGAGCGACGTTTGAGGAGGTGGCCTGTGCCCTTGAGCAGGGAATGAAACGCAGATTCCATGGCCTTGCGACTCTTCTGCCCAGAAAGGCTGCCTGTAATGCCGGAGCGGTAGTAAAGGGTGGCCTCTGGAGTGAACAACACCTCACTGGCGTGGCAGAGGGCGCGGGAGAAGAACTCAAAGTCATTAATCAAAGTGAGGCTTTCATCCCAGCCACCACATCGTTCCAAGATTGGCCTTGGGATTAGCCAAAGACCACACTGCATCATTGGCTGAGCATTGGTCCAAGCCTCCGTAAGCCAATCAAGAGAAGGAAGATCTCGCCACACGGCCTGTTGAGTTAGCTTGAAGGTTGAGAGGTCATTGCTGTAGAATCGCCCCCACTGAGCTGAAGCAACAGCATGCGTGCTGCCATTGAGACGCTGAACTTGGGCCTCAATAGACATAGGTGAAAGGAGGTCATCAGCATCAAAGAACTTAATCAAATCTCCCTGAGCAACTTCCAATGCACGATTTGCGGCTGCGCATTGACCACGGTTGTCTTGATGGACGACAAGCAACCTAGAGGATGCATAAGAATCAAGAATTGCTCCGCTAGCATCTGATGATCCGTCATTAACAACGATAATCTCGATCAAAGGCCAACTCTGGGCCAGGATGGATTCAATCGCCTCTCCAATGTAGGGCGCAGCGTTGTAGCAAGGAATGCAGACCGAGACAAGAGGATTCATAATTTTCTTCTTACATGGCAGCGTGTTCAGACAAGAGGCATGTAAGCGGGAAGACTCATTAAGCACAATACAGACTCTGGGCGCTTAGAGCATGCAAAAAGTAATTAGGGTCTCCTGAAAATGCCAGATCCACTGCAGCGCAGCTTGTTTCAGCGATCGAGGCCCGATAAACTGGCCTCGATCAGGGCAATCGCGGATTG
>Ga0207939_1000032_pt1 | contig 58759 bp, 62 predicted proteins | sample LakMenEpi02Jun12_FD_150663 | JGI IMG/M metagenome (GOLD analysis project Ga0207939, IMG submission 150663) | Freshwater microbial communities from Lake Mendota, WI - 02JUN2012 deep hole epilimnion (SPAdes) | ecosystem: Environmental > Aquatic > Freshwater > Lentic | place: Lake Mendota, Madison... | reverse complement strand
TTATTCGCGAAGGTGAAGGAGTGGCTGCTCAAGTGTTAGTAAAACTTGGTGCAGATTTGAATCGTGTTCGCCAACAAGTAATTCAATTGCTATCTGGTTACCAAGGAAAAGAACCATTAACCTCTGGTGCCCCAAATGAAGGAACACCATCAACTTCACTTGTGTTGGACCAATTTGGTCGAAACCTAACCCAAGCTGCTCGCGATGGCAAACTTGATCCAGTAATTGGTAGAGAAAAAGAAATTGAAAGAGTAATGCAAGTTCTTTCTCGTAGAACTAAAAATAATCCAGTTTTGATTGGTGAACCAGGCGTAGGAAAAACTGCTGTTGTAGAAGGTCTTGCCCAAAAAATTATTAAAGGTGATGTTCCAGAAACTTTGAAAGATAAGCAGCTCTACACACTTGATTTGGGTTCTTTAGTTGCAGGATCAAGATACCGTGGTGATTTTGAAGAAAGATTGAAAAAAGTATTAAAAGAAATTCGCACCCGCGGCGACATCATTTTGTTCATTGACGAAATTCATACTTTAGTTGGAGCAGGTGCTGCCGAAGGCGCAATTGATGCTGCTTCAATTTTGAAACCAATGCTTGCTCGTGGAGAACTCCAAACCATTGGTGCTACAACTTTGGATGAATACCGCAAATATGTTGAAAAAGATGCTGCATTAGAACGCAGATTTCAACCAATTCAAGTACAAGAACCTTCAGTTGCTCACGCAATTGAAATCTTAAGAGGTTTAAGAGATCGCTACGAATCACATCACAAAGTGACCATTACTGATTCTGCTTTAGTTTCTGCTGCCACCTTGGCAGATCGATACATCAATGATCGCCAACTTCCAGATAAAGCAATTGATTTGATTGATGAAGCAGGTGCACGTCTTCGTATTAACAGAATGACTGCTCCACCTGATTTAAGAGAATTTGACGACAAAATTGCTGATGTAAGAAAAGAGAAAGAATCAGCTATTGATGCCCAAGATTTTGAAAAAGCAGCAGCTTTAAGAGATAAAGAGAAAACTTTAATTTCTGAAAAGAATGAACGTGAACGTGAATGGAAAGCAGGCGACTTGGATGTCGTTGCCGAAGTTGACGACGATTTAATTGCTGAAGTATTAGCCATGTCAACTGGTGTTCCAGTTGCCAAATTAACTGAAGCAGAATCAAAAAGATTACTGCGCATGGAAGAAGAACTTCACAAAAGAGTTATCGGTCAAGAAGATGCTATTAAGGCATTATCGAAATCAATTAGAAGAACTCGTGCTGGATTAAAAGATCCAAAAAGACCTGGTGGTTCATTTATATTTGCTGGCCCATCTGGTGTTGGTAAGACTGAACTTTCAAAAACCTTGGCTCAATTCTTATTTGGTGACGAAAACGCACTGATCATGTTGGATATGTCTGAATATTCAGAACGCCACACTGTTTCTAGATTATTTGGATCTCCTCCGGGATATGTGGGTTATGAAGAAGGTGGACAGTTAACTGAAAAAGTTCGTCGCAAACCATTTTCCGTGGTGCTTTTTGATGAAGTAGAAAAAGCACATCCAGATATTTTCAATTCACTATTACAAATCCTGGAAGACGGTAAATTAACTGATTCTCAAGGCCGCATGGTGGATTTCAAAAACACTGTAATCATCATGACCACAAACCTTGGAAGTCGTGATATTTCAAAAGGTGTAGGACTTGGTTTCTCAATGGGTGATGACCTTGATGGAAGCTATGACCGTATGAAACTAAAAGTTAACGAAGAACTTAAACAACATTTCCGTCCAGAGTTCTTAAACAGACTTGATGATGTGATTGTGTTCCATCAATTGACACGTCCAGAAATCTTGCAAATTGTTGACTTAATGATCACTTCCCTTGATGAGAGACTAAAAGACAAAGACATGGGTCTGATTTTGACTGATCAAGCAAAAGAATTGCTTGTGGATAAGGGTTATGACCAGGCTTTGGGTGCAAGACCTATGAGACGAACAATTCAACGAGAAATTGAAGATGTGTTGAGTGAAAAGATTTTGTTTGGTGAATTAACTGCTGGAAACCTTGTCGTAGTTGGTGTTGAAGGTGAAGCAGCTAACGCTGATAAGAAAACTTCTGACACCAGAGTGTTCACATTTACTGGGGAAGCTAAACAACCACTTCCAGATGCACCACCTGTAAATAGCGCTGCAGAATAATTTAGTTCTTACTTATCTCTTCAGCTCTTTTAATCGCAGCACCTAACGCATTTTGCCAAATACTTTTCAAATCTTTACTTTCTAAAAATTCAATTGCTGCTTGAGTTGTTCCCTTTGGTGATGTAACTTTTTTCCTTAATTCAATGACATCATCATCTGAATTTTCAAACAAAGCACTTGATCCCACGAATGTGTTTTCAACTAAAACCTGAGCAACATCTCTTGTTAGACCATGAGAAACCGCTGCGTCAATTAATAATTCTGTGACATAAAAATAATAAGCAGGACCAGATCCAGAAGCAGCAGCTACAACATCAATTTGGTTTTCATTAACCACAACAACTTGACCAACTGCTTCCAAAAGATTTTTTGCAACTGTTAATTGGGCATCGGTAGCAAATTCACCTTTTGCCAAACCGGTTACCCCTTTGCCAACTAAAGCAGGAGTATTAGGCATGGCTCTTACAACTGCAGCATTACTAATTCCTAATTTATTTACAATAAAACTAGAAGTTATGCCAACAGCAATTGAAATGATTAAAGTATTTGCAGAAACAATCTTGCCCATCTCAGGTAAGACTTCATCCATATTTTGAGGTTTAACTGCTAAAAGCACAACGTCACAGTCTTTAATTTGGGTAATATCTGGGGAACATTTAACTTGATATTTCTTAGAAATACGATCCAGGCTTTCAGGGGATTTATCGACACAAATAACATCATTTTTTGTTAATACATTGTCAAGCAGTCCTTTGAGGATGGCTTCACCCATATTGCCGGTGCCAACAATGCCAAGTTTCACGGATTATTCTTTCTTTTTTGTGTGACTTATTGAACAAGACTACTTTGCACTTACCAGAAACTAGCCAAGTAGGCTCTGGCTTATGACCGAAATTTTAAAAGATACACCCAGAACTTGGCTCGAATTTGTTGATCCAGCAGCCTCTGGAACGTTGATAAAAGCTGATTTAACTTGGTTAACTTCAAATTGGGAATGTATTTTTGGTCGTGGTTGCAAAGGTGTTGAGAAAACAAATCCAAATGATGGTTGCTGTATTCACGGTGCACATTTCACTGAATCAGCAGATAAAAAGAGAGTTTCAAAATGGGTTAAAAAGTTAACCCCAGACTTGTGGGAAAAGCATGAGCATGCAAATTCTAAAAAAGGTTGGACTGAAAGAGAAGACGGTGTTGAAAAAACACGAGTTGTAGAGGGTGCATGTATTTTTATGAACTCACCAGAGTTTGCTGGAGGTCAAGGTTGTGCACTACATAAGTTGGCTTTAGTTAAAGGTGCTAAACCATTGGAAGCAAAACCAGACGTTTGTTGGCAATTACCGATTAGAAGAAGTTATGAAACAAGAGAATTTGAAGATGACACAGATTATCAAGTAATTGTTATTGAAGAATACAAAAGAAAAAATTGGGGAGAAGGCGGACATACCATGGATTGGTATTGTTCTTCCGACACAGAAGCTCACACTGCTACTGAACCTGTTTATATAAGTGAAAAAGATACTTTAGTTGAATTAATTGGTAAAAAAGCTTATGCAGTTTTAAAAGAACATTGCGATAATCGTGTAGCTCTACTAAAAACAATTAAAAAATTACCGGGCAGAAAAGCAAAAGAAGTGTTGTTGTCCTTAAATCCTCATCCAGCTGATCGTTTCATTTAAAAAACCTCTTATTCACTTCTGTAACAAGACTTATCTAGGTCCCAATAGCATGTCTGTTTCCCTTAAATAACCCCCCTCCTCTCTTGTGCTAATTAGTAGTCATCTATTACCGTGGCAACACACGCCACTTAAGACTTAGGGAAGGTCTTAAACCGTGTAAGAAAGAGACAAAAAATGGCGTCAAGCCCAGAAAGACCTTTAGGCGAAGTTAGATTCTTGACCGTGGCAGAAGTTGCCTCATCAATGCGAGTATCCAAGATGACTGTTTACCGACTAGTCCACTCAGGCACCATGCCAGCAGTGCGCGTTGGTAGATCGTTTCGTGTTCCAGAAGCAGCAGTTTCTGAATACTTGCGCGAATCATTCGTAGAGGCTGGCTGATTTCCCCTCAGCCAGCTTTCCCCACTAAAAAGGGTCTGATTTAAATCATTAAACGCATCAAAGTTCTCTCCAAACCAGGCTGTCACCTCTGTGTTGATGCCATCAAAATCGTTGCTCAAGTAAGTAGTGAATTAAACGTGGGCTATGAAGTCGAAGAAATCCAAAACAACCCTGAATTAATGCATCAATATGGGGAAGAAATTCCTGTCATATTTGTTGACGGTAAACGCCATGATTATTGGCGAGTAGACCCAGAAAGATTACGCCAAGCACTTAGTTAACAGTCATGAATTTGTGAGAGGATTTGTGCTTTTTTGCACAAATGTGTACCTTTGGAGATATGTCACCAAAATCCTCAGCATCATTAAAAGGTGGCACAAATCCAAAGATTTCCGAAGCAACAGTTTCAAGACTTCCTGCCTATTACAGAGCGTTAAGCCAATTAGCAGATGCCCAACAAATAAGAGTTTCTTCCGAAGAATTAGCTGCCTTAACTGGAGTCTCCAGTGCGATGCTTAGAAAAGATTTATCGCACTTAGGTTCATATGGAACCCGCGGTGTTGGTTATGACGTGGAATTCTTGCGCTACCAAATTTCTCGTGAAATGGGACTAAATCATGATTGGTCTGTAGTAATTGTGGGTGTGGGAAATTTGGGCAGAGCACTTGCTCATTACGGCGGATTTGGTTCACGTGGTTTTCGCGTTGTTGCTTTAGTTGATGCAGATCAAACTTTAATAGGCACAAAAGTTAAATGTGGTGCTGAAGGAAAAACTGTTGAACTTCTAGTACATGCCTTAAGTGACTTGGAAGAAGTAATTAAAGAAACAAATGCTCGCCTAGGTGTAGTTGCAACTCCAGAACAAAGTGCTCAAGCAGTGTGTGATCGATTAGTAAAAGCAGGAATTAGAAGCATCTTAAATTTTGCTCCAGTTTATTTAACAGTTCCAGAAGGTGTTGATGTCAGAAAAGTTGATTTGGCATCAGAGTTACAAATTTTGGCATTTCACGAACAACGCAAAGCCGTATAGAAACGAAAGGTAAGTAATTGACTAAGAAAAAAATTATTGTGCTGCCAGTAATTTATGTTGCAGCAGGTCCTGGAGACCCACAACTAATCACACTTCGTGGCATTAACGCTATTAAGCAAGCTGAATTAATTATTGCTGATGTCAACACCATGGACATTGCTAATGCGCACGCAAATCCAACAGCAGATGTTGTTGCAGCAGTTGATGAAGACGGTGTGCCAATGGCACCTGCAGTAAGAGCTCGTTTAGCAATTGATGCCGCTAAAGAAGGTGCAGCAGTTGTCAGACTTTGCGCAGGAGATCCAGTTGTAGAAGATAATTTAGCTGTTGAAGTTTCCACACTTGCAAAATCAAAAATTGAATTTGAATATGTGCCAGGAGTTTCACCAATTACGTCAGTACCAACTCATGCCGGAATGTCACTTTTTGCAAACAGAGGCAAAGAAGTTCACATTTTAAACGGTTCAGAACCAATTGACTGGTCTCTGCATTTAGATCCAACAATTCCAATTGTCGTTATCAATTCCGCAGATAAAGCACCTGCGATTGCAAGTGCCCTAATTGCTCGCGGTCGTGACGCTACAACACCAATCTCTGTAACAAGAGATGGAAGCACAACAGATCAAAGAACAATAATTTCAACTTTAGAAAATATTCCAGTTGTGGCAAAAGCTGCAAGACAATCAGGTCCTGGAATTATTGTGATCGGTGATTTAGTAAACAATCGCGATAAATATCAATGGTTTGAAAACAAGTCATTATTTGGATGGAAAGTTCTAGTCCCAAGAACTAAGGAAGATGCTGAAGATTTCCAAAAACTTCTTGCAGTTTATGGAGCTGTGTCTGTTGAAGTTCCAACTATTTCTGTGGAACCACCAAGAACTCCACAACAAATGGAAAGAGCTGTTCACGGTTTAGTTTCAGGCAGATTCCAATGGGTAGTTTTCACAAGCACAAATGCAGTTAGAGCTGTAAGAGATAAATTCATTGATTATGGTTTGGATGCCAGAGCTTTTGCTGGATTAAAAGTTGCTGCAATAGGACAACCGGTAATTGATGCCCTTGTTGAATTTGGTGTTAAACCAGATCTTTTCCCAACAACTGAACATAACTCAGAAGGCTTATTAGATGTTTGGCCAAAGTTTGATCAATTACTTGATCCAATAAACAGAGTTTTCTTACCTCGTGCAGATATTGCAACAGAAACACTTGTTGAAGGGATGCAAGCAAAAGGTTGGGAAGTTGAAGACATTGTTGCCTTTAGAACAGTGCGTGCAGCTCCTCCTCCAGCACACACTCGCGAATTAATTAAGAGTGGTGGCTTTGATGCTGTGCTGTTTACTTCAGCTAGCACTGTTAGAAACTTAGTTGGAATTGCTGGTAAACCTCATGCTTCAACAGTTGTGGCAGTAATTGGTCCACAAACTGCACAAGCTGCACAAGAACATGGTTTACGAGTTGATGTACAAGCTGAATCACCAAATGTGTCAATTTTGATTGATGCACTTGCAGCCCACGGAGAAACTTTAAGACTTGCTGCAATTGAAAACGGTGACAATGTTTGGCGTCCAAGCAAACGTCGCGGTTCAATGCGTCGTAGACACTAAGAATTAAAACCCATGGCCACTCGAACTCTTGTCCACGTAATGAGACACGGGGAAGTTTTTAATCCAGAAAAAGTTTTGTATGGAAGATTGCCTGGATACAAATTATCTGAACTTGGTTTAAAGATGGCTGATCGTGCCGCAGAGTATTTCAAAAATAATGATTTATCTTTAATTGTTTCTTCCCCTTTGGAAAGAGCTCAACAAACTGCTCAACCCACTGCCTTAAGTCATAATTTAAAACCAGAATTGGAAGAACTAATAATTGAAGCAGAAAACGTATTTGAAGGGAAAAGAGTTTCAGTTGGAGATGGTGCACTAAGGGACCCCAGAAATTGGTGGCATTTAAGAAATCCCATAAAACCATCTTGGGGTGAGCCTTATAAAAAAGTCGCCGACAGAATGAGAACAGCAATATTTTCAGCACGAGATAGTGCTAAAGGTAGAGAAGCTTTATTAGTTTCACATCAACTTCCAATCTGGATTGCCAGATTGTCTGCTGAAGGTAGATCTTTTGTACACGATCCAAGAAGACGCCAATGCAGTTTGGCAAGTGTTACCACATTTGTTTTTGAAAACGATTCACTAGTTGAAGTTAAGTACGAAGAACCTTCAGCAGATTTATTAAAAGATGCCAGCAAAATATCTGGTGCGTAATTTGAAGTTCATTTTGAGCTTCTTACTTTTAACTGCATGTGCAAGTCCAAATGCTGCAATTCAGAATTCAGGCGAAGCTGGATTTATCTCAGGTGATGGAACAGCAACTTTCTTAAAAATTGATGAACGAAAATCAGCGCCAACTTTAGTAGCAAAAGATTTTAACGATCAACCAATTGATTTAAAAGATTTTAAGAATAAAGTTGTGGTGATTAATGTGTGGGGATCTTGGTGTGCTCCTTGTCGAAAAGAAGCAAAAGAATTAGAAGCCTTATATCAAAAGAATAAAGATTCAGGTGTTGAATTCATCGGAATTAATATAAGAGATTCCAAAGTGGCTGCCGAAAAATTCATTTCCAATTTTGGAATAACCTATAGAAATATTTACGACAGAGACGGAATTCTTCTTTTAGGATTTAAAGACTCTTTATCTGCAAACGCGATTCCCTCAACAGTTTTTATTGATAAAAACGGATTAGTTGCCGCTAGACAACTTGGTCCCATAGATAGGGCATTGCTTCAAGGATTTATCTCAAGCTTGGTTGAAGAATGAATACAGTTACCCAAGGCTCTTTATTAATTGCAATTCTAATTTCTTTTAGTGCTGGAATTATTTCTTTTCTATCCCCATGTGTATTGCCATTGGTTCCTGGTTATCTTTCATTCATTACTGGCTTTGGATTGGAATCTTCAAAAGTTATTAGAAAGTCAAAAGCAATAGTTGCCACTCTGTTATTTATCGCAGGATTTACTTTTGTTTTCGTTTGTATTGGGATGTTTTTTGGAGGTATTGGTAGTTGGTTTATTAAATACGGATTACTAATTGAAAGAATAATGGGAGTATTTGTAATTGCTCTAGGTTTAAGTTATCTAGGTGTTTGGAAAATATTTAATCGCGAATATAGATTTCACACCCCTGTTAAACAAGGACTTTTTGGTGCGCCACTTTTAGGAGCTCTTTTTGCAATTGGTTGGACACCTTGTATTGGTCCAACTTTGGCCGCAGTTCAAGCTCTAGCTTTTGATCAAGCAACAGTTGGCAGAGGTGCACTACTTTCTGCCGTTTATGGATTTGGACTGGGTTTCCCATTTTTATTGATTACTTTTGTAATCGAAAGGGCAGTATCTACTGTGGCCTGGTTAAGAAAACGTCAATTGCTATTTTTAAGAATAGGTGGGTTACTACTAATAATTATTGGAATTCTTTTGACAACAGGAATTTGGAGTGAAGTAACAATTCAAATGAGAGTACTAATCTCAGGGTTTACTCCAGTCCTATGACAAAACAAATCTCTGCAAAACAAAGAACTGAAACAACCTTGCCCCCGATGAACTTTGTGGGATTCTTGCGTTGGAATTGGCGTCAACTCACAAGTATGAATACAGCTCTTTTACTTTTAGTTTTAGTTGCCCTTGCTGCAATTCCAGGTTCAATTCTTCCGCAAAGAACTGCCTCAATTTTGAAAGTAAACAATTGGAAGACTGAAAACCCAAGGTTTGCTGAAATATTTGATGCACTTGGTCTATTCGATGTTTATGGTTCCTTTTGGTTCTCCGCTATTTATATTTTGTTAATGATTTCATTAATTGGTTGTGTCATCCCTAGGTTAAATGTCTATTGGAAATCCTTTAACGAAAAACCACCAAAGCCACCTAAAGAAATAGATCGCTTTGCAGGTTATAAAGAAGTAAAGATAAACAAGTCTAACTTTAATGAAATTGAATCAATAATTAAAAAACTTGGTTGGAGAGTAAACAGAAATGGTAACGCCTTAACTGCTGAAAAAGGTTATACAAGAGAAGCAGGAAATTTGGTCTTTCACGCCAGTCTGATATTGCTCACAGTAGCTCTTGCTTTTGGAGCTTTGTTTAGTTACAGAGGAACAATTATTGTTAAAGAAGGTAATGGTTTTGCAAATACGTTAACTCAATTTGATGATTTCCGTGCAGGAAAACTATTTAGTATTGCAAGCATGCCTAATTTCTATTTCCTTTTGAATGATTTTGTGGTTGATTTTGAAAGAGGAATTAATCAAAGAGGTGCCCCAAGAAAATTTGAAGCAAATATAACGTTGAATGCAGAAGAGGATTTGAAGGTTTTAGTTAATAGACCTTTTACTATTGATGGCACAAAAGTCTTTCTAACAGGTCATGGTTATGCACCACGAATTGAAGTTATGAATAAAGAAAAAGAGATAATTTTTTCAGACTCTGTAACATTTCTTCCCCAAGACGCCAATTTCACATCTACTGGTGTGATAAAAATTGCAGACAATAATCCCCAACTAGGAATTAATGCCCAATTCTTTCCAACAGCAGCACTTGATCCAGCAAACGGTTTAGTGTCAGTTTTTCCTGAACTTGATAATCCTCAACTGGCTTTGTCTTTATGGCAAGGAAACCTTGGAGTAGATGAGGGGATTGCTCAAAGTATTTATCGTTTGGATACTTCCAAGATGACACAGTTAGAAAGTAAAGAACTTATTCCTGGACAAACTTGGCAAACCGCAGCAGGTTATGAGATCAAATTCGTGGCAGTAGAACAGTTTGCAACTTTCCAAGTCGCCTATGAGCCAGGAAGATTTATGGCGTTAGTTGGCGCAATCTTGGCGATGGTTGGAATGTTTTTTGGATTAGGGGTTCAACGCAGAAGGATTTGGGTGCTGATGCCGAAATCACAAAAGGGTTCTAGTGTTATAGAAGTAGCCGGACTTTCCAAAAGCAACAGTCATGATGTCACCAAAGATATTGACAAAGTATTACAGAGCTTTGGAATTGAAAAGAAAAAAGCGAAAAGGAGTCGTTCAATATGAGTGCTAATTCACTAAGCAATCTATTGGTCTACTTTGCTATTTTTCTATCATCAATAAATCTGATTTTCTTTTCATTTAGCCTAACTGAGTCAAAAAAGAATTCTAGAGTTTCACGTATTGCGATGAGTCTTACTTGGCTCATTGGTTTATTTCTATTAGGCGGATTAATTCTCAGGGGAATTGCAGCTCAAAGAGCACCTTGGGGAAACATGTATGAATTTGCACTTGCCTCAGCCACAGCCATAGTTTTTACATTTTTAATTATTGCTTTGAAAAAAGATATTGAATGGATGGGAATATTTATAATTGTTCCAGTTATTTTATTACTTGGATCAGCTGTCGTAGTGCTTTATACCGAAAGTGGACCACTTGTTCCAGCTCTTAAATCAACTTGGTTAATAATTCATGTTTCGGCAGCAATAATTTCTTATGGCGCATTTACTATTAATTTTGCGTTATCAGTTGTTTATTTGTTAAAGATTAAAGGTAAATTCAAAACTCTTCCAAGTGCTGCAAGAATTGATGAGTTCTCTTACAAGATTGTTTTATTCGCATTTCCAATCTGGACTTTTGCCGTAATCTCAGGTGCGATTTGGGCAGAAAGTGCCTGGGGAAGATATTGGGGATGGGATCCAAAAGAAACTTGGGCCTTTATAACTTGGATTATTTATGCAGCCTATTTGCATTCACGAGTAACTGTTGGTTGGAAAGGCAGCAAATCTGCTTGGCTAAGTATTGCCGGTTATGCAGCAATTGTTTTCAATTTTTTCGTTATCAACATTTGGGTTACAGGACTTCATAGTTATGCAGGTGTTTAATTCATGAAAAGTGTTCTTACATACACATTTTTAAGACTTTTAATCCTGCTTAGCTTTCTTGCTGTGGGCTATTTAGTTGGACTTAGAGGAATTGCATTACTTTTAGTTTCAGTGCTTACCTCAGGAATTGTAAGTCTTTTTGTGCTTTCCAGAACTCGTGATCAGGTATCAACTTCAATTTCTGGATTGTTTCAAGGAATAAATAACAGAATCTCAAGGGCTGCTGAAAAAGAAGACAAAATAATTGATGGGGATTAAAAAGTAATTACAAACGATAATGCAACAAGTAATGCCCATAAAATTTCTGTTTGACCAGTTTTAACAAGTACTGGAATTAAATCTCTGTTTTTAGCTATTGCTAATACTGGTTTTATGCATTGATATGCCAATGGAAGAGCTAGTAACTGAATAGGCAAAGTTGCACCAACATTCATATTAGGATTTATTGCTGCCACTATAAATAAAACGAATACTAAAATAAAAGGAAGAATCATAAGTGATGTGTATAAAACTCTTGTTTTACTTTCCCCAATTTTTACAGCCAAAGTAATCTTTTTGTTTAGATTGTCTTTTTCAATATCTCGTAAATTATTTGCAACTAAAATTGCTGAAGCAAAGAATCCTACTGCTACTGCATACACAAGAAAGTATGGTTTGAAAAATAGTGTTTGAGCATAAATTGTGCCAAGTACTGCGACTAAACCAAAATAAATAAAAACAAATAGTTCACCAAATCCGGCATAACCATAAGGCTTAGGACCACCTGTGTATGTCCAAGCCGAAACAATTGCCGATAAACCAATTAATAAAAACCACCATTGCTTGGAGTAAAAAGACACTAACAAACCTGAAAGACAGGCAATGAAAAAAAAGATTATGGCTGCAGCTTTCACTGACTTTGCTGATGCCAGTTTTTGACCAACGAGTCTTACTGGACCAACTCTTTGATCATCGGTGCCTCGAATTCCATCAGAGTAATCATTTGCATAATTAACACCAATTTGAATAGATATTCCGACCACTAAACACAAAAATGAAATCAAAAGATTAAATGATTTCTCATAAAATGCAATCGAGCTTCCCACAAGAACTGGAGCAATTGCTGCACCTAAAGTCTTTGGTCTAGCACCCTGAATCCAGATGTTTAGCTTTGTCATTTAAGGGAATCTACATCTATCTTGCCGTTTGGAAGTAATGGCAATTCATGAGCAAACTTTATTATCCGAGGTTTGGCAGCACTTCCCAATTCTTTTTCCACTGCATCTTGAAGCTGCATTTGATCTGCATTTCCAACAATTACTGCTGCAATTACCGTTCCCCATGTTTTATCAGGAAGAGCAAAAACAACAGCATCTTCAACTCCTATTTGATCTCTTAGAACATTCTCAACTGCATGAACTGAAATATTTATTCCCCCCGAAATAACAATGTCGTCACTTCTTCCAATTATTTTTAATAAAGCATTTTCATATGTTCCAATATCTTGAGTCATTACCCAATTATTATTAAATGTTGCTTCGTTTAATTTTGAGATTCCTTCGGTGTTACCGTGATAACAAGTTGCATTACTTGGGCTATTAATCGAGATTCTGCCGGCACCAGAATTTGAAGGATTTTCAATTCTTATATTTACACCATCAAGTGCTTTTCCATCCCAAACAATTCCGCCACATGTTTCAGTCATTCCATATGTGCGAATCAGGTTTACACCCTGGTCTTTTAAGTTGTTGTAAATATCTGGAGAAATTTGGCCTCCACCAACTAATATTGCATCAAATTTTTTAAGTAATTCAATTTGTTCTTGCGCTATTAAAGATGCAAGTTGTGCTGCCACTAGGGAAGTTCTGACTCGACCATTTTTAGCAATAAAAGTTTGGGCGATACCTGCAAAAATTTCTGGCGAGAACTTACCGTCATCAGTTAGTCCATATTCCCATTTTTGATTTTGCATCAATGCCCTTGCAATAACCATGGTGCCTCCGATGAAGGCTGGATTAATTGCTAGAAGCCAAGATGCTGGTTCTGTGAATTTTGAATTGACTAATTTTGCTGCAGCCTCTAATGAATTACTAGAAATTTCAACAGCTTTTGGATTTCCCGTTGAACCACTGGTGCAAATTATTAGACCAGAATCAATTTTGCAAGGTATTGAAACATCAATTGCTGACTCATACTTATTTGCTAAAGATTCACCTTTGGTCGAGGGAATAAGTGCACTTACGCATTTTTCATTAATACTTTTTGAAATTGCCTCGGAAACTGCGTCAGCAGCCTTCCGGCCAGGAGGCAGTAAAACTCGGTTTGCAAAGATTGGAGTCATCAGTACACCAGCGTAGAGAGTGAATGTTTTTAAGTGACTAACGATCCGGCAAAATCCTCAATTATTTCTGCTTTGAATTGGAAAGCCCAAGGGCAATGGCACGACATCGAATACCACGTGGCAGAGGGCATTGCAAAAATCACAATTAATCGTCCTGAAAAAAGAAATGCATTTAGACCTCAAACTGTTACAGAATTAATCAAGGCTTTCGATATAGCAAGAGATGATAATGAAGTTGGCGTAATTATTCTTACTGGAAAAGGTGACCTAGCTTTTTCATCTGGTGGAGATCAAAGTATTCGTGGTGACGATGGATACATGGGTGATGATGAAGTTGCTCAAAAAGGAATCGGACGATTAAATGTTTTAGATTTACAAGTTCAAATCAGAAGATTACCTAAACCAGTTATCGCAATGATTGCAGGTTATGCAATTGGTGGCGGACATGTTTTACATGTGGTTTGTGATTTATCAATTGCAGCAGATAATGCAAAGTTTGGTCAAACAGGTCCACGAGTTGGATCTTTTGACGGAGGATTTGGTTCAAGTTTATTGTCCAGACAAATTGGATTAAAGAAAGCAAAAGAAATTTGGTTCTTAGCTAGACAATACGATGCAAAAACTGCGCTGGAATGGGGATTAGTAAATTCTGTTGTTCCTTTGGCTGAATTAGAAAAAGAAACAGTTAAGTGGGCAAAAGAAATGTTGCAACATTCACCACTTTCATTACGACTACTTAAGGCTTCTTTTAATGCTGCTGATGATGGTTTAGCAGGAGTTCAACAATTAGCAGGAGATGCAACTTTGCTTTATTACATGAGTGAGGAAGCACAAGAAGGCCGAGATGCTTATAAGGAAAAAAGAAAACCTAACTTCGGTAAATTTCCTAAACGTCCTTGAGCAGTAAGTCAGAGATGAATTTAACAAAAGAAATAGCATTAGCTAATTTAAAAACATTCAGAATTGAACTTAATGAACCTATGCGCGGAGAAAGTTATCGCGAAGGAGTTTTAATAAAGGGAGATTTCGGCTGGGCTGAGTTTGCCCCATTTGCCAATCACTCACTAGAGCATGCAACTCGTTGGTTACAAGCAGCTTTAGAAATGGCCTGGACAGAGTTAGAAAAACCTATCTCAAAACAAGTAGCAGTTAACGCAATATCTACAAGCTTAGATTCAGATAAATCTATTTCGCTTCTAAATGAGACTGGTTGTACAACATTAAAAATAAAGCTCACTGGTTTAGATATCAATAAAGATTTAAGTCTATTGAAGCAAATAGCCCAAGTTAAACCAGAAACAACTTTTCGAATCGATTTTAATGGAAGTTTAGATGTTAAAAACTCGCTTCAATACTTTAATGGTTTTGGTGATTTAAACATCGAGTATGTGGAGCAACCTTGTGAAACAGTTGAGGAATTAGCTGAACTTAAAAAAGAATCAAGCATCAAATTAGCCATTGATGAAAACTTAAGACTGGCACCTGATTCAACTGATTTAGTCTTGATTGAAAAAATATGTGAAATAGCAGATTACGTAGTTATAAAACCAATTCCAATTGGTGGAATAAATAGATTTAAGATCACCTCAGAAGCCGTAAGAAAATTTGGGAAAAAAGTTGTTGTTTCAGGATCTATGGACACAAGTATTGGTTTATACATGACTGCTTTAGCGCAAAGCATAAATAGTCAAAGTTCAAATTTAGTTGCCGGTGCAGGAACTGGCTCAATGCTTAGATCTGATGTTGTCACGAAAACAGTTAAACCCCATAATGGTGTCATTGATGTTGAAAGACTTGATATTGATGAGTCGAGAGTTTTTGAAAGTCCTAACAGAAACGAACTTTTGCAAAGAACTAGTCAAGCATTTGATTACGGTAAAGAGAGGAACTGGTTTTAATGAACGACAAAGCAAATAAACAACCAGCCTCTGTTCAAACTGCTGAATTAGTCGTCCAACAATTAGTCAATACCGGTGTTGAGTTTGTTGCCCTGGCACCTGGATCAAGAAATGGACCAATTTCTTTAGCTCTTGTTGCTGCAGAAAAACAAGGACTACTTTCTGTGCACGTAAGAATTGATGAAAGATCTGCAGCTTTTCTTGCCCTTGGTGCAGCAATAAGAACTGGAAAACCAACTGCGGTTTTAACAACTTCGGGAACAGCAGTTGCAAATGTTTTCCCAGCAATTGTTGAAGCAAAATATGCAGGAATTCCATTCATTGTTTTAACAGCTGATCGTCCTGCTTCAGTGCAAGGAACCGGGGCTAATCAAGTAATTGTGCAAAGAGAAATATTTGGAAATTATGTTTCAAGAAGTATTGAGATTGCCTCAGATTCATTAACTATCGAAACTACTTCTGCCAGAGAAGCAATACGAGATCGAATTAATTCAGTATTAAGTGCTGCTACCAGAAATAGATCACCAGTTCATTTAAATATTGGATTAGCAGAACCATTGGTCCCAGTATCTGATTTTGTCTTTGAACATAAGAAGAATTTACAAAGTGAAACAGTAATAACCCCTGAAAACATTTCAACAGAATTTCTAACCCGCAAAGGATTAATTGTTGCTGGGGGAACAAATATTGAATATCTGAATTACGCACAACAATTAGGAGAAGCCCTTGATTGGCCAGTAATTGTTGAACCTCCACACATTGGAGTTGGAGCTGGAATGGTGTCACATCCTTCAACACTTCTTTCACTTAATTCAACTAATTTGAAACCAGAAGTTGTTCTAACAGTTGGACGAGTTGGATTATCCAGGCAAGTAAATGAATTAGTAAAAAAAGGAAGTGTGATTATTTCTTGTGCAGTTCCAAGTATTGTAACTAATTCACCTGCCAAACAGAGAATCTCAGGTTTATTCAGAATTCCAGCTAAACAAAACAATAAAGCTTGGAAACAAGTTTGGGATGCCGCAGGTAAAGCTGCCCATCAAATAGTTCAAAAAGTTTTGAATGAAAACAAAGAAATTTCAGCCCTACATGTAATTGATAGTTTAATGAAAAATCTGCCAAGTAATTCTCACCTCCATCTTGCTTCAAGTCTTACCGCTAGAGATTTTGAATTATTGAATTCACCTGAATTAAACTCTCCATTTTCTTTAGGACAAGTAAGTGTTTCGATGAATAGAGGAGTAAACGGAATTGATGGAGTAGCGGCAACTGCAATGGGTACAGCATTAAGTGCAAAGACTTCAACTTATGCGGTGCTAGGAGATATTGCGGCGTTACACGACTTATCTAGTTTTGCCATTCCAAGTCTTGAAGCAAAACCAGATATCACTTTTGTAATAACTGATAACAATGGTGGTGCAATATTTAGTTTGCTTGAGCAATCTGAAGTAAAAGATTTTGAAAGAGTTTTTGGAACCCCAACTGACATAAATTTGTTGGAAGTTTTTAAGAGCTTGGGTGCAGAGGTAAAACTTGTATCAAAAATATCTGAGTTAGAGCAAAACTTAGGTTTACCAAAGGGAATAAAAGTTATTGTTGTAAAAATCAATTCTAGAACAAATGAAGCGATGCTAAGAAAGCAAATATTTGAAGAAATTAATCGCGTAGTTAAAGCTTAATTTGTTAGAGCATCTCTCATAGCAATAAATTTTGCATTTGATTCAGCAAGCTCATCTTCTGGGTTAGATTCAGAAACAATTCCACATCCGGCAAAAAGTCTGGCAGTATTTCCATTTATTTCAGCACAGCGAAGTGCTATTCCAAGTTCTCCATCACCTTTGGCATTTATCCAGCCCACAGGACCCGTGTATCGATTGCGGTTCATTTGTTCTAATTCTTGAATTAAACTTTTTGCTCTACCCGTTGGTGTGCCACAAATTGCTGCAGTGGGATGAAGTGATCCAGCTAAAACTAGAGCAGGCGCACTATCAACAAGTGTTCCAGAAATATCTGTAGCTAAATGAGCAACATTTGAAAGTCTTAAAACTCTTGGATTTGTTGGCACATTCATATCAGTGCAATGAAGTGCTAGAGAAGTAGCAACAGATGAAACTGCAAATTCATGTTCCTCTAAATCTTTTCCACTAGTTAAAAGTGTGGTGGCAAGTTCTGAATCAGTGGCTGATTCATCTCTTCGAATAGTTCCGGCTAAAACTCTAGATAGAACTGCATCTCCACTTCTTCTAATCAAAAGCTCAGGGGTTGCCCCAACTAATCCACCAACAGAAAATGACCAGCATTCTGGATAAGAATTACTTAAATTTTTAAGTAGATATCTGGGATCAATATCTTGATCAGAATGAGCATGGATATCTCTTGCTAGAACGACTTTGTCTAATTCTTTCTTGTTGATTCTCTCTACAGCTTTTTTAACACTTTCTTGCCACTGCGTTGTTGAAATTGTTCCATCACTCCAAGAGACATTTACTGGAGAGTGAGGGACTTCTTTTGGTGCATAAATTTCCGCTTTGATTTTCTCTATATCTTTGTTACCGATAACAGTTAACCAAGTTTTTTCATTATTTTGACCCACAATTACTTCAGGAACTACAACAACACTTTGATCATCTGACAAGTACGAGAAGGAAACAAAAGCTATTGCCCCAGAACTTGAGGTCATCACTTCATCTCTTACAGAGGAATTATCAACAAATTCTTTCCACCATTTGTGGGCTCTAGAGAATCTTTCTGATCCAGAAAAGTTCTCACTGGAGTTTACCCCCCAGGCAACAATTCCCTGATTGTTTCTCACCCAAGAAAAAACTTCACGTGAGCCAACATCTGGAATCAAGCTGATTAAATCAACTTTTTTCGATAGTTCAATTGTTCTAATCGGGGTATTAGAAAAATTTTCAACAGCAGTGGGCCTTGACATATTTATAGACTACGCCTGAAGTTATAAACCAGCCACAAGTGGCAAAAAACTGTGGGGCTGACAGAATAAGAATATGTCTCGAGCGTCCTTAACTAAAAATCCTAGAGAAGTAGCAGCAATGTTTGATCGAGTTGCTGCAAAATATGACATCACTAATGATGTTTTAGCTTTTGGGCTTACGCACTTATGGCGTCGGGCTACCGCAGCAGCAGTTGCTGCCAAAAAGGGTGAAAAGATTTTGGATCTAGCTGCAGGAACTGGAACAAGTTCAATTGCATTTGCTAAAACTGGTGCACAAGTAATTGCATGTGATTTTTCATTAGGAATGTTAAAAGAAGGACATAAAAGATCACCACAGTTGAATTTTTCAGCCGGAGACGCACTGTCATTACCATTTGCTGACGAAACCTTTGATGCAGTAACTATTTCATTTGGAATTAGAAATGTTAATAATGTTGATTTAGCTTTAAAAGAAATGTTTAGAGTAACAAAACCTGGAGGCAGGATAGTTGTTTGTGAATTCTCTTCACCAACCTTTGAACCTTTTAGAAATATCTATATGGAATATTTAATGAAGGCCTTGCCTGCAATTGCCAAGAAAACATCATCAAACCCAGATGCCTATGTTTATTTAGCAGATTCAATCAGAGCTTGGCCTAATCAAAAAGATTTTGCAGCACAGATAAAGAACTCAAATTGGTCAAACGTAAAATGGAAAAATCTAACTGGTGGAATAGTGGCACTACACAAAGCAGAGAAGAATAAATAAATGAATACACAAAACGATGCAGATGTAATAGTGGTGGGAGCTGGTCCAGCTGGTTCAGCTACTGCATTTCACTTAGCAAATAGAGGTTTAGATGTTTTGATGTTTGAGAAAACAAGTTTTCCTAGAGAAAAAGTTTGTGGAGATGGTTTAACACCACGAGCAGTGAAACAGATTCTTGATATGGGAATTGAACCAACAACAGAAAATGGTTGGTTAAGAAATAAAGGTTTAAGAGTTATTGGTGGAGGACATCGTTTAGAACTTGATTGGCCAGATATTGACGGTTTTCCAAATTATGGATTAGTAAGACCAAGATCTGATTTTGATGAATTAATAGCAAGGACTGCACAAAAACGTGGAGTTCGTTTACATGAAAAAACCAGAGTTACAGGTCCCATCATGGATGAAAAAACTGGACGCATGGTTGGGGTAACAACAAAAAATTCAGATGGAACCGAATCAAAACATTTTGCAAAAGTTGTTGTAGCTGCAGATGGAGTATCAAGTCGTATGGCATTAGCCCTTGGTTTAGCAAGAAGAGAAGACAGACCAATGGGAGTAGCTGTTAGAACTTATTACAAAAGCCCAAGAACAAATGATGATTATTTAGAATCATGGTTAGAACTAAAAGATCAAAATAAATTATTACCTGGTTACGGTTGGATTTTTGGTATGGGAGATGGAACTTCAAATGTTGGATTAGGAATCCTTGATTCATCACCAGTATTTCAAAGCATTGATTACAAAGATTTGTTAAAACGTTGGCTTGACCAAACACCAGTTGAGTGGGGTTTTCGAGATGAAAATATGACACAACAAGTTCGTGGTGCAGCTTTACCGATGGGATTTAATAGACAACCTCATTACACAAAAGGAATGATTTTAGTTGGCGACTCAGGTGGAATGGTTAATCCATTTAACGGTGAAGGAATTGCTTATGCCATGGAAACAGGTCAAGTGGCAGCAGAAGTTATTGAAAAGGCAGTAAAAGCAAAATCATCTTTTGCTATGGAAACAGAACTTCATAACTATCCAGTGGTGCTAAAAGATCGCCTCGGTGGTTATTACACATTAGGTAGAGTTTTTGTTAAATTAATTGGTAATCCTCAGATAATGCAGATTGCAACGAAGTATGGAATGGCCTCAAAGCCGTTGATGAGATTTACTTTGAAATTGTTGGCTAATCTTTATAGCCCAGCGGGTAAAACTAAATCTGATCGAATTATTAATGCGTTAACTAAAATCGCTCCTGCTGCATGAACTTATGTATCACCTGCAACAAAAACTAGGGTTTGCACAATTGCACAATTGCACAAGTGCGAAGAGCGGCTGTCGTTCTATATCCCCTCAAAGTCACTCAATAGACTCATATTTGAACTTGGTGTTTTTACTCTTCAAATCGCAAAACTTAAGGAGTAATAAGTGAATACTGCTTGGCCAATTGTTGGGCTAGGAGCCCTAGCTTTTGCCTTTGCAGCTTTCTCAATTGTTGCGGGTGCTCTCGCCGGACCTAAGGTCTATAACCGAGCAAAACTTTCAGCTTATGAATGTGGAATTGAACCAACTCCACAACCTGTTGGTGGTGGAAGATTTCCAATTAAGTATTACTTAACAGCAATGCTATTTATTATTTTTGATATTGAAATTGTTTTCCTATATCCATGGGCGGTCTCATTTGATCAACTTGGTTTATTTGGAGTAGTTGAAATGCTGCTGTTCATCGGAACAGTATTTATTGCCTACGCCTATGTTTGGCGCCGCGGCGGACTTGAGTGGGAATAAATGGGAATTGAAGAAAAATTACCAAGTGGAGTGATGTTAACTTCAGTTGAGCAATTAGCTGGTTACGTTCGTAAATCTTCTTTGTGGCCTGCAACATTTGGTTTGGCATGTTGTGCAATTGAAATGATGGCAACAGGTGCCGGTAGATATGACTTAGCAAGATTTGGAATGGAAGTTTTTAGAGCAAGTCCAAGACAAGCAGATTTAATGATTGTTGCTGGACGAGTAAGTCAAAAAATGGCACCAGTGTTGCGACAAATTTATGATCAAATGGCTGAACCTAAATGGGTTCTAGCAATGGGTGTTTGTGCATCTTCTGGTGGAATGTTTAATAACTACGCAATTGTGCAAGGTGTTGATCACGTTGTACCAGTAGATATGTATCTTCCTGGATGTCCACCAAGACCTGAAATGTTAATGGATGCAATTTTGAAAATTCACGATCAAATTCAAGATATGAAACTTGGTAAACAAAGAGAGAAGCAAGTAATTCAACTTGAAGATCACAGTTTGAAAGAATCTCCACTTATTGAATTAAAAGGTCTTCTTTCATGAGTGACAAAGAAATAATTACTACTAACGAAACACCAATACTTAAAGATGTTGTTAAGGGTGCTTTTGGAAGTTCAACTTCAGCAGGAGACACTTCAGGTTTTGGTGGATTAGTAACAACGATTCAAGCAGCACCTAGTGCACAAAGACCTTATGGAAGTTACTTTGATGAAATAGCAGATGCCCTAGAAAAAGCTTTACCTTCTCAGAAAGTAACTTTCGAACAAGCAATTGAAAGAGTTGTAGTGCAAGTTGATCAATTAACTTTAATGGTTAAAAAAGAGCACTTAAAAGCTGTGGCTCGAGTTTTAAGAGATGATCCTGCACTTCGATTTGAAATGTGTATGGGAGTTGCGGGTGCTCATTGGCCTAAAGAAAAGAATCGTGAATTACACGCCATATATCCATTTGTTTCAATTACAAATAACAGAAGAGTGATGATTGAAGTAGTTACCTCAGAAACCGATCCACACATTCCATCAATTACAGATATTTATCCTTCTAACAATTGGCACGAAAGAGAAACTTATGATTTCTTCGGAATTATTTTTGATGGACACCCATCTTTAACAAGAATTGAAATGCCAGATGATTGGGTTGGCTATCCACAAAGAAAAGATTATCCACTTGGTGGAATCCCAGTTGAATATAAAGGAGCAGTAATTCCTCCTCCAGATGAAAGAAGAAGTTACAGCGGATGAGTACAGATATTTTTTCAGGTTCTTATGACACAACCCAAGGTCGTGTTTACACACTTTCAGGTGGAGATTGGGACACAGTATTAGGTTCCACTGCTGGTGAACGTGAACGAATTGTTGTAAACATGGGACCACAACATCCATCAACACATGGTGTACTCAGATTAATTCTTGAATTAGATGGTGAAACCGTAACTGAAGCTCGTTGTGGAATTGGTTATTTGCATACTGGAATTGAAAAGAACATGGAATATCGTTCTTGGGTTCAAGGAACTACTTATGTAACGCGGATGGATTACTTATCCCCAATATTTAATGAAACAGCATATTGTTTAGCAGTTGAAAAAATGCTGGGAATTACCGATCAGATTCCAGATCGCGCCAACACAATTCGTGTTTTGTTAATGGAATTAAACAGAGTTTCTTCTCACTTAGTTGCCTTAGCAACAGGTGGTATGGAACTAGGTGCATTAACTGCAATGACAAATGGTTTTAGAGACAGAGAATTAATTCTTGACCTATTTGAAATGATCACAGGTTTAAGAATGAATATGGCTTATGTCAGACCTGGTGGAGTAGCAGTAGATCTACCTGTTGGAGCTGAAAAGAAAATTGAAGAAACAATTAAGTTATTAAGAACTAGATTTAAAGATAACTTCAATATTTTAGTTGACAACCCAATTTGGACTGCCAGAACAAAAAATGTTGGAGTACTTGATTTAACAGGCTGTATGGCACTTGGAATTACTGGTCCAGTTTTGAGATCAACAGGTTTGCCTTGGGATTTAAGAAAAACTCAACCTTATTGTGGATATGAAAATTATGAATTTAATGTTGTGACAGAAAATACCAGTGATACTTATGGTCGATTCTTAATAAGAATGCGTGAAATGCATGAATCTTTAAACATTGTGGAACAAGCTTTAACTCGCCTAAAACCAGGACCAGTAATGGTTGAAGATAAATCAATTGCCTGGCCTGCTCAATTAGCACTTGGTTCAGATGGTTTAGGAAACTCACTTGATCACATCAGAAAAATCATGGGCCAATCAATGGAATCTCTAATTCATCATTTCAAGTTAGTAACCGAAGGATTCAAAGTTCCAGCTGGACAAGCCTATGTTGCAATCGAATCGCCTAGAGGAGAACTTGGTGCATTAGTGATTAGTGATGGTGGAACAAAACCTTATCGAGTTCACTTCCGCGATCCATCATTTAATAATTTGCAAGCAGTTGGCCCAATGGGCGAAGGCGGACAAGTAGCTGACTTAGTTGCTGCAGTTGCTTCAATTGATCCAGTAATGGGTGGTGTTGATCGATGAGTATTAAAGCCATCACAGATGAAGATATTAAAAACTTAGAAATATTGGCAGCGAAATATCCAGAAAGAAGATCAGCTTTACTTCCAATGCTTCACTATGTGCAATCAATTCAAGGAATGGTTTCACCAGCAGGAATTCAAACTTGTGCCAAAGTATTGGATTTAACTCCAGCAGAAGTAGCTGCAGTTGCCACGTTTTACACAATGTTTAAAAGATTTCCCATGGGTAAACACCACATTGGGGTGTGCACAAATACTTTATGTGCATTGCTTGGCGGAGATGAATTATGGAAAGAATTAACTGACACTCTTGGCATAGGACATGACGAAACAACAGTAGAAGGCTTATTCACAATTGAAAGAATTGAATGTCAAGCTGCTTGCACCGTTGCACCAGTTGTCACAGTCAATTGGGAATTTATGGATTCAATGACACCAAAATCTTTAAGAGAATTAATTGAAAAACTAAAACTTGGTGCACCTGTTCAATCAACTCGTGGTGTACAAATTACTTCAATTTCAGATTCCGAAAGATTGTTAGCAGGATTTAATGACGGAAAATATGCTGATTCACCACGAGCTGATGATTCAATGCTTGCAGGTTTAAGAGTTGCTAAGGAAAGAAATATGAGTGCACCTGCAGGAAAAGGTGTGAAATAAAATGGCATTAACACCAGTACTTACTGCTCATTGGGATGATCCAAAATCATTTGAAATCGAAAGTTACAAAAAATATGGTGGCTATGTTGCTTTAAGTAACTCTTTGAAAATAACACCCGATGAAGTTATTGGAATTGTTAAAGACTCAGGTTTAAGAGGTCGCGGTGGTGCAGGTTTTCCAACTGGAATGAAATGGTCATTTGTTCCGCAAAATGATGGAAAAGAACACTACTTAGTTGTAAACGCAGATGAATCAGAACCAGGTGCTTGCAAAGATATTCCACTTATGTTGGCAAATCCACATTCATTAGTTGAAGGTGTGGCAATTGCTTCCTATGCAATTCGAGCAAATAAAGCTTTTATTTATATTCGCGGAGAAGTTCCACACGCAATAAGAAGAGTGATGAATGCTGTGGAGCAAGCTTATGCAGCAGGTTTTCTTGGTAAAAATATTCAAGGTTCAGGATTTAATTTAGACATAGTTGTTCACGCAGGAGCTGGTGCTTATATTTGTGGTGAAGAAACTGCACTACTTGATTCACTTGAAGGTCGACGCGGGCAACCAAGATTAAAACCACCGTTTCCTGCCGTTGCAGGACTTTATGCCTCACCAACAGTTGTTAATAACGTTGAAACTTTGGCAAGTGTTCCTGCAATTATTTTGAATGGTGCCGATTGGTTTAAATCAATGGGAACAGAAAAATCTCCAGGATTTAAATTATTTGCAGTTTCTGGTCACGTTAATCGTCCAGGAATTTTTGAAGCAGCCCTTGGTACAACAATGAGTGAACTTCTTGATTATGCCGGTGGGATGCGTAAGGGAAGTAAATTAAAGTTTTGGATTCCTGGTGGATCTTCAGTGCCAATGTTGACACCAGAACATATTGATATTCCAATGACTTACGAAGATTTAAGTGCTGCTGGAACAATGCTTGGTACTGGCACACCAATGATGTTTGATCACACCACAAGTGTTGTTAAAGCTGTAAGTAGATGGCTTGAATTTTATAAACATGAATCTTGCGGAAAGTGTACACCTTGTCGTGAAGGCACATATTGGATAACAGGAATTTTGGAAAAGTTTGAACATGGCAAAGGTAAAGAAGAAGAATTATCAGTAATTAATGATGTGTGCGGACAAATTGCTGGCAGATCCTTCTGTGCTTTAGGTGATGCTGCAGCAACACCGTTTCCTGGTGCAATGAAATATTTTGCTGATGAATTTAGAGATGCAACCAGAATGGCAGCAGATGCATCGTTTCCACCAAGTGCTACAACTATTTTTGACAAAGCAGGTGTGTAATGACATTAACATCTGATAACAAGCAAACAAAAACAGATAATTTAATCACAGCAACCATTGATGGAATTGAAGTTCAAGTTCCTAAAGGAACATTAATTATTAGAGCAGCAGAAAGAATGGGAACGTTTGTCCCTAGATTTTGTGATCATCCTGCTTTAGCACCAGTTGCAGCTTGTCGAATGTGCTTAGTTGAAATTGAAGGAATGCCTAAACCACAACCATCTTGTGCAATTCCTTTGACAGAGGGAATGGTTGTTAAGACTCAAATGACTTCAAAAGTTGCTGAAGATGCACAAGCTGGAGTTATGGAATTCTTGTTAATAAATCACCCGCTTGATTGCCCAGTTTGCGATAAAGGTGGCGAATGCCCATTGCAAAATCAGGCAATGACAGCAGGTCGCGCTGAATCAAGATTTGAAATTGAGAAAAGAACTTTTCCTAAACCTATTGAATTAAGCTCAGAGATTTTGCTTGACAGAGAACGTTGCGTTGAATGTGCTCGATGCACCAGATTTTCAGAAGAAATAGCGGGAGATCCTTTCATTGAATTATTAGAACGTGGAGCAAAACAACAAGTTGGTATCGCAACTGATGAACCTTTTAATTCATATTTTTCTGGCAACACCGTTCAAATATGTCCAGTAGGAGCACTAACAAGTTCTTCCTACAGATTTAGATCAAGACCGTTCGATCTTGTTTCTGTTCCAACCACATGTGAACATTGCGCCTCTGGTTGTTCATTAAGAACTGATTATCGACGCGAAACTGTAATGAGAAGACTTGCTTGGGAAGATCCTGAAGTAAATGAAGATTGGAATTGTGACAAGGGCCGATTTGCATTTGCATACTTAAAAACTAATCGTTTAACTCAACCAAAAGTTCGCACAAAAGACGGCACACAAGTTGATGCACTTTGGCCTGACGCCCTTGATTTTGCTGCCAAAGGATTAAAAGAAGCTAATGGCAAAGTTGCAGTGTTACTTGGTGGTCGTTTAACAATGGAAGATGCTTACGCTTATTCCAAGTTTGCTCGTTTGGCTTTAGGAACAAATGACATTGATTTTAGAAACAGAGTAAATAGTGTTGAAGAACTTGATTTCTTAGGAAACTTTGTGGCAGGTTCTGCTGGTTCAGTTACCTACGCAGATTTAGAAAAAGCAAAAGATGTTGTACTAGTTAATTTTGAACCAGAAGAAGAGTCTCCAATCGTATTTTTGCGCTTAAGAAAAGCAGTAGCAAAATCTAAAATTAACATCATTGCAATCGCTCCTTATTTAAGTCGTGGATTAGAAAAAATAAATGCTGAAGTAATTGCCACCAAGCCAGGAGATGAAGCAAAAGTTATCCGTGGTTTAAACATTGCTCAGGAATCAATAATTCTTGTAGGAGAAAGAGCAGCAGCAAGCCCAGGAACTTTGAGCGCAGTATTAGAAGTAGCAGAAAAAACTAATTCAAAACTTTCTTGGATACCTAGAAGAGCTGGGGAAAGAGGTGCGATTGAAGTTGGCGCATTACCAAATCTTTTGCCTGGGGCACGACCGGTAACTGAAACAAGTGCACGAAGTGAAGTTGGTGCAATTTGGGGCGTTAACGCTTCAGATATTCCAAACAAACCTGGAAAAAATCATGCAGAAATTATTCAAGCTGCACTAAATGGTGAAGTAAAAGCTTTAATAATTGCAGGTTTAGATGTTTTGGATTCACCAGATCCTCAAGCATTAGGTCAAGCAATTAATGCCGTTGATTTTGTAATCACCTTAGGAATTCAAGAAAATTCATTAACACGTTATGCAAATGTTTCATTACCTGTTGCCCCAGTAACTGAAAAGTCAGGAACATTTATCAACTGGGAAGGAAGACCAAGACCATTTGGTAGAGCAATTTCTTCAACCAATGCGCTAACCGATGCTCGAGTCCTGGCAATGCTTGCTGAAACTTTAGGTTTTGAATTTGGGTTACAAACTATTGAAGAGTTAAGACAAGAACTTTCTTCATTTGGTAATTGGACTGGAAAGAAAATTGAAAAACCAGTTGTTAAAGAAGTTGGCGCTTTAGAAACTTCGCCATCAACTGCCATTTTGTCTACTTGGAATCTGTTACTTGATGATGGAGCACTTCAAAAAGGTGAAGAACATTTAGCTGGAACCCAAAGAACCGCTGTTGCACATATGAGTGAAAAAACAGCAGCAGATCATAAATTAGAGAATGATGACAAGGTCATTATTTCTAACGCTAGAGGATCAATAACTATCAAACTTGAAATTATTGAAATGGTTAATGATGTTGTGTGGATTCCAGCCAACAATCATGACAGCAAAGTTAAATCAAAACTTGGTGCAAAAGAAGGCGACATCGTGACAATTCAAAGGGGGAGTTTCTAATGAGAATTCTTCCTAATGTTGAACTAAGTGCCTTTGGAATTGATCCTTGGTGGGTCACTTTAATTAAAGTGGTAACAATTTTCGTCACACTAGTTGTTTTAACTTTGTTAGCAATTTGGGGCGAGAGAAGAATTGTGGCCCGAATGCAGATGCGCGTTGGTCCAAACAGAGTTGGTCCAGGTGGTGTCTTAATCGGATTGATGGATGGTGTGAAACTTGCACTTAAAGAAGATGTAATTCCGTTTACTGTGGACCGTGTTGTTTATATCTTGGCTCCAATAATTTCAGCGACCACAGCATTTATGACTTTTGCAGTTATTCCTTTTGGTCCTGAAGTTTCATTTTTTGGAGTTATCACTCCTTTGCAATTAACAGATTTTCCAGTTAGCGTTTTATATGTCTTAGCTATAGCAAGTGTTGGAATTTATGGAATTGTTTTAGCAGGTTGGTCTTCAGGCTCAACATATTCATTACTGGGTGGACTTAGATCTTCTGCGCAAATGGTTTCATACGAAATAGCTATGGGTTTATCGTTTGTGGCAGTTTTTCTTTACGCAGGTTCAATGAGTACTTCTCAAATAGTTGCCGCTCAAGAAAGAACTTGGTACATCTTGTTGCTGCTTCCATCATTTTTGATCTACGTAATTTCAATGGTAGGAGAAACAAATAGAGCACCATTTGATTTACCTGAAGCAGAAGGTGAATTAGTTGGAGGTTTTCATACTGAATATTCATCTTTGAAATTTGCTCTATTTTTCTTAGCTGAATACATAAACATGGTTACCGTTTCTGCTCTAGCTACTACTTTATTTTTGGGCGGCTGGCGGGCACCGTTTCCTTTTTCATTAATACCTGGGGCAAACGAAGGTTGGGTGCCACTGATTTGGTTCTTTGGCAAAATTGCACTGTTCTTATTCGTATTCATTTGGATGCGTGGAACTCTTCCAAGATTTAGATACGACCAATTTATGAATATTGGTTGGAAAATATTAATTCCTGCTTCATTGGCCTGGATTGTTATTGTGGCAATTACTAGAGGATTAAGAAATTCACTAGATCTACCAACAGGACAAACCATTGCCTTGTTAGGTTTGCCATTAATTGCTGTTGCTTTAGCAGTGTTTATTGCAGATTGGCGTAAGGCTAATGCTGAAGTAAACAATGAAGAAGCAGAAGTTGAGATTACAGAAGTAAATCCGTTTGCAGGGGGACATCCTGTTCCACCACTTCCTGGTCAAGTATTAGTTGAACCAAGTGCTACCAAACAAGGGATATTAAATGGCTGAGATTCCACAAATTATTAGAGCTTTTGGTGTCACTTTTAGATCTATGTTTAGAAAAGTTACAACCGAACAATACCCTGAAGAAAAAGTTCCTACACAAGCAAGATTTCACGGTAGACATCAACTAAATCGTCATCCTGACGGATTAGAAAAATGTGTTGGTTGCGAACTTTGTGCTTGGGCTTGTCCTGCTGATGCAATTTATGTTGAAGGTGCTTCTAATGAAGAAGGAGAAAGATTTTCTCCAGGTGAGCGCTACGGCCGTGTTTACCAAATAAATTATCTGCGCTGTATTGGTTGCGGACTATGCATTGAAGCTTGTCCAACCAGAGCATTAACAATGACAAATGAATATGAATTAGCTGATAATTCAAGAAGTAAATTAATTTATGAAAAAGATGATTTACTTGCACCAATACTTCCTGGAATGGCAACTCCACCCCATTCAATGATTGATGATTATGTGGCCCAGGATTATTACGATGGCAAAGTTAAAGGTGCATCTGCTGAACAGTTTGCTGAAGTAGAAATCAATAAACAAAAAGGGCAAAGTGTTTAATTAAATGATTAATACCTATTTAAAGCTAGCTGAAGTATCACAAAACTCAATTTCATTTGAACCATTTGTATTTTGGGTTTGTGGGGGATTAGCTGTTATAGGAGCTATCGGAATGTTGATCTCACATAAAGCAGTTCACAGTGCTTTATGGGTGGCATTGACCATGATCAATTTAGCTGTTTTATATGTAGTTCAATCAGCTCCATTTTTAGGTGTAACACAAGTAGTTGTTTACACCGGAGCAGTAATGATGTTGTTTCTGTTTGTGTTAATGATTGTGGGAGTTGATGCATCAGATTCACTCGTTGAAACAATCAAGGGGCAAAGAAGAGTCGCAATCCTGGCTGGCGTTGTTCTAGTAATTGCTCTAGTTCTACTTTTGGGCAACTCGTTTTCAATCCAAGCAGCAGAATTAGCTAATGCAGATTCAGCCTATGGAGGAAACGTTCAAGGAATTGCTGCCCTACTTTTTGGCAAATATGTTTTGATTTTTGAATTAACTTCTGCACTATTAATTACTGCAGCAGTAGGTGCGATGGTGTTAGCTCATAAAGAAAGAACTGCTCCTAGAAAAACTCAAGCAGTAATGGCTAAAGAACTTTTTGCCAGCGGTAACTACAAAGGACCGCTTCCTTCACCAGGTGTTTACGCCAGACACAATTCAGTGGACACCCCGGCACTTTTGCCAGATGGTTCAGTATCTGAAATTTCACTTCCAGGACCAATCGTTGCTCGCGGTTCTGCTAAACCTGTTAACCAAAATGACATAAATGAAGTGCAAATAATTTCTGAAGGCTTAGGACTTGTCTCAACCGATGAAGAAGGTGACAAGTGAATCCAAGTGCATATTTAGTTTTATCTGGAATCATTTTCTCCATTGGTGCTCTTGGAGTTTTGTTAAGAAGAAATGCCATCGTTGCATTTATGTCAGTTGAATTAATGCTTAACGCAGCAAATCTTGCATTCGTAACAGGTTCTCGTGTGTGGGGACAACTTGATGGACAAACCGCAGCATTTTTTGTGATGGTTGTAGCTGCTGCTGAAGTAGTTGTTGGTTTAGCAATCATTCTCACAATTTTTAGAACTAGAAATTCAGCATCAGTTGACGAAGCAAGTTTGCTTCGTTGGTAATTGGAAAAGAGTAAAAATTGATTGCAACGGTTATTGCCCTGCCAGCGCTAAGTGCATTATTACTACTTACGCTTGGCAAAAGATCAAATAAATTTGGACCTGGTTTAGCAATAGCTGCATCTACTGGTTCATTTTTGATTGGATTGTGGCAATTTTTGCAAATGGTGGCTAGACCTGAAGAAGAAAGAGCTGTGATCACCACAGTTTATGAGTGGCTGGCAGTACCTGCAGCAGGATTTAAAGTTAACTTTGCACTTCAACTAGATCAATTATCAATCTCATTTGTTTTGTTAATTACATTTGTGGGAACACTTATCCATATTTACTCACTTGGATATATGGCTCACGATGAGAACAAACGTAAATTTTTTGCATATTTAAATCTCTTTGTGGCAGCAATGCTTTTATTGGTTTTGGCTGATAATTATTTGCTTTTGTATGTGGGCTGGGAAGGTGTGGGATTAGCTTCCTATTTGTTGATTGGATTCTGGCAACATAAACCAACTGCTGCAGTAGCAGCGAAAAAAGCATTTGTTGCTAATCGCGTTGGAGATTTTGGTTTGTCATTAGCAATCATGACAATGTTTATAGTTTTTGGATCTGTTTCTTTTTCAGATGTCAATCAAGGAATTAGTGGTGCCCCTGCTTGGGTTTCTTTAACACTTGGCTTACTACTTCTTCTTGCAGCCTGTGGTAAGTCTGCACAATTTCCACTGCAATCTTGGTTACTTGATGCAATGGAAGGACCAACACCAGTTTCAGCACTAATTCACGCAGCAACCATGGTTACTGCGGGTGTTTATTTAATCGTTCGAAGCGCATCGATATTTAATGCCAGTGAAATTGCGCAAACTGCAGTAGTAATTATTGGTGCAATCTCATTATTAATGGGTGCCATCATTGGTGCAGCTAAAGATGATATTAAAAAATCATTGGCAGGTTCCACCATGAGTCAAATTGGTTACATGGTTTTGGCAGCAGGTTTAGGTCCAATTGGTTATGTGTTTGCAATTTTGCACTTAATAACTCACGGTTTCTTTAAAGCTGTTATGTTTCTTGGCGCAGGTTCAGTAATGCATGCCACAAATGACAACGTCGACATGAGACGCTACGGCGGATTATCCAAAGTCATGATTTTTACAACAATTACATTTTTCATCGGTTATTTAGCAATTATTGGAATTCCACCATTTGCTGGTTTTTACTCAAAAGATCACATCATCGAGGCAGCGCTAAGTCATTCTTGGTGGGCAGGTGCAGCTGTTTTATTTGGCGCAGGCCTAACTGCTTTTTATATGACTCGAATGGTTGTAATGACTTTTGTTTCCAAACCTCGTTGGGAAGATGACGTTCATCCACATGAATCTCCACTATCCATGACTTTGCCAATGATTGTTTTGTCTATTGGTGCTGCTTCTTTGGGAATTATTTTGACTAATGATCACATGTTTGAACACTGGTTAGAACCAGTTACAGGATTTGTTGAGCCAGAACCACCATTTTCAATTCAGACAATAACAATTATCACCTTAAGCGTGGTAGCAGTTGGAGTTCTTTCTGCAATTTGGCAATACAGAAGAATTGCCAGAGTTGCGCCAAAGAAAGTCTCCCTTGTTGTTGCAGCTGCAAGAAAAGATTTATATGGCGATGTTATGAACGAAGCTTTGTTGATGAGACCAGGTCAAGGCTTAACTAGATTACTTAACATTTTTGATAAATCAGTTGTTGATGGTTTTGTAAATGGAATCGGATCTTTCACAGGTGGAGTTTCAGCAAGACTTAGAAGAAGTGAAACTGGTTATGTTAGATCTTATGCAATGTCGATTGTTTTAGGCACCGCAATTCTAGTTGTTGCACTTTTGATTGTAGGTCTATAAATGAACTTTCCATGGTTATTACTAATACTTTTAACTCCTTTAATTGCAACGGTTTTATTATTTATCCCTAAGAAGTATGTTGTATTTAAAGACAATCAAATTGCTCTCTATTCTTCATTAATTACTTTACTTTTTGTAATTGTTGTAGCTTTACAATTTGATATAGATTCAAATGCAGCAACTCAATTTGATATTTCTTTTGACTGGATTCCAATATTTGGTATTTCTTTTCATTTAGGTTTAACAGGAATTTCATTAGTCCTAGTTGGGCTAACCGCAGTTTTAACTCCAATTGTGTTGCTTGCTACAGAACACGAAGTACAAAAGAAAAACAAAGAATTTTTGATGTGGATTCTTTTAACTCAAGCTTGCGCTCTGGCAGTATTTCTAGCTAGAGATCTGTTCTTGTTTTACGTAGTTTTTGAAGCAATGCTAATTCCAATCTTTTTCTTAGTTGGAAGATTTGGTGGCCCAAGAAGAAGTGCTGCGGCATTGAAGTTTTTGTTATTCGGACTTGCTGGTGGATTAGTTATGTTGGCCGCAGTCATTTGGCTTTATTTTGTGGGAGCAAGTCAGCTTGGTCGTGGCACATTCTCGATAACAGCTTTAAGCAATGAATTATCAATTGATACCTGGACTGAGCGCTGGTTATTCCTGGGATTCTTTTTTGCATTTGCTTTAAAGGCACCGATGGTTCCTGGTCACACATGGCTTCCTGACACTGCAGAACAAGCAACTCCTGGAACTTCCACAATGTTGATCGGAATTTTAGACAAGGTTGGAACTTATGGAATGTTGGCAATTTTGTTACCAATATTTCCAAATGCATCAAGAGAATTTGCACCAGCAATAATTGGTCTTGCTGTCTTTGGAATCATTTATGGTGCTTTAGTAGCTATAGCGCAAAAAGATATGAAACGTACCTTTGCCTACATTTCAATCTCACATTTTGGTTTTATCGTTATGGGAATTTTCTCTTTCACAAGTATTGGAATGCTTGGATCAATGGTCTATATGGTGGCACACGGAATTTCTACAGCAGGACTATTTCTAACCGCAGGCTATTTGATTAGACAAAAAGATAACTCGCTAATAAATAGTTTTGGTGGCTTAACAAAAGTTGCTCCGGTGATGACAGGATTTTTCCTAATTTCATCTTTGGCCTCAATTGCACTTCCAGGTATGGCAGGATTTGTGGCTGAGTTTATGGTATTGACTGGAACATTCCAGAGATATCCAATACCTGCAATCATTGCAACTTTGGCCATTATTTTGGCCGCTATTTATATGTTGTGGCTATACCAAAGAGTCTTTACTGGTGCTGAAGTAAAAGAATCAAAAAACATTGTTGATTTAAATAAAAAACAAATTCTAATATTGTCACCAATTGTTGTTTTAACTGTTTTGTTTGGTCTTTATCCAGCCCCGGTAGTAAAAATTGCTGAACAAGCGGTTTCTAATACGATGACTTATGTAGGCGCAGTAGATCCTCAACCATTAATTGGAAAAGCGGTTAATCCATGATCCAAACTGTGCTTAACTCCATTCCAACCCCTAATTTTGAATACGCCTTGTTGTCACCAATTTTGATTATGTTTGCAGCAGCTTGTTTAGGCGTTTTAGTTGAAGCATTTTTCTCAATCGAAAAAAGAAGATTTGCTCATCTCATACTTATCTTCACCTCTTTGTTATTAGCGTTTTTTGCAGTTGTATTGCAATCTGGACCAAGTGGTCGAGCTCTTGTTGCCAATGGCACCGTGGCCCTTGATGGACCAGGTTGGATTTTGCAGGGAACAATTTTATTGTTAGCAGGTTTAAGTGCACTTCTTTTTGCAGAGTCAAAAGTTGATCCACTGGGAGATTCATTTGCTTCCCGCGCATCAACTTTGCCAGGAGGAGAAGAAGAAAAAGTTGTTACCAAATTAGGTTGGACTCAAACTGAAATTTGGCCACTGTTCTCATTTTCAATCACAGGCATGCTGCTCTTTGTTACCGCTAATGATTTATTAGTACTTTTCGTAGCCCTAGAAGTAATGAGCTTGCCACTGTATTTATTAGCAGGATTAGCTCGAAGAAGAAGATTACTTAGTCAAGAAGCAGCACTTAAGTATTTCATTTTAGGTGCACTGGCAAGTGCGATTTTACTTTTTGGAAGCGCTCTGACTTATGCATACACCGGGTCTCTTGAGTTTGGTCAAATTTCAAATGGAATAAGTTCGGCCAACAATGCACCAGGATTGCTAACTGCTGCAATTGCTTTAGTTGCGGTGGGAATGTTATTTAAAGTTGGAGCAGTTCCATTTCACCAATGGGTTCCAGATGTTTACACCGGTTCACCAACACCAGTTACCTCCTTTATGGCAGGAGCTGTAAAGGTTGCAGCATTTGGTGGATTACTAAGAGTTTTCTACGTTGCATTTGGCGCACTTGTTTGGGATTGGCGTCCACTTATTTGGGTTGTTGCGGGTTTAACAATGGTGGTGGGAAGTGTTATTGCTCTTGCCCAATCTGACTTTAAGAGAATGCTTGCATACTCATCTATTGCAAACGGTGGATTTATTCTGGTTGGATTTTCTGCAACTAATAGACCAGCAATAGCAGCAGTTTTGATTTATTTAATTGCTTACTCATTTGCCACAGTTGGCGCATTTGCCTTAATTACTTTAATCAGAGAACAAGCTGGAGAAAGTTCAAGTTTAATTCGCTGGAAAGGGTTAGGTAAGAAATCTCCATTAGTAGCAGGACTCATGTCCTTGTTTATGTTGTCTTTTGCAGGAATTCCACTAACTAGTGGATTTACCGCCAAATTCTCAGTCTTCACAGCTGCAGTAACAGGTGGAGCAACCCCACTTGTATTAATTGGAGTTTTGGCAAGTGTTATTGCTGCGGTGTTTTACATCAGAGTAATTATTTTAATGTTCTTTAGTGAACCAATTCCTGATGGACCTTTTGTGGTTGTGCCAAGTATTTTCACAACTATTGCAATTACATCAAGTGCTGTTGTCACAATTCTGTTAGGTCTTTTCCCACAAATTATTATTGATCTGGTTAGCTCTGCGTCAGTGTTCTTAAGATGAGTAAAGTAAACGTTCCTGAAATGTTGATTGCTGATGACAAATTAAAAGAATTCCTAAGCCAAGGAATTAAAAGAACTGAAGAGTTCCTAGAAATAGAATCTGCATCCCCATACAGTCCATTAACTGAAATAACTCAACATCTTCTTCTTGCTGGTGGCAAAAGAATCAGACCAGTATTAGTTTTTCTCTCTTCACAGTTTGGTAAACCAGATATTGACCGTTTAGCAAAAGTGGCGGCCGCAATTGAATTTATTCATGTAGCAACTCTTTATCACGATGATGTGATGGATGAAGCATCCTTAAGAAGAGGTGTGCCATCAGCAAATGCAAAATTTGGTAACACCAACGCAATTCTTGCTGGAGACTTTCTTTTTTCAAGAGCATCAGCAATTGCAGCTGAATTAGGTCCGCACGTCGTTACCACTCTTGCTGACACTCTTTCAGTTCTTTGTGAAGGACAAATTCGTGAAGCAATGGGAGCCGGAACAAGTGATCCCATTAAGCATTATTTAGAAGTTTTGAAACAAAAAACTGGTTCACTTATTGAAACCTCAGCAGCTTTGGGTGCATATCTTTCAGGAGCAGATGATTTAGTTTCAGCAGCTTTGAGTAATTACGCTCACAATGTTGGACTGGCATTTCAGATATCTGATGACATTTTAGATTTACAAGGTGATTCAGCAAAATCAGGAAAAACTATCGGCAAAGACTTACTAGAAGGTATTCACACCTTGCCTGTGCTTTCAGCATTGTCTTTAGATAAAGATCAAAGTCTTAAACAATTATTGGATGATGTTAAAGGTAACCCTGCATTAATTCAAACCACAATTGAGAAAGTTAAAGAATTAGGTGGATTTGATGTAGCAACTCTTCATTTGGAAAGTTTGATTGATCAAGCAATGGCTTCTCTTGATTCTGTGCCTAAAGGTAGTGCTCGTGATGCACTTGTGCAATTTGCTGAATGGCTTACAAAAAGAAACAGTTAAATTCTGTTACTTCGATAAGTTTTAATCGCATCGTAGCTAAACACTGATACTGCTAGCCACACAATTAGAAAACCAATCCATCTGGCTGGACTCATTGGTTCGTCAAAAACTAAATAACCCAAAGTAAATTGCAATATTGGGCCCAAAGCTTGCAACAAGCCGATTACCACTAAAGGAATTCTCACCACTGCGGTTCCAAATAAAAGTAACGGAACGACAGTAACAATTCCTGCTGTTGCTAACCAAAATGAATGTGTTGTTCCATGGTTTACAAAACTTAATTCATTTTTACTATTCAGATAAAACAGAAAAGCGGAGAAAAATGGGGTCAGCATTAATGTCTCTATCGTCAAACTTGGAATAGCATCAACATTTGCCATCTTTTTAACAAGACCATAGAAACCAAATGAAAACGCTAGGCTAAGTGCTATGTATGGGGGATGTCCCAGCGTAATTGTTAGAAATGTGACAGCGATGAAAGTAAATCCAACTGCAACTTTTTGCAGTGTTCTCAATTTTTCTTTTAAAACTATTACCCCAAGTGCCACAGACACCAGAGGATTAATGAAATATCCGAGTGATGTTTCTATCACGTGACCATTGTTTACGGCCCAGATAAATACCCCCCAATTTATTGTTATAAGAATTGAGGCAAAGAACAGAAGTAACATTTTTTGTTTATCAACTAAAGCAGCTTTTACTTCCACCATTAGGTTTCTGAAATAAACAATTACTAGTAGCAAACCCAATGACCAAACAACACGATGAGCAAGAATTTCAGGTGCTGAAGCAGGTTTTAGTAATTGCCAATAAAGAGGGACAACACCCCAAATAAGGTAAGCCCCAACTCCAGCCAAGAGCCCTGAGTTGTACCTAGCTTTTTGCTCAGCCTGATTCAATTACGCGTCATTTCCAAATTGTTGAGGAACCTTAGTCTAGGCAACTTGCTACTTCTATCTCCACAAGGTCAACTAAGGGGTGTGAAGTGGCGAAAAAACTGAATATCCGATACAAATAAAGAGCAGACCAAATTCATGTGAAAGGAAAGTTCTCCAACTATGCGTCGTTCGACTAATACATTCAAAACCATTTTCTTGCTGGGTTTTCTGGGACTATTTGTAATAGTGCTTGCTAGTTCATTTGGAGGATCAACTGGTCTTTGGTTTGGACTAATATTTGCAATTGGAATGAATGGTTTTGCATATTTCTATTCTGATCGTTTAGCACTAAAAGCAATGCGTGCTTATCAAGTAACTCCACAAACTGCACCTGTTTTATACAAAATTGTTAGTGATTTAGCAACGCAAGCAAATCAACCAATGCCTAGAGTTTATTTATCTCCCACCGCATCACCAAATGCTTTTGCTACTGGTCGAAATCCTCAGAATTCAGCAGTGTGCGCAACTGAAGGAATTATGAATCTTTTAACTGAAAAAGAACTAAGAGGTGTTATTGGTCATGAACTTGCTCACGTTTACAACAGAGATATATTGACTGCTTCAGTTGCAGCAACAATGGCAAGTGTCATGATGAGCATGGTTCAATTCTTTTGGTTATTTGGTGGAAGAGACTCCCAAAGATCTAATCCAATTGGTTCTATTCTTTTAATGTTTGTAGGCCCACTTGCCGCCACGATGTTACAACTTGCAATTGGAAGATCCAGAGAATTTGCCGCAGATGAAGACGGTGCAATTTTAACTCAAGATCCATTAGCGCTAGCTAGTGCTTTAAAGAAAATTGACGCAGGAATTTCTAATGCACCGATGAGACCAACTTCTGAAATGGAAACTGCTTCATCAATGATGATTGCTCATCCATTTAGAGGAAGTGGAATGGCAAAATTATTTTCAACACATCCACCAACTCAAGAACGTGTAAAAAGATTAGAAATGATGGCTCAACAGATGGGGCAGTCTTCTTAAAATCTTAAGCACCGTATGATTACCAAAGTACTAAATCATGGTAGCTTGCCCGAGTGGCCAAAGGGAGCAGACTGTAAATCTGCCGGTTCACGCCTACAGTGGTTCAAATCCACTAGCTACCACCAGACTCAAAATCAATAAATATAGTAATAAAAGAGGTATTGCCGCCTCGAAGTAAACGTGAAGAGAGTTTTTACTTCAGGGGTATTTAAACAAACTAAAGAGGGCGTTGAAGAAATCTAATTATAACGTTTCGGTATAGGTTAAGTAACGTTAATATATACGAATATACCAATTTTGTACCAGTTCAAAAAATCATTGACGGTAATAATCTAATTCATCTAAAGTTCTTAAATGACCACAACGGCCGAAAATAAGAATCTCGAAATAATTTGCGCCGGAATAATTGTTGCTGATGTTTTTCTTCCCCCAATGGATCGCATGCCGGATGAGGGAGAATTAATAGAAGTTGACGAACCAGCGCATCAAGTCGGAGGCTGTGCTTCTAACACAGCAATAGCATTATCAAAACTTGGGAAAAAAACAGGAATCATCGGAATGGTTGGTTCCGACGCTATTGGTGATCAACTTATTAGATTGCTAATCAATGAAAAGATAAATACTAACGCTGTATTCAAAACTAAGGAAGCTTCAACTTCACAAACAATTATTGTTCCTATTAAAAATCAAGACCGAAGGTATATTCACTATTTTGGAGCTAACTCTAAAATTAGTGTTTCCGACTTAGACAATGGCCTTAACGGATATTTATCTCCAAATAATATGAAAATATTTATATTTGGGGGATACTTACTGATGCCCAGTATAGACTCAAAAGAACTAGCAGAATTGTTCAGAAAATTAAAAGAAAAAAACTACACTATTATTTTGGATATTGCAGTAACAAGTAATCAAAGAGGAATTAGCGAAAAAATAAAAGACGTGCTACCTTATGTTGATTATTTTTTTCCCAATGACGATGAGTCGACTCAAATTACTAACCTTGAAAAACCCCAAGATCAAGCGAAATGCTTTATGGACTGGGGCGTAAAAGCTACTGCAATAACTTGTGGAACAAAGGGTGTTTTCTACAAAGATCTGGAATGTGTTTATCAGGTTGAACCTTACAAAATTAATTTTGTGGACGGATCGGGATCTGGTGATGCATTCACAGCAGGTATGGCTATTGGGATAAGCGAATCATGGCCAACGCTAGATTCACTAAAGTTCGGAGCAGTTTTAGGAGCATCTGTTTGCCAGGGGCTGGGCTGTAACACAACGTTATTTTCTAGAGATGAAGCAATCAATGAGATGTCGAAAATCAAAGTTAAGAGTTTAGTATGACGCTACATTCGCTTTCTTCAATATTAAATAATGCAGTCAAAGGTAATTATGCGGTTGGGTACTTTGAAAGTTGGGATAGTTACTCGTTTGAAGCCATTCTAGAAACAGCAGAAGAAGAAAAATCACCCATAATTATGGGATTTGGCGCAACAATGCTGGAAGATAATTGGTTGAACAAAAATGGCATCGAGTTCTTAGCTGCCAGTGGACGTGCACTCTTACAGAATGCACAAGTGCCTGTTGCCTTTTTACTAAACGAAACACACACATTGGAGCAAGCGATAAAAGGAATTGAAGTTGGTTTTAATACCGTCATGATTGATAGCCATAGGTGGGAAGTAGATAAAGCGAAAAAAGAAGTAAAAGAACTAGTTGAAATTGCCCATAAAAATAATGTTCAAGTAGAAGCCGAATTTGGAAGTTTGCCAGATTACCTAGGTGGAGAAATAGTTGATGCAAAATCCTATATGACTGATCCCGTAGAAGCTAAGAAGTTTGTGGAAGAAACAGGAATAGATTGTCTCGCCGTTGCTATTGGAAATGTTCATCTTTTAACAAAAGGTAGTGCAAACATTGACATCCAAAGACTTAAAGAGATAAAAAGTCAAGTAAACGTGCCACTTGCAGTACATGGGGGAACGGGTTTCCCAGATAATCAAATAAAAGAAGCAATCGCAAGCGGAGTTGCCAAATTTAATGTTGGGACTAGATTGAAAACAGATTTCTTTAAATCTGTGAGAAAGTATGTAACAAATCTAAATGATGATTATTTTGTTCACGATATAGTTGGGTCACACAAGAAAAGTGATTTTCTAGAAGTTGGCAAAGAGTCAATAAAAATAAATGTTAGAAAATTTATAAATCTATATGGCTCTGGAGGGAAAGTTAAATAATGACGATCCGAGAAATTGATCTAAAGAAACAAGATACTGATTTATTAATTTCACTATTTAAAAATATAATTCGTCTTAGAAAGTTTGAAGATAAAGTCTATCAACTTTTTCTTAAAGGAGAATTACCAGGAACTATTCATCAATATCAAGGACAAGAAGCCGTGGCCGTTGGCGTTTGTTCTGTACTTGAAAAAAATGATTGGATTACTTCAACGCACCGACCACATGGACATGCAATCGCAAAAGGTGTAACAATGCGTGACGCGATGGCAGAACTTTATGGTAAAGAAACAGGTTGTTGTAAAGGTAAAGGTGGCTCAATGCACCTTGGAGATCCTGCAGTTGGAATGGTTCCAGCTATTGCAATTGTCGCTGGCGGAATAAGTATTGTGACAGGCATTGGTCTTGCTTTCAAAATGAAAAAAACAAAGCAAGTTGCTGCATGTTTTTTTGGCGAAGGCGCCACTAACGAAGGTGCGTTCCATGAGGGTCTAAATATGGCTTCCTACCAAAAGTTACCCATAATTTATGTTTGTGAAAACAATATTTATGGTGCATCCACCTCTTACAACAAAACAACTTTAGTTGAAGACGTAGCAGAGCGAGTAAAAAGTTATGGGATGAGATCAGTAATTGTCGATGGTATGAATGTTGTAGAAGTTTACTTAGCCGCAAAAGCAGCAAAAGAATCTATTTTAAATGGAGAAGGCCCAATACTTATTGAAGCAAAAACCTATAGGTTTGCCGGTCACAGTAGAGGTGATGCTAAAAAGTATAGAACTAAAGAAGAAGAAGAATATTGGAAGAACTTAGATCCAATTGAAAGAATGAAAGATTCGCTGTTTGATAATAATTTACTTGATAACGAATCCTACGCTGTAATCCTAAAGAACATCCAAGAAGAAATTGATGATGCTGTTTTATTTGCCCAACAGTCTAATTTTCCACCAATTGAAGATGCCTTTATTGATGCTTACGCTTCTGAAATGAAATCACCTAGAGAGGTGCAACTATGACAACTAATCGCAGACTTGGTATCGGTGAAGCTATTCGGGAAGCTATTTCCGAAGAAATGCAAAGAGACCCAAACGTATTTTTAATTGGAGAAGACATTGGAATTCCTGGTGGTTTTGGTGGCGCATTTGGAGTCTATTTAGGTCTACCAGAAAAATTTGGGCACGAAAGAATTATTGACACTCCAATAAGTGAAAAAGCAATTATGGGAACGGCAGTTGGTGCTGCATTAATGGGGATGAGACCTATTCCAGATTTACAGTACTCAGACTTTATTTTTGAATGCATGGATGAAGTTGTTAACCAAGCTGCAAAGATTCGATATATGTCTGGCGGAAAATTAAAAGTTCCTTTGGTACTTCGTTGTCCCGTGGGAACAGCTAATCGAGGTGCACAGCACGGTCAGTCTCCAGAAAGTTATTTCATACATGTTCCTGGAATAAAGGTTGTGTGTCCATCGGATGCTTATGTTGCAAAAGGAATTATTAAAAGTGCAATTAGAGACGATGATCCTGTAATTGTGTTTGAACATAAATTACTTTATGGAAGTAAGGGAAGAGAATCTGCTGGCGGAATGGATTTGACAGCAGAGGTTCCAGAAGAAGAATACTTATTTCCAATTGGTAAAGCTTTGAAAAAGCGTAATGGGACTTCGATGACCATTATTTCAACTCATTTAACTCTTTATCGTTGTTTAGCTGCTGCTGAGGAACTTGTAGCAGAAGGAATCGACTGTGAAGTAATTGATCCGGTTTCCCTTCTTCCCTTAGACACAGACACTATTTATGAATCAGTTAATAAAACCAAAAAAGCTTTGATTGCTCATGAAGACACATTTACAGGTGGGTGGGGAGCAGAAGTAGCTGCTTTGATTTCACAAAATTGTTTTTATGACTTGAAAGCTCCAGTACAAAGAATTGCTGCATACGATGTTCCACTTCCGGTAACCCCAGTACTTGAACAATCGGTTGTTCCAAGTGTTGAAAGAATAAAAGAGAAAATACGACAATTACACAAGATGGGAAAATCCTAAATGGCTATCGAGATTAGACTCCCCGCACTTGGGCAAACTGCAGATGAAATGGAAATCCTTTCTTGGATAAAACAAATTGGTGATCGTGTAAGCGTTGCAGAAGCATTGCTGGTTGTAGAAACCGATAAAGCGCAAGTAGAAGTTGAGTCTCCAGATGAGGGAATCTTAATTAAAATAGTCGCACAACCAGGACAGGTTTTGAAAACAGGTGATTTAGTAGCCTACCTGGGAGTGGAGGGTGAAACTATTTAATGCTTCAAAAAAAAGTTATAAAAGAAAGACAAGAGTGGACTTTTTCTCAAATGAAAAGTGCTGGGATTATTTTAACAAATGAAGAAAAAGATAAAATTGAAGTATCAGATTTTGGTTTATCAAATCTTGATAAAATAGGTATCCAGTTATTGGTTTATGTAAACACTGAGCGAGTTTGCGCCAAAGAAATAGTTTTATTACCGAATCAAGTTTGTCCAGAACACAAGCATGTTTCTGAACAAGGAAATCTTGGTAAAGAAGAAACTTTTCGATGCAGAAAAGGAACAGTCTATTTAAATGTTGAGGGAGAAAAAACCTCGAATCCTATGGCAGATCCGTTTGAAAAAGAAAAAAATATCTATACTGTCTGGCACGAAATTGTTCTTAAACCAGGTGACCAACACACAATTTTTCCCGACACATTGCACTGGTTTCAAGCAGGCCCAGAAGGTGCCATAGTTACAGAATTCTCAACTAGAAGCACTGATGAATATGATGTTTTTACAGATAGACGTATAAAGAGAATTACCGAAGTTGTCGATTAATTAGTTTTAAGAATTATCTGAAATTAGTAAATTGTGTTGCAAAATCTAATTCTGTTTTTTCAACTAATCTCATAACTGTTTGTAAGTCATCTCGCGATTTACTGGTGACTCTCAATGTTTCACCCATAATTTGGGTTTTAATAGTTTTTGGTCCTTCATCACGAATTATCTTCGATAACTTCTTAGCATTTTCTTGAGAGATACCTGAATTAAAATTTCCAGTAATTTTATAGGTTTTACCTGAAGCTCTTGGATCATCTGCTTTAAAAGACTTTAAAGAAATGCTTCGTTTAATCAACTTTTCCTTAAAAACATCTAAAGCTGCTTTGGCTCGTTCTTCAGTACTGGATTCAATTTCAACACTTAATTCATTGAGCCACTTAATTTCTGTTTCAGTGTTCTTAAAATCAAAGCGTTGAGACAATTCTTTACTTGCTTGATTCAAAGCATTATCTGCTTCTTGGCGGTCAATTTTACTTACGATATCGAAGGAGTTATCAGCCATGTAAAAAAGTTACACCAGTTAGTTCTTCACTTGCACGCCATACTCGCTGAGCAAGTTCAGTATTTTTAGCTAATTTACTCATTCCTACTTTTTTAGGTTTTCCTCTAGCTTCTAGTAATCCTCGAGGTCCAAAGTAATCACCACTATTTGTATTGACCCAAGTACAAGCTGCAATCTGGGGAAGTGCACCATTTGCCGCACTTTGACCAAGAATCATGTTCAAAACTTTAGTTACTTGTAACTCAACGGCTTTTAGCTTGCCTGATTTTTTAGTTGCTGCCACTAATTGCAGGTTGGTATTGGCATAACCAGGATGGGCCACAGCAGTAATTATGTTTGAGTTAATTAGTTTAAGTCTTCTGGCTAATTCGCGAGTAAAAAGTAGATTTACTAGCTTGGTATTTCCATAAACAGTCCATGGAGAGTAATTAGCTTCATCGACATTTAATTCTTTTGCATCTCCATTTTTAAGTTTTCCTAAGCGGTGAGCAGATGAGGCAACATTTATGATGCGAGGATTTGTTCCTTTGCCAATTGCTTCAAATAAGAGTTGAGTTAGTAAGAAATGTCCTAAGTGATTAGTGGCCATTTGGGATTCAAAACCGTCTTTTGATCTTTCAAATGGAACAGCCATAATTCCTGCGTTATTGAGCAAAATATCTATAGGTCTTGAACTTTGTGACGCTGCAAAACTTCTTACAGAAGCTAAATCCATGAGATCTAGTTTGGAAACTTCTAATTTGGCACCAGGGGTTTGATTAAGAATTTGATTCTTAACAACTTCACCTTTGTTTGTATCTCTTACAGCTAACACAATCTCAGCACCAAGTTTGGCTAAGGCAATAGCACTTTCTTTACCAAGTCCAGAAGTGGCACCAGTGATGATTACGCGTTTTGATTTCATATCAATTAGTGAAGGAGTTTTTGGTCCACTCATTAGTTGAAAATCACTCCTCAGGTATTCTCGTTTTTCGCGGCTTGAAATCTATCTTGACAGTCGCTCAGCCCCAATAGCTCAGTCGGTAGAGCATCTCCATGGTAAGGAGAAGGTCTGCGGTTCAATTCCGCATTGGGGCTCGGGTTGAATGATCCAGGTATGAAGCGGAGTAGCTCAGGTGGCAGAGCAAACGACTCATAATCGTTGTGTCGCGGGTTCAACTCCCGCCTCCGCTACCAGAAGAAATAAGTATTAAGAGAGGATAGGGAAATGGCAAAAAGTGATGTACGTCCAAAAATAACAATGGCTTGTGCTGATTGCAAAGAACGCAATTACATAACAAAGAAAAACCGTCGTAACGATCCAGATCGTTTGGAAGTTAAGAAGTTTTGTCCACGTTGCAACAAGCACACAGAACATAAAGAAACACGCTAAGAACTTTTAGCTAATCTTTAAATAATCTGTGGCACTTAACTTAGCGTTTCTAAATAGGTCATATCCTTCTTTAGAAACTTTTAAAGTTGATCAAGAAAAAATTAATTTATTCAGTAATGCAATTGGTGATGACAACGATTACGTTAAACAAGGTTTTGCCTCACCAACTTTTTTAATCTCCATCCAAATGGGTGCAATGGAAGTTGCCCTCTTTGATCCAGAACTTGGCCTTGATTACAGCAAAGTCGTTCATGGAGAACAAAGCTTTGAATACAAAAAGCCAGTAAAAGCTGGAGATGAATTATCTTTCATCTCCACCATTGAAGACATTAAATCTAAAGTTGGAAATGATTTCATAACAATTAGAAGCGATGTTAAAGATGCCTTGGGACAAGATGTAGCAACCTTAAAAGCAACACTTATTGCTCGCGGAACGGACAACTAATGTCGGCGGCAATTAAATACAGTGATGTTGAAGTTGGTTTTGAATTGCCCAAGATTATTCACAACTACCAGCGCCAAGATTTAGTTAAATATGCACAAGCATCTGGTGATCACAACAAAATTCATTTAGATGAAGACTTTGCTAAATCGGTAGGCCTTCCAGACATCATCGCTCATGGAATGCTCACCATGGGTGTAGCAAGCAGAGTTGTTACCAATTGGGTGAAAGACATAAATGCAATTAAGAGCTTCACCGTTAAGTTTTCAGCTCCAGTAGTTGTACCAAATGATGGTAAAGGAACCGACGTAGAATTTGGTGCAAAAATTGAAGAAAAAATGGCCGGTAACTTAGTCAAGATTGCAGTGGAAGCACGTTGTAATGGCACAAAAGTATTAGGTAGATCATTAATAATTGCTCAACTTGCTTAAATTATGACCATACCTAAAGAAGTAATAGATTTAGCCGAGCAAAGAATTCAAGCTAGGGCTAGTAAAGATTTTGCACTTTCAGATCAATTACGCGACAAGATAGCTGAACTAGGTTTTATCATAAAAGATAAACCTGATGGTTATGAATTACTTGAAAAGCCCCCATTTGAAGTTTTTGAAAACTTGGCAAGCATTAAAGTCAATTCAAATCTGTTAAGTAAAAGAATCACTATCTGTTTACTAGTTGATGGCTGGTTATCTGACACCAAAGAATGCATTGAAGCCTTACTTAAATTTATGCCAAAAGATGCTTCAATTTTGGTACTTGATTTAGGCAATAAAGATGCAGTGGGAAATTACTTGGCAGAAACCCAAAAATCAAATGAAAACTTAGTAGTAGTTCACATCTCCCAAACTTTAGAACAAGCCGGTTGGGCAAATTCAATTAACAAATTAATCGAATTAAATCCTGCCGAATTCAGCGTGGTGATGGATTTAAGTTCCATTATGAGTGCAGATGCAATAACTCCTTTAATTGATCAAATTAAAGGTGACATTGTTGCCGCAGGTTGGAAAGGATCATTAGTAAATCTTGATGATCAATGGAGAAGTGTTGAAGACAAGGGAGATGGGGAAGTAGATATTTTGTTGGGCTACTTATTTGTCATCAAAACAAAAATAGCTCAAGAAATACCTGCTAATTCAAAAGCCAAGTTTTATCGAAATGCAGATCTTGAATGGTCTCTGGAATTAAGAAGCAAAGGTCATAAATTAGTGGCCTTTAGTAAAGATCTAGCCGTGGAGCAAAAAAGACATCACGGATACCACGATTCTGATATTGAATATAGAGAAAAAGAGTCAAAGAAAACTTATGACCGAATCTTGCAAAACTACAGAGGTAAAACTCAAATACTAAGTCCTAGAAGATAGTTGTTGAATTAACATAAGCAATATGAGAAAACTCAAGAATTTCAAACTCTCAGACCACACCTCTTTAAGAGTTGGTGGATTAGCCTTAAATGTTTGTGAAATTCAAAGCCCATCAGATATTCAAGAATTTGTTCATGAATACGGAAATCAAGAATTCTTTGTGCTGGGCGGGGGAAGCAACATTGTTGCACCCGATCATGAAATTAAAACTCCAATTGCTTATATGCAATTAGTTAACTCATCCACAAAAACTGATGGTGATTTTGTGGAAATAAATGCAGGGGCTGGAATGAATTGGGATGACTTTGTTGCAGATGCTGTGGACCAAGGTTTAGCTGGAGTTGAAACTCTTTCAGGAATTCCTGGAACAGTGGGTGCTTCACCAATTCAAAACATTGGTGCTTATGGAAGTGAAGTTAAAACTTCTATTAAATCTCTACAAATAGTTGATGGCTCAACTGGTAAGTCAAGAATTCTAAACAATGACGAATTAAAATTTAGCTACAGATATTCAATGCTAAAAGATCTAAGTTCAAGATTCATTATTGAAAATGTCACATTTAAGTTAAAAAGAGAAAAGAATTCGAAGATAACAAACTATCCACAAGTTGCAGAATCATTAGGAATTAATCCAGGAGAATCAGTCCCTGTTAAGGAACTAAGAAAAGTGATAATTGAAATCAGAAAATCAAAGGGTATGGTTTTGAATCCAAATGATCATGACACTTTTAGTGTTGGATCATTTTTCATAAACCCAGTCATGAGTAAAGAACTTGTTCCAACGAATGCTCCAATGTATGAACATGAATCAGGAAAAGTAAAAACAAGTGCTGCCTGGCTTATTGAGCAATCAGGTTTTGAAAAAGGATTTAGACATGGTGGAGCAATGATTTCAAGTAAGCACACATTGGCGATTTCTAATTCTGGAAATGCCACAGCAGAAGACGTAATTGAATTATCAAATCGAATCAGATCTGGAGTTAAACAAAAATTTGGAATTGAATTAACTATTGAACCAAAAATTTTAGCTAATTTAAGCTAATAATTTTTGTAATCTAGTTACACCTTCAACAAGATCTTTGTCACTTAAGGCATAGCTCATTCGGACATAACCAGGAGTTCCAAAAGCTTCACCTGGAACCAATGCAACATCAACTTCTTCAAGGGCAATATTTGCTAGATCAAGAGATGAATTAATTGTTTTACCATTGACTGTTTTTCCAATTAATCCTTTAACTGAAGGGTAGACATAAAACGCGCCTCCAGGTTGTGGACAAATTACACCTTTTATTTCATTAAGCATCTTCACAATTGTTTCTCGACGCTTACTAAAAGCTTCCAACATTGGTTTAAGCACATCTTGCGAACCATTTAATGCGGCAATTGTTGCTTGCTGAGCAATGTTGTTCACGTTACTTGTCATATGTGATTGCAAATTTATGGAAGCCTTAGTGAATTCCTTTGGACCAATTGTCCAACCCACGCGCCAACCAGTCATCGCATAAGTTTTGGCAACACCATTAACAATCACACACTTATCTCTTAATTCAGGAACTAGTCCGGGCATAGAAGAAAACTTTGAACCTGCATAAATTAAATGTAAATAGATCTCATCTGTCATAACCCAAATGTTTTTAGAAACAGCCCATTGTCCAATGGCTTTTACTTCTTCAGGTGTGTAAACAGTTCCAGTTGGATTTGAGGGAGAGGAAAAGATTAGAAGTTTAGTTTTGTTGGTAAAGGCTTTCTCAAGTTGGTCAACACTTATCTTGTAATTTGTGGTTTCATCTGAATCAATTACTACTGGTTTTCCACCAAAGATTTGTACAGCTTCTGGATAAGTAACCCAATAAGGTGCTTGTAGTAAAACTTCATCACCTGGATTAATTAAAGTAGCCATGGTGTTAAAGATTGCTTGTTTGCCACCATTTGTGACAACAACTTGGTCTGCAGTTATTTCATAACCATCATCTCTAGTTGCTGCTTTTGCAATTGCTTCTCTAAGGGGTGCTAAACCTGGTGTTGGTGAATAACGATGATTAACAACTTCATTCGCTGCATTTTGTGCAGCAGAAACAATGTGAGCAGGTGTGGGAAAATCAGGTTCGCCAGCACCAAAACCAATAACAGGACGACCTGCAGCTTTTAAGGCTTTGGCTTTTGCATCCACAGCCAAGGTTGCAGACTCTGCAATGGCCGAAACGCGATCGGAGATTTCTTTGCTCATAAACCCAATGTTGTCAGGCACTTCTCCTCGAGACTTCACCCACTAGGACCCATAAATACTGTGTCGGCGTAAACTCGTTCAGGCGTGAAGACGCTGTTCGAGCAATGCCCATCTTTAAAGCGTGATCGGCAGCTTTTGGTGCGCTTAGGGGTGTGGCGCAACTGGTAGCGTACCGGTCTCCAAAACCGGTGGTTGCAGGTTCAAATCCTGTCGCCCCTGCAAAAAAGAATCTCAAAACAAAAAGAAAAAGGACGAAGTATGACTGACAAAATTGCTAACGCAACTTTGGATGGCGCACGTCAAAATCCTTTTGTAAGAGCTCGTGCTTTTGTTCGCGATGTTATTTCTGAATTAAAGAAAGTAGTTTGGCCAACTCAGCGCCAACTAATTAATTACACAATAATTGTTTTAGTTTTCGTAGTAATCGTGGCATTAATAATTGCTGCACTTGATTTTGGTTTCACCCAAATAACTTTAAGAATTTTTGGAAACTAGGAAAAAGGAAAAACAGTGACTGAATCTCCCTTCTCGCACGTTGAAGATGTAAAACCTGCAACAACACCAGACAATGCTTCTGTTGCTGTTGCCGATATGTTTTCTGCTTCCACAGTTGAGACACCAGAAGTTATTGACCCAATTGTTAATGATTCACCTAACTTCGAACAACCAGTTGAAGAAGTAAAGGCTGAAGAAGTTGTGGTTGAAGAGGTTGAAGAAACTCCAGCAGAAGAAGTTGACCCAGTTGTTGCATTTGCTGATTCATTAAGACTTCAAGCCGGTGACTGGTTTGTGATCCATTCATATGCTGGATTAGAAAACAGAGTTAAAACAAACTTAGAAAACCGTATTCAATCTTTAAACATGGAAGATTACATTTTCCAAGTGGAAGTTCCAATTGAAGAAATTACTGAAATCAAAGCTGGAACTAGAAAACAAATTAAGAGAAACAAATTCCCAGGTTATGTTTTAGTGCGCATGGAATTAACAGATGAGTCATGGGGCGTAGTTAGACACACTCCAGGTGTTACAGGATTTGTTGGTCATGCTCACACACCATCACCACTAAAACTTGAAGAAGTTGTTGCAATACTTGCTCCAAGAATTGAAAAAAGAATTGTCTCTGCCACAACTGGTCAAACCACAACTGTGCGTGAAGTTCAAGTTCTTGATTTTGCAGTTGGCGATTCTGTCACAGTTGTTGATGGTCCATTTGCCACATTGCAAGCAACAGTTTCTGAAATCAATATCGATTCACAGAAAGTTACTGGTCTCGTAGAAATATTTGGTCGCGAGACACCAGTAGAACTTGGCTTTAGTCAGATTCAAAAGAACTAGGAAAAAAGGAAAACAAAAATGGCACCTAAGAAAAAAGTATCCGGTTTCATCAAGTTACAAATTGTGGCCGGTCAAGCAAACCCAGCACCACCAGTAGGTCCAGCTTTGGGTCAACATGGTGTGAACATCATGGATTTTTGTAAGGCATACAACGCAGCAACTGAACAACACCGTGGACAAGTAATTCCAGTTGAAATTACTGTTTATGAAGATCGTTCATTTACTTTCGTTACTAAAACTCCACCAGCAGCGAGATTGTTATTAAAAGCAGCTGGAATTGAAAAGGGAACAAGTAATCCATTGACCACAAAAGTTGGCAAAGTTACAAAGTCCCAAGTTAAAGAAATTGCCAATGTAAAAATGGCTGATTTGAACGCAAATGACATCGAAGCTGCAGCACGCATCATCGAAGGCACAGCACGTTCAATGGGTATCACAGTCGTTGACTAAATAAAAAGATTTCTTAAAAGACAAAGTGTCTTTTAAGAGTGGGAGAGCCTCTGCGGGCTCATTAAAAACCACGAACTGCAATCAATAAGGAGCAGGTAAATGAAACGCAGCAAGAAATATAAAGAGTCAGAAAAGTTAGTTGATCGCAACAAAGTGCACTCTGCATTAGAAGCAGCAGCATTAGCGAAAAAAACAACAACAGTTAAATTCGATGCCACCATTGAAGTTTCAATGGCTTTAGGTGTTGATCCTAAAAAAGCTGATCAAATGGTTCGCGGCACAGTTTTGTTGCCACACGGAACTGGTAAGACAGCACGCGTAATAGTTTTTGCAAACGGTGATAAAGCAGCAGAAGCAAGAGCAGCTGGTGCTGATGAAGTTGGTAGTGATGACTTAATTGAAAAAGTAGCTGGTGGATACACCGACTACGACGCAGTTGTTTCCACACCAGATTTGATGGGAAAAGTTGGTCGACTTGGAAAAGTACTTGGACCTCGTGGATTAATGCCTAACCCAAAAACTGGAACAGTAACTATGGATGTGGCAAAAGCTGTGGAAGATATTAAAGGTGGAAAAATTGAATTTCGAATTGATAAGAATTCAAATCTTCACTTCCCAATTGGTCGTTCCTCATTTTCTGAGCAACAACTAGCTGAGAACTACACTGCAGCACTTGATGAAATTGCTAGAGCAAAACCTTCCTCAACCAAGGGTCGATACATCAAGAAGGCAGTTATGTCTTCTGCGATGGGACCTGGAATCCCGGTTGAAGTTGGCGCTTCAGGATCAAGTGACAGCGAGGATTAATTCCTCAACCTAGATTTCTCTAGATTTAGCCCTGCCGGTAAGCACCACTTATTGGCAGGGGTAATCTAGGAAAAAGCAAGAAGCCGAAGACCGCTGGTTTTCTTAAAGGTAAAACTTCTAAGAAACTAAGCCTCAAAGAAATTTGAGAACCCGCGCAGGTGCGATCAAGATTGAAAAGACAAATTAGTTTGTCTTCTTAGCCTGGTGCATATGCGCATCAGGTTTTTTTATTTCAAAAGAAGTCTTAGTAAAAAACTAGCCCGATAAAAGAAGAGGGAGTCTCAATGGCGAGTGCTGAAAAGTCCGCAGTTATAGCTGAGATGACGGAGAATTTCCGTAAATCAACTGCAACTGTAATGACTGAGTACCGCGGACTAACCGTTACGCAATTAAAAGAATTGCGTCGCGCATTGGGTCCTACAACGACTTATTCAGTTGTTAAAAATACTTTGTCTCGTTTGGCTGCAAAAGCTGCTGGCGTCGAAGGTTTAGATGAAATGTTAAAAGGCCCAAGTGCCATTGCATTCATCGAAGGAGATGCTGTTGAATCCGCTAAAGGTTTAAAAAACTTTGCTAAAGAAAATCCTGCACTTGTTATTAAAGGTGCATATATGGATGGCAAAGTGCTTTCACCAAAAGAAATTCTTCGTCTAGCAGATCTTGAATCACGTGAAGTACTCCTTGCGAAATTAGCTGGAGCAATGAATGCATCGCTTTCACAAGCTGTGTACTTGTTAGCTGCTCCATTAGCTAAAACCGCAAGAGCTTTAGGTGCATTGCAGTCCCAGAAATCTCAAGAGAACTAAATAAAGGAAAAGGAAAAGAAAAATGGCAAAAATCGCAACAGATGATCTATTAAGTGCATTCAAAGAAATGACTTTGATTGAACTTGCAGACTTCGTTAAATTGTTTGAAGAAACATTTGGCGTAACAGCTGCAGCTCCAGTTGCAGTTGCAGCAGCACCAGCTGCTGGTGGCGCAGGTGGAGATTCAGGTTCTGCTGATCAAGATGAATTTGATGTCATCTTGGAAGACGGCGGAGACAAGAAGATCCAAGTTATTAAAGAAGTTCGCACCCTTACCAACCTAGGTCTAAAAGAAGCAAAAGATCTAGTTGAAGGTGCACCAAAGCCAGTACTTGAAAAAGTTAACAAAGAAGCTGCAACAAAGGCTAAAGAATTATTAGAGTCTGCAGGCGGAAAAGTAACAATCAAGTAATAGCACAGCATTCGCAAAGAATCCCCCACGAACAGAAAAAATTCTGTTTCTGGGGGATTCTTGTTTTTCAAGACATCTGTGCTTAATTAACTACTAAGTCAGATTAAGGGGTTTATCCTTATCCAGATGGTCAAATTGATCATCAAAGTTAGAAAAGTGTTAGGAACAAAATGGAAGTATTATTTCTAGTTGGTCGTTTGTTTTTTGCTTTGTTGTTTATCGGTTCAGGAATTGGTCACCTTCGCCAAACAGCAGCAATGGCAGGCTATGCATCTTCTAAAGGTGTACCTGCTGCAAAAGCAGCAACAATCATTAGCGGTTTAATGATTTTGTTAGGTGCTGCCTACATCGCACTTGGTTTCTACGCAGATCTTGGTGCGCTACTAATTTTCTTATTCCTAGTACCAACTGCGTTCTTAATGCATCCTTATTGGAAAGAAACAGATGCAATGACCAAGATGAACGAAATGATTGCGTTCAACAAAGACATTGCATTAGCTGGTGCAGCCCTTGCCTTCTTCTACATTTTCGCCAAACACGGCGAAACCGTAGGTTTGGTTTTGAGCACCACCACCTTGTTCTAAACAACAAGTTAAAGAACAACAGCCCCCGGGGTTTTCCCTTGGGGCTGTTGTTATTTGTGTGAAATGGGAATCGTTTCGACACTAACTTGTTGAGTAATTGTGGAGGAATTACACCAAATTAATTGTGAAAGTCCATAGAAATTTGATGAGAAAAGTGGCATTCTTACCTCAGGGTAAAACTACCCAACAATATGGAGGTTCACTGTGCGAATTAGGGCTCGCTCAGGTCTTCTTGTTTCTGGCATCGCATCTGCATTAGTTGCATCAATGATGATGGCACCAGTTCAAGCGGCCGATAGCAGTACAGCAACTTCTCTTGCAGACTTTGGTGGTCTTGCAGGACTAGAAGCAAAATGTAAAGAGGAAGGACAATTAAACGTTATTGCTTTGCCCCGTGACTGGGCAAACTATGGCGAAGTGATTGATACTTTCATTAGAAAATATCCATCAGTAAACCTTGATAGCCAAAACCCAGAAGCATCCAGTGCGCAAGAACTTGCAGCTGTTCGTCAGCTAAAAGGATCTAACCGTGCACCAGATGTTCTTGACGTTGGTTTAGCATTCGCAGTAACTGGCGCCGCTGAAGGTTTATTTGCTCCATACAAAGTAGCAACATGGGCAGATATTCCAACAGGAGCTAAAGAAAAGAATGGTCTTTATTACTCAGACTACGGCGGGATTATTGCAATTGGTTATGACGCAAAGAAAGTAAAAGTTGCTCCTAAATCAATTAAAGATTTAGGAAACGCTATTTACAAGAACCAAGTTGCTCTAAACGGTAACCCAACTTCTGCAGGTGCCGCACTTGGCGCAATGTTTGCTATTTCAGTTGCATCACAAGGTGCAAAAGGTGTAGACAACATGGCATCAGGTGTAAATCTTGTTAAGTCTTGGAAGAAGGCAGGAACATTCCTACCCGTTCAAGCTTCAAGTGCAACCGTTGCAAATGGGCAAACACCAATCACTCTTGACTGGGATTACTTACAAGATAAGTACGCCAAATCAAGTGCAAAAGTTAGCTGGAAGAAAGTAGTTCCAACTGACGCTGCAATTGGTGGTTTCTACCAACAAGCAATTAACAAAACAGCTCCAAACCCAGCTTGTGCTCGTTTGTGGATGGAATATCTCTACAGCGATGAAGCACAAAACTTGTGGTTAGCAGGCGGAGCGCGTCCAATACGTCTTGATGCAATGGTCAAAAAAGGCACTGTAAACAAGAAGTACTTGGCAGCACTACCTAAGTTGCCAGCAGGCACCAAAGTGATTTATCCAACAGTTGCACAGCAAACAAAAGCTCGTGAAGTGTTGGCTAAGCAATGGGGCAAGCTCAACTAATGCAAGGAATTAACTAGTGACTGATACAAAGTCACAAAACGTTGTCGCCGCCCAGAAAACGGGCGGCGACAATCGTTATAAATACAACAATATAGAACTTAAAAAACTATTTTTTGATTACAGTGGTCTAATTCCCTTTTTCCTTTTTGCTGCTATCTTTATTGGCCTTCCTACTGGATCAGTTGTAGTTAACGCATTTCGTGGCAATTCAAATGAATGGACTTTTGAAAACTTAAGAGTAGCTTTTGGTGATATTTATTTCACGAGTTTAATTGGAAGTTTGCAGTTAGGTTTCACATCAGCTTTAACAGGAGCCGTAATTGGTTTAGCGATCTCATACGCAGTTGCAATTAGCGGTAGAAAGAAATTACAAAGAATCGTTGCAACCGCAAGTGGTGTGTTTGCAAATACTGGTGGAGTTCCTTTAGCCTTTTTCTTCATCGCTGCAATTGGAAATTATGGACTAGTAACAATTGCATTACAAAAAATTGGTATTGATATTTACTCTGGAGATTTTACACTTTTTGGATTTAGTGGGTTGGTCCTTGTTTACCTCTATTTTCAAATTCCTTTAATGATTATTGTTACCTACCCTGCAATTGAAGGAATTAGAAATGAGTGGCGTGAAGCTGCAGTTAACCTCGGGGCCACAAAAACTATGTATTGGAGATATGTAGGAGTTCCTATTCTTACTCCTGCGTTTACAGGTGCATTCTTGCTTTTATTTGCGAATGCTTTTGCTGCATATGCAACAGCAAATGTTTTGACAAGTGGAACACTTCCCTTATTGCCAATTCAAATTGGTTCCCTAGTAAATGGAAACGTTGTTGCTGATCAGGTAAATGTTGGTATGGCAATGGGTCTTGAAATGATTATTGTGGTTTCAGTAACAATGGGTGGCTACATATATCTTGATCGAAAAACTTCCAAATGGCGGAAACGATAATGGCAAAGATTAAACCAGGATCTACTATTACTCCAAAGCCAGGAGTTGGGCTTAATTCTTGGTTGATAATTGGATTTTTGTTTTTTACTGTGCCAATTTTTTCTGCTGCACTATTTTCTGTACAAGTAGGCGATGGAACATACACATTAACGGCCTATTCAAGAATGCTGACAGATCCAGGGCTGAGTGAATCACTATGGCTGTCAACCAAATTAGTTTTTATGACTGTTGGAATTGTGTTATTGCTGATGGTGCCAACTGTTACTTGGCTTCATATCCGCGCTCAGAAAGCAAAACGAACCGTTGAGTTCATAACTCTTTTGCCTCTAATTATTCCACCCGTTGTAACAGCTTTGGGGTTGTTGAGTTCCATGCCAAGTTTTCTTAAAGATTCTCCATATCTTTTGGGATTTGCTTATGGTGCTTTAACAATGCCTTACACGTACAGAGCATTAGATGCGGGACTAAATTCAATTGACGTTAGAACACTTGTTGATGCGGGACGCGGTTTGGGTGCAAGTTGGAAACAAGTCCTTTCTTCTGTGATTGCACCAAATATTAAGTCCGCAATTTTTGGGGCGATATTTCTTGCGGTCGCACTTGTGTTAGGTGAATTCGTGGTTTCTTCTCTTCTAATTTGGAACACGCTTCCAGTTTGGATGGCACTAGTAGGAATGTCAGATGCAGAAGGTGCAGTTGCAGTATCAGTAATGAGCTTACTTTTTGTTTGGCTCTTATTGATGGTTTTGAGTTTGCTAGATGGAAGCAGAAAAGTAAAAATCAACGTAGGGGGAGCCTAAATGTCAGTAGCGCAACGAGGCAGTTTAGTTGAGTTATCTAATTTAGTTAGAAGATTTGGTGATGTTACTGCATTAGATGGTTTGAATTTAACTATTCAACCCGGTGAACTTGTGGCACTGCTTGGACCGTCAGGTTGCGGAAAGACAACTGCACTTCGACTGCTAGCAGGATTGGATTTAGCAGATTCTGGAAACGTAATTGTTGATGGCAAAGATTTAACAAATGTTCCAGCCAGCCAAAGAGACATGGGAATGGTTTTCCAGGCATATTCGCTTTTTCCTAACATGACAGCTTTAGAAAACGTAGCTTTTGGATTAAAAGTAAGAGGTGTTGATAAAGACAAACGTGAAAAGAAATCTCAAGAATTACTTGATCTAGTTGGTTTAACTACACAAGCTAATCGTTATTCACACCAAATGTCAGGTGGCCAGCAGCAAAGAGTTGCTCTTGCTAGGGCACTAGCAATTGAGCCAAAAGTTCTTTTGCTTGATGAGCCGCTTTCAGCATTAGATGCCAAAGTTAGAACTCAGTTAAGGGATGAAATTAGAAGAATTCAAATTGAAGTTGGCACAACTACTTTGTTTGTGACTCACGATCAAGAAGAAGCTATGGCAATGGCAGATCGTGTGGGAGTTATGTCAAATGGAAAACTTGAACAAATAGATAAACCAAACATTGTTTACTCCAATCCAACAAGTGCTTTCGTTGCATCATTTGTGGGAGCTATGAACAGAATTCCTGCAAAATTAGATGCAGGAAAAGTTTCAGTTCTAGGACAAAGTGTAAAACATGGTGGCGGAGCATCTGGAAGTGATTTGGTTGCACTAATTAGACCAGAAAGTATTTCAGTTAGTGTTGCAAAATCAAATTCTGCAAATACTGGAAATGTATTAGCTAGATCATTTCTTGGCCCACAAACAAGATTGACTGTCACAACAAGTGAAACCAAAACAAATATTCATGTTGATTTGCCAAGTTCTGAAGCAGGACCATTCACCCCTGGTACAACTGTTGGTTTGAAAATTGAAACAGACAGTTTATTAACTGATCACCATGGCAAGAACTGATAAAAAAACAATAGGTCCTGGCCAAACAAATAATTTAGGTTGGCGAGATTTAATTGAAAATTCTGGTGAATCACATGTCAATGATTTGCCTAAAGGTAAAGTTTTAGCAGTACTAGGACACTTTTCAGATTTACATGTTTGCGATGCAGAATCTCCATCAAGAATTGAATATTTAGATAGATTTTCAGATCCTGATAACAAATGGCGAGATGTCGTTGGATACATCGGAACCTATCGAGCTCAAGAAATATTAACAACTCAAGTTGTCGCATCAATGGTTGATGCACTAAATGATTTAAAAACTGGACCACTAACAAATGCACCAATTGATGCTGTAGTTGTTACCGGGGACATGACAGATAATGCTCAAAAGAATGAAGCTCAGTGGTACATCAGCGCATTAAATGGCGGAAAAGTTGAACCAGTCTCAGGTGATAGAAAAAAATCTGAATGGGTAGGTTCTCATAATGTTGATTACGATATTTGTTATTGGCACCCAGATGGTGCCCCTGTTGGAAAAGAATTAGATCGACCAATTGCAAAATTTGGTTTTCCAATAATTAAAGGATTAGTTGAAAAAGCACGTAGTGCATTTATTTCCCAAGGGCT
>Ga0207939_1000028_pt1 | contig 64682 bp, 62 predicted proteins | sample LakMenEpi02Jun12_FD_150663 | JGI IMG/M metagenome (GOLD analysis project Ga0207939, IMG submission 150663) | Freshwater microbial communities from Lake Mendota, WI - 02JUN2012 deep hole epilimnion (SPAdes) | ecosystem: Environmental > Aquatic > Freshwater > Lentic | place: Lake Mendota, Madison... | reverse complement strand
AGATAAAGCAAAAATTGCCAAACTTTCAAGTGGTCAAAGTCCAATATTTGAAAAAGATATCGAAGTATTCCTAAAGAAATCTCTTAAAAAGAAAAAGATTGCATTTACAAGTGACTATTCAAAAGTTGCTGGCAGCCAGTTTGTTTTCTTGTGTTTACCAACTCCTCAACTAGATGATGGTGCAGCCGATGTTTCCTTTATTTTAGAGTCAACCAAAATGCTTTCTCGACACTTAAAAAAATCATCAACAGTTGTTATCAAGTCAACAGTTCCTGTGAACACTTGGAAGTTAGTAAAAGAAAATATCAATAGAGAGGATGTATCAGTTGTTTCTAACCCAGAGTTTTTGAGAGAAGGAACAGCTTTACAAGATTTTTTTAAACCTGATCGAATTGTGGTGGGTTGCACTGATGAAGTAAAGGCAACTGAAGTTGCCAGACTTTACAAAGCTAAAAAAGCAAAAGTAGTTTTTACTGACAATACCTCTGCTGAAATAATTAAATATGCATCAAATAGTTTCTTAGCCATAAAACTTTCTTTCGTAAACGAGATAGCCGCATATGCAGAATCAACAGACGCAAACGCACTTGAAGTCCTAAACGCAATGGGGCTAGATAAAAGAATTGGAAAAGATTTTCTAAAACCAGGCCCTGGTTGGGGCGGAATGTGTTTTCCAAAAGATGTGAGTGCTCTCAAAGAATCAGCTCGAGAAAAAAATGTTCCAATCCCACTGCTTGATGCAGCGCTGGAGAGTAACTTGAAGGCCCATGCTCGAATTGTTGATAAATGCAAGAAAGCTTTGGGCGGTTCACTCAAGGATAAAAAAATCTCGGTTTGGGGACTTTCATTTAAAGCAAACACAGATGATACGCGTTTTTCACCCGCTATTTCTGTTATTGAGCTCTTACTTGCAGAGGGTGCTCAGATAAAAGCCTTTGATCCAATCGTTAAAAATGTTGAGAACTTATCCATAGAAGTAAGCGAAGACGTAAAAAAGAATGTGACAGGAGCAGACGCAATTGTTTTGCTTACTGAGTGGCAAGAATTTAAAGAAATTGACCCTAAGAAGATTTCAGACTTAATGAATCAGAAAATTATTATTGACTCAAGAAATTTATTACATAAAAATAAATGGGAAAAAGCAGGATTTGTATTCATTGGAAATGGTTACAACTAGATTTATTTAGCAGTAAGCCTTAACTCAAGTCTGGTTTCATGCCATGGAGCATTACAGATTGAATTTAGTGGAAGTTCCAATACACCTTGGGTATTTTTAATAATATTTGATTTACCAGTTAAGTTAGCATCAATCACCACAACTTGGTCGTGAGCAAAGCATCCGCCTGGCAAAGTTGTTGCATTAGATTTCTTGCCATCAGCACTTCTATAAACTCCACCAGTAAAATAGATTGACTTTGGAGAACCAGAAGTATTTTTAAGAACTGTTTGAATATATGTGTTTCCATTTGTTGATTGGTATGCAGTTCCAGTTCTGAATTCAATTTCTTCTGCTCTGTCAGAATTTTCTGCAACACCATTTAATGAGAAAATAAGTGAATCAAGACTTAACTTGGTTCCAGATGCACTTTTTGAAACAGACCAGCTTTTAACTTTGCCTTTAGAATCTAATTTAAAATCTGAATAAACACCATTAAAAGCAGGTACAGGAGTCTTCAAGGAAATTGAATTTTTACTAAATTTTGCACTACCTTTTGCTGGATTGGTAACGACTATCCCAGAAGGAGCAACTGAGAAAGGTTTTAAACTTCTCCAATATTTATCAGCACTTAAACTATTTTGAATCATTGTTAGAGCTAAATCTGCTGAAGAATTCTGTGAAATATATTTTTGAGCAATGCTTACTTTGTCAGGATCACTTGATGCAATAGCGTTGAAGAGGGCTTTGACATTTGAATTTGTAACCGCTGCGTTGGTTAATGGCATGGCATTGGCAGTGATCAAATTTGAACTCAAAAATAGGCTAGAAACTAAAATCAAAAATTTCTTATTCTTTAACACAGGATCCTCTTTCGCTCTTTCTTCACTATAAACCAGTTTTGACTAAAGTTTTCGACCTAGACACATTTTGACTCAGGTAACACTAGTTTTAGGCTCACCAATTTTATGGAAATCACCACTTTTTACATATTCCGCAATTCGATTCATTCCATCCCAAATCTCTACGTAGGTATTAGTTAGGGGAGAGATTGCAAGTCTTATGCAATCTGGAACGCGATAATCAGGGATAACATCCTTATCTATTCTTAATCCTCGAGCAATTTTTTCTGCAAATTTATGATGAATTGAAATATGGCCACCCCTCATCGCAGAATCTCTTGGTGTTGCCAACTCAAAACCTAAAGGTGAAAGAAGTTCATCAAAAATTTCAATCATCATATTTGTACCAATGGCAGCTTTTTGGCTAATTAATTTTAAAGTTGCTTCATGAATCATTTCAAAGGATGTTTTAACACAACGAAGTCCTAAAACAGAAGGACTTGCTATTTGAAAACCTCTCATGCCTTCTGCTCTTTCAAATGCTGAACCCATGATGAATTGATCTTTTTGTGCGAACCAACCTTGAATCGGCATGCTTATTTCTTTTTGTAATTTCTGGTTGACATATATCCAAGCAGGAGATCCAGGACCTGAATTTCCATATTTGTATGTGCATCCAATTGCTAAATCAACATTGTGTTTATCGAACTGAAGATCGACTACACCTATTGCATGAGATGCGTCCCAAACAACTAAGGAACCAAATTTATGAACTAATTCAGTCAACTCTTTAACGTTATTTAGTGCACCTGATCTGTATTGAATCACAGAAAAAGTCACAAGTGCTACATCATCATTTAGGTATTTTTCTAATTCCGAAGTAGTAATCAATTCAGTTGAACCGTTGTATTTATCTTCAATGGTTCGAATATCATTTTTGATCGTAACAAGATTTAATTTCAATTCATCAGCAATGCCTTGTAAAACATATCGATCAGTTGGGAAATTTGCTTCATCAATTATGACAGTTTTTCTATTCGGTCTTGCAGTAATAGCTGCTTTACATGCTCTATAAAAATTAATACTCGTTGTATCGGCGACTAAGACTTGTCCAGATTCTGCTCCTAAAGAAGCTTTACCAACTAAATCACCAACTCTTTGAGCTTCATCGATCCAATGAGCCCATCCATTAACAAGTTCAGAGCCCCACTCATTAAGTAGGAAACTATTAATATTGTCAATTGTTTTCTTTGGCAAACGTCCTAAGGAATTGCCGTCCAAGTAACAAAGATTTGCATCAGTTTTGACAAATTCTCCAACATATTTATTTAATGGATCTTTCTCGTCAAGTTCTATTGCTTGGGCTCTAGTGATCATGGACAAATGCTAGGACTTGCGTAGGATTTGGTCTATGTCAGATTCCAAATACCAGGCATCTCTTTCCTATTCCTCATATTTGAAGGTCAATGAACTACTTGATTTACAAAAACCAGTTTCTGAGGGCCCTGAGCATGACGAGATGCTTTTCATCGTCATTCACCAAACATATGAACTTTGGTTTAAGCAATTAATTCACGAATTCAAACAAGCAATGAAATTACTAGATGACGATAAACTCTTTGACACTTTAGCTGTCTTAGGTCGAATAAGAACGATTTATAAAACTTTAGTTGCTCAAATTGATATTTTAGAAACGATGACTCCTTTGCAATTCAATTCATTTAGAGGGCGTTTGGAATCAAGTAGTGGTTTTCAATCAGCTCAGTTTAGAAAAGTTGAAGCAATTCTTGGCCGAAGAGATTCATCTATGGCTGATCATTTTGATCCCCAATCAAAAGACTTTAAAGAAATAACGGAGTTACTTAAAAAGCCAAGTTTGTGGGATCATGTTCTAAATCACTTATCAAGAAGAAAACATAATTTCCCTGAGGAAGTGTTAAAGCGAGATGTATCTAAGGAGTATGAATTAAATCAAGATGTTGAAACAGGAATCCTTTCTGCTTACAAAAAGGATCCAGAGGCAGGACTGTTGTTGGAAAAGTTAGTTGATATTGATGAAGGGCAACAAGAATGGCGTTATCGTCATGTAAAAATGGTAGAGCGAACCATTGGAGCCAAAATGGGTACAGGTGGTTCAAGTGGTGCACAGTATTTGATAACAACATTGTTTAAACCAACAATGCCTGAATTATGGAGTGTAAGGTCACAACTTTAAAATGAATTTAAATATTAGAGAGTTAAAAGAAACCGATAAAGATAGATGGCTAGAGCTTTGGGCTGGCTACTTGGAATTCTATAAATCAAATTTAAGCCCAGAACAAACAGAATTTACTTGGAAACGTTTGATTAATAATGAACAGAAAATGTATGGCTTTGTGGCGGAAAACGAAAATGGGGTAATTGGTTTTACCCATTGTCTTTTTAGGCCATCAACATGGACAGAAACTGATTATTGTTACTTAGAAGATTTATTTGTCGATCCAAATATAAGAGGTAAAGGCGTGGGTCGAGCATTGATGAATAGAGTTGTTGAGTTGGCAAAAGAGAAAAACTCTAAACGTGTTTATTGGACTACACAAGAATTTAATAAAACAGCTCGAGTTTTATATGATTCAATCACTTCGGTATCTGAATTTGTGCAGTATCGACTGCCATTAAGTTAATAACTTTTTGGTGCACCGCCAGGGAATCGAACCCCGGACCCGCTGATTAAGAGTCAGCTGCTCTAACCATCTGAGCTAGCGGTGCTTGGTTAGAAAATCATACCTAGGAATAAATCTTCACAAATTCTGCTATTGCTCCCACCATCATTTGCACAGCGATTGCTGCCAGTAATAAACCGGCTAATTTTGTGGCCACTGTGATTCCACCTCGACCGACAATGCGCATAACTGGAATGGAGAATCTTAAAAACAAATACAAAATGATGTGAACTGCAATTAAACCGATAATGATTGTCAAAAAATCAGCCAAACTAGTTGATTGTCTAACAAAAATTATGGTGGCAGCGATTGCTCCAGGACCTGCCAATAATGGAGTTCCCAGTGGCACAAGTGCAACACTTACGTCTCCTGTTTTAGCTGGCTCTGCATCTTTACCCGTTAAGAGTTCTAATGCGACAAGAAGTAATAGTAAACCTCCTGAGGCTTGCAGCGAGGGAAGTGAAATATCAAGAAATCCTAAAATCTGATTTCCAAAAAGTGCAAAAACAATAATCACTGAAAAAGAAATCAAAACAGCTTGCATAGCTAACTTCTTTTGCTTTTGTGCTTTTTCTTTTCTAGTTAACGCAATAAATATTGGTACCGTTCCAAGTGGATCCATGATCACAAAAAATGTGACAACAACAGAAGTAAAAAGCGCGATTAACGCCACGGAATCCATTTAGTTACACCTTTTCTTTTTTATAAACATTGGGGTGAGTAACGGGACTCGAACCCGCGACGTCCTGGACCACAACCAGGTGCTCTACCAGCTGAGCTATACCCACCAAGTTTTATTTCTTTAATGCAGTGTTCATTCTATCTGGTTTCTAATTTAGAACTTTTACTCGTGTTCAACTGTAAATCTGCTAGCTAATTCTTTGGCGATGTCAGATCCTGGACCAGGTTGAGCAACCATAATTGCTTCACGGTAATAACGAAGTTCAGCGATACTTTCCCGAATGTCTGCCAAAGCACGATGGTTTCCAGTTTTTTCTGGGGAAGAGAAATAAACTTTTGGGTACCAACGTCTAGCTAATTCCTTAATTGAAGAAACATCAATTACTCGATAATGCAAATGTTCATCTAATTCAGGTAAATCTCTAGCTAAGAATCCTCGATCAACATAAACACTTGAGCCTGCCAAAGGTGCTTTTCTGGCATCGGGCACATGTTGTTTTACATATTCCATAACTTCCTTGTTTGCTTCGGCCATTGAAACTCCATGAGGAACTTCTCGCAACAAACCAGAAGCCGTGTGCATTTCTTTAACCACATCAATCATCGAATCTAATTTTTCATCATCACACTTAATGACAATGTCAATTCCTGGATCCATTTCATTTAAGTGAGAATCTGTTACTACAACTGCAATTTCAATTAAGGCATCTTTAGTCAATGACAAACCAGTCATTTCACAATCAACCCAAACAATTAAGTCGTTGTTATTGGCCATTTGTCTTTTCTGCTTTCACCTATTTTTGAAAATTTGTTATTTCAAAAAGTGCGCCCGGAGGGAATCGAACCCCCAACCTACTGGGTAGAAACCAGTTGCTCTATCCGTTGAGCTACGGGCGCAGGGTTTCTATTTTGCTCTATTGCCCACAACCATGAGTTATCCCCAGTTGGTTTGTGCGAATAACAAAGACAACTCAAAGATATTGCACCCTATTAATACCAAAGAAAAGGAGAAATAAACATGAACGACATCATCACAACAGTGGTTGGAAACGCAGTCACAGATGTTTCCTTAAGAACTACCACCACAGGTGCCAGTGTGGCATCTTTTCGACTGGCCTCTAATTCCAGACGTTTTGATAAAGCTACAAAAAGTTGGGTTGACCAAGAACCAAGTTACTTATCTATTACTGCCTGGGCTCAACTTGCAGAAAACGTTGCTTTGAGTGTTCACAAAGGGCAATCAGTTGTTGTTACCGGAAAACTAAAAGTTAGACAGTGGCAAGACGGTGACAAAAGTGGCACAGCTGTGGAAATTGATGCCCAAGCAATTGGTCATGATTTAAATCGGGGCACAAGTGATTTCACAAAAGTGAAAAGAGTTACCGAAAACTATGAGCAAGACCCTTGGACCAACGAGGTGGTAGATACTGAAATTAACGCTGCTTAATTGAATAGATAGTCTTGTGCTGTGGCTGAATTTATTTACACTCTTTCAAAAGCGCGCAAGGCTCATAATGACAAAGTCGTTTTAGATGACGTCACCTTGGCGTTCTTACCTGGCGCCAAGATTGGCGTTGTTGGGCCAAATGGTGCAGGTAAATCTTCACTCTTAAGAATTATGTCTGGCAAAGATGATGTCAGTAACGGTGAAGCAATGTTGGCACCTGGGGCAACAGTTGGAATTTTAGAACAAGAACCAAAACTAAGCGATGATAAAAATGTTTTAGAAAACGTAGAAGAAGCTGTTGCCACAACAAAAGCTAAGTTAGCAAAATTTAATGAGATATCTGAACAATTAGCAAGTCCTGAAGCAGATTATGACAAGTTACTTGCAGAGATGGGAAAACTTCAAGAAGAGCTTGATCACATTGGAGCTTGGGATCTTGATTCCCAATTAGAACAAGCAATGGATGCTTTAAGACTTCCACCTGCTGATTCTGATGTAAAAGTGTTATCAGGCGGAGAAAGACGAAGAGTTGCTTTAGCAAAATTACTTTTACAACAACCAGATTTACTACTTCTTGATGAACCAACAAACCATTTAGATGCCGAAAGTGTTTTGTGGTTAGAACAACACTTAGAAAAATATCCTGGCACCGTCATAGCCATCACACACGATAGATACTTCCTAGACAACGTTGCTGAATGGATTCTGGAATTAGATCGTGGTCGTGCTTACCCTTATCAAGGAAATTACTCAACTTACTTGGAAAAGAAACAAGAAAGATTAAAAGTTGAAGGTGCTAAAGATGCCAAACTTCGTAAAAGATTAGAAGACGAATTGGAATGGGTGAGATCTAGTCCTAAAGCTCGTCAAGCTAAATCTAAATCTCGTTTGGAACGTTATGAAGAAATGGCAACTAATGCTGATAAAACAAGAAAAATGGATTTTGAAGAAATCCAAATTCCACCTGGGCCAAGACTTGGTAATCAGGTTGTAGAAGTTAAGGACTTATCTAAAGGTTTTGGTGACAAATTATTGATTGACAAATTATCTTTCACTTTGCCTCGAAATGGAATTGTAGGAATTATTGGTCCAAACGGTGTTGGTAAAACTACACTTTTCAAAATGCTGTTAGGTGAAGAAAAACCTGATTCTGGTGAAATTAAAGTCGGAGATACCGTAAAGCTTTCTTATGTTGACCAAGGAAGAACTGGAATTGATCCTAAGAAGAATGTTTGGGAAGTGGTAAGTGATGGACTTGATTTCATTAAAGTAGGTAACGTTGAAATTCCTTCTCGTGCTTATGTTTCAACATTTGGATTCAAAGGCCCAGATCAACAAAAACCTGCAGGAGTTTTATCTGGGGGAGAAAGAAATAGATTAAATCTTGCTTTAACACTTAAACAAGGTGGAAATTTATTACTACTTGATGAGCCTACAAATGATCTTGATGTGGAAACTTTAGGAAGTCTTGAAAATGCATTATTAGAATTTCCTGGTTGCGCGGTGGTTATTTCCCACGATCGTATGTTTTTAGACAAAATCGCAACACACATGTTGGCCTACGAAGGTGATTCACAGTGGTTTTGGTTTGAAGGAAATTTTGATTCTTATGAGAAGAACAAAGTTGAAAGATTAGGTGCCGAAGCAGCTAGACCACATCGTGCTACTTACAGAAAATTGACCCGAAACTAAACCTTTGACAACAAAAGTAACACTGGGACCAGATGAAATTAGATCGATAAAAATCCTAGTTGAAAAATTAGCAATTTGGGACTATCGCTCTGTATTGAGACTGCAAGTTAAAAATAACAACATCGGGATTTTTGGTTCAACACCATTTAATTGTTTAGCATTTTTAGCCTTACCTTTGAAAGAAGTCACTAAAGAAATTGATTTAGTGATGAACGCATCAGAATTAGTAAAACAACTCAAAGACGAAAATGTTAATGAAATTCATCTGGTTGATTCAAATAAACCAGCACCAGAATTAGCGTTGTTACCTCCCAGTGGACCGTGGATGCCAGGGGAAAAAGGTATGGCAGGTGATTTATTGCCGATTGTTAAAGCAAGATTAGAAAAACTTAAAGCCCAAATAGAACCATTAGAAATGTTGGCAAGTGATAACACCAAAGATGCTGTGACTGAAGCGGCTTGGAATGAAAATCTTTGGGGCGGAATCTCTTTTGGTGCACTAAATGTTGCCGCAGCAATTGGAATGTTGGCTTTTCCAGGTGCTCGAGTAAACGCAGCTACTTGTCAAGGCTGGAAAAGATTTGTAACCCCTAGTGGGCAAGTATTCATAAGGCCACAGAAGGCTGTTAGAACATTACTATCGGTTGTTAGATAACACCGTCAGATCTTGTATTTACCATTGAATCTGCAGCCATCATTAAATAATTCCATAACTTAGTTCTGTTTTCATCACTAATAGTTTGTTTTCCTAAAGCTATTTCCATATTTTTTAACCAAGCATCTCTTGCTGCGAAATCAATTGGAAATTGTGCATGTCTCATTCTCAATCTTGGGTGACCTCTTTGATCTGAATAAGTTGTTGGACCACCCCAATACTGCATCAGAAAAAGTGTTAAACGCTCTATCGCCCCATCTATATCGTCTTCTGGATACATGGGTTTTAGTATTGGATCAGTAATTATTTCTTGATAAAAATCTTTAACTAAAGAAGAGAAAAACTCTTTACCGCCAAATACTTCAAAATCAGTTGCCATTTTTATTTTTTAACGCAACCTTAGCGATATTTTTACACATTCCAGGGAAAACTAAACCATGAAAAGGAATAATTGACCACCAGTATGCATGACCTGCTAAACCTTTAGGATAAAAAATTGCTCGTTGTGTCAATTTAGATTTATTCTCATTTATTTTTTCTATTCTAAATTCCAACCACGCTTTACCGGGCATCTTCATTTCAGCTCTAAGTCTTAATAAATTATCGGGAATTCTTTCTTCTACTCGCCAAAAATCTAAAGTTTCACCAACGTGCAAAGAGTTTGGATCTCTTCTACCTCTTCTTAATCCCACGCCACCAACAGCGCGATCCATCAAGCCTCTTATTTCCCAAGCCCAATCAAGTGTGAAGTAACCATGTTCACCACCAATTCCTTCAACAACTTTCCAAACTTCATGTGCGTTGGTATCAATTTCAATTTCTCTTAAGTCTTCATATAAGGATCCACCAGACCATTTAGGATCACTTGGCATTGGTTCAGAAGGAACTCCAGGAATAGATGCACTTGACCAACGAGTTGAAACTTGCGCATCTCTAACTCGCATTAGAGCAAGGTCTACTGCTTTATCAAAGTTAGTTAAACCATCAGTTGGATCAGGTAAATATTTTTTGATATCACTTTCACTACAAATTACTTCATTAATCAAGCTTCTAACTAAGGGTTTTGCAATTGAACCTGGCACTGGGGTGACAAGTCCCACCCACAAACTGGAAAGTCTTGGAGTAAGAAGAGGCACAGGAATAATGATTCTTTTTCTTAAGTCAGCTACTTTTGCATAGTGTTTCATCATGTCTTTATAAGTGAAAATATCTGGTCCACCAATATCGAATGCTCGATTGATTTCATTTCCTAAGGAAGCTGCACCAACTAAGTAATACAAAACATCTCTTACTGCAATTGGTTGAATTCTTGTTTTAACCCACTTAGGAGTAATCATGATTGGTAGTCGCTCTGTTAAGTATCTAAGCATTTCAAATGAAGCTGAGCCTGAACCGATTACAACTCCAGCTCTAAGTTCAACAGTTGGCACACCAGAATTTCTAAGGATTTCTCCAGTTACTTTTCTTGATTCTAAATGCTGGGAAAGTTTCTGAGTAGGAATTAAACCGCCCAGATAAACAATTTTTTGAACATTGTTATCTTTTGCAGAAGTTGCAAACAGTTGTGCCATCTTGGTTTCGATTTCAACAAACTCTGGACCTTGATTTAAAGCATGGAGTAAGTAGTAAGCAACATCAACTTCTTTCATTGCTTTTTCAACATCAGAAATATTTAAAGCATCGCCTGCAATAACTTCCACCTTGTCTATCCAGGGCATATCTCTTAATCGATCTGGAAATCTGGCAAAGACTTTTACCTTATAGCCAGCAATTAATAATTCTCGAATTAAACGACCACCTATGTAACCAGTTGCACCAGTGACTAAACAGGTTGCTGGTTCACCTTGGGCGTTTGTTCTGATTTTGACTGAGTGCTGGATTGACATAAGTCTTAGTTTGCCCGGTAATTGAACTTAAAGCGAATTAAGGATTGCTTTAACGCTGGTTGGGATTGCTAGGAGGCATTCCTGTACTTGTGGGAAAGGGTCTGGCTAAGACTGGAACACGAATGCCAGCTTTATCAAATGCGCCTTTTATTTTCTCTCTAATCTCTCTGGCTGTTTGCATTGGTTGATCTGGTGCGGTTTTGGCAACAATTCTGACAAAAATCGCGTCCCCTGAAACTTGTTCTACACCTGCATATTGCGGTGCACCTAATAACATTCCAGAAAATGCTGGATCATCTAACATCTCTTTACCAACTCGATCAATTACAACTCTTACCTTTTCTAAGTCTTCGTCATAAGCAACTGGAACATCAACGGTTGCAACCGTCCAGCCTTGGCTTCTGTTTGCAACTCTTAAAATTTCACCGTTGCGCACATACCAAACCACACCACCCATATCTCTTAATCTTGTGACTCTTAAATCAACTTCTTCAACGGTTCCTATTGCAGGTCCTAGATCAACGACATCGCCAACTCCGTATTGATCTTCTAAAATAATAAATATTCCTGCCAGAAAATCTTTGATTAATGTTTGTGCACCAAAACCTAAAGCGACACCGGCAACTCCAGCGCTGGCCAAAAGAGGTCCAACATTAAATCCGATAACACTAAGTGCAGACATTATTGCGACGGTCCAGATAATCAGAGCTGAAGCACTTCTGAATAGCTGCCCAACAGCTCTTACTCTTTGCACAGTTCTTTGTTGCATAACCATGGCAGATAATTCGGCTGTATTGTCTGCAAGTCTTTTGTATTGAGGAGCTTTCTCGTTAGCTCTTTTAATAGCACCTTTGACAAATCTTGAAATTGCAATTCTTACAACAGTATTAAGAAAAATTGCGATTGAAAATATTAAGACGATCTGAATTGGAACACTAGAAAGATAGCCACCTAGGGTTTCAGGAATTGAATCTGCGTTTTGGAACATATGCACAAGGTTACCGACATATACCCCTTTTTTGCTGTTATCAGCATTGAGTAAAGTTGGATTTATGTTAAAGATTTCCCGACTGTTTAATTCACTAGTTGTTTCTTGCTCAGTTTTGACTGTGTTTTCTCAACCTGTTTTTGCAGCGATAAGAGACGATGGGGATGAACCAGGGGTTTCCATTTCTGGATCTGCTGCGATTGCACTCTTTATTGGTCTTCCACTATTAATTTCTGGATTGGTTGCCTTGGCAATTCTGGCCCCACAATGGTCAAGAAGAGCTAGACGTGAATCTGGATTTGTTTCTCATACTGAAACTTGGTGGCTTAACGGTCCTGGAAATGAAGCCAAGCATTTAGAAATTGAATCTAGTGAACAAGAGTTAAAATCATTAGCGCTAAAGGCAGGTGGCGTAAGTGCAAAGTGGTGATTTCTTTACAACAGATGAACAAAATGAAATTGCCAAGTCAATTGCGGCTGCTGAAACAAATAGTGATTTAAATTTTAGTTTATATGTGGGAGAACTAGAAGAAGGTAGAAAAGATGCCATCAAGTTACATAAAAAACTTGATAATAGTTCTGCCACAGTTTTAGTTTGTGTTGATTTACAAAATCACGCAATTGAAATTATTACTGGTAGTTATGCATCTTCAACTGTTGATAACCAAGTTTGTCGTTTAGCAGCAATTTCAATGGCAAATGCATTTGTGGTTAATGATTACGTTGGTGGATTAAATCAGGCTTTTGCTGTTTTAGGTGCACACGCATATCGCCCTAAATCAATGACGGATGTTTAAAGGCTATTTATCAGCCGCTTGAGCTCTTAAGGCTCGTGCTATTGCATCTCTTTGTTCAATAATTATTCTTCTAGCTCCAACAGCTAAATTTTTATTGTTTTCTAAGAATTTGTCAGATTTATCAATTACTTCTTGCGTAATATTTGAACTTGGAAACAGACCGGTAACCAAAGACTGACCAATTTCGTGAGTTCGAGAGTTCCATAAAGTTTCAACTGAATCAAAGTATTTATCAATAAAGTTTTTCATTATTTCTGCATGGTCCATATATGAAAGTCCACCAAGGGTTGAATGAATTTCAGAATTAGGTAAATTCTCATTAGTTGTAACAAGTTTCCAGGCAATCTCTTTTGCTTCCAGTGTTGGAGTTGCAGCTCGAGCACCTGCTGCATGTTCTCTTCCCATTGCAGTGTCATCTCTTTTTAATTCTTCTTCGATAGCAGTCAAGCCACGTTTGCCCATCACAACTAAGCGGCGAAGCAGTGTCCATCGAAGATCTGTGTCAATTTTTAGACCAGCAATTTTCTCATTTCCATCAAGAATTTCTGCTACACGATTTACTTGTTGCTCAGTTGTGGCAACGGCGCTAAATGTTCTAACTAAGGCAAGTTGGCGATCAGAGCCTTCTTCTGCTTCCAGAAGTAGTTTTTGTAGTGCATCAGCAAATTTAGTGTTGTATGTCAATCGGTTTTTTCTATCTGCATAAACATCAATAGCACTTCTACATTGCATGAGCACTTGCTGAACAAGTCCAATATCTGTTTCTGCAACTAAACCTGAGAGAACAAGATCCAAATATTTCCCAGTTCCAACTTCACCATCTCTAAGCATGTCCCAAACAGCGCCCCAGATAAGAGCTCTTGAAAGTGAAGAATCAATAGCAGCAATATCTTTTGTTGCTGTTTCAAGTGAAATATTGTCTAGTCTAATTTTGGCGTAAGTTAAATCATCATCATTAACAAGAATTAAGGCAGGTCTTTTCAGTCCGACTAATTCCTTTACTTCTGTTGTTTTACCATCAACATCTATTTCAAATCTGTTTGTGCGGACTAACTTGTTTCCTTGTTTTTCATAAGTACCAACTGCTAAGCGATGTGGGCGAAGCACAGGAGGCAAACCAGAAGGTGCACTTGGTGGTTCTTGATTAATAAATGCTTTAGTAATCACATTATTTGAATCAGTTTCAATTTCTGGTCTTAATAATGTTGCTCCTGATGATTGCAACCAAAGCTTGGTCCAAGAATCCAAATCTCTTCCGGAAGAAATTGATAATTCATTTAATAAATCAGGCAGTTCAGTATTTTTCCAAGCATGTTTATCAAAATATGCTTTTAATCCTTTGAGAAAGTTTTCTTCTCCTACCCAGGCAACAAGTTGGCGTAGCGCAGAAGCTCCCTTGGCATAAGTGATGCCATCAAAGTTTTCATAGACAGAATCAAGATCTGGCATATTTGCTGCAATTGGATGCGTTGAAGGAAGTTGGTCTTGACGATAAGCCCAAGCTTTTCTTTGTAAATGAAATAGTGTCCAGGCTTCGTTGTATTTCGTTGCGCCAGTGCTTGCCCAATGAGCAGCCCACTCTGCAAAAGATTCGTTCAACCAAAGATCATTCCACCATTTCATTGTTACTAAATCACCAAACCACATATGGGCCATTTCGTGCAAAATTGTGTTTGCCCTTGATTCATAAGCAGTTTTAGTTGTTCTTGATCTAAAAATGTATTCGTCTCTAAAAGTTACACATCCCACGTTTTCCATAGCGCCAGCATTGAATTCTGGAACAAAAACTTGATCATATTTTTTAAATGGGTAGCCCACTTGAAACTTATCCTCAAACCAAGTAAAACCTTGCTTGGTGATTTCAAAAATTTCTTCATGATCAAGAAATTGAGCTAAAGATGGTCTGACAAATATTCCTAATGGATACTGCCCAAATTTACCTTTGTAAACATCTGTTTTCCCAAAATAAGGTCCAGCACACAACGCATACAAATAAGAAGACATTATGGGAGTTGTGGGAAAACTCCAGGTGGACATTTCATCATTAACTTTCACAGAATCTGGTGTTGGTGAGTTACTAATTAATGTCCATTTAGTTGGGGCAGTGACACTTAAGTTCAAGGTTGATTTAATGTCTGGTTGTTCAAAAACTGGGAAAACTCGTCTTGAGTCGGCTACTTCAAATTGTGTAAAGATATAAACCTGGTTATCCACCGGATCAATATGTCTGTGTAAGCCTTCACCTGTGTTCATGTAGGAACAATTGGCCTTAACTTTCACTGTATTTTTATCTTTTAAATTAGTTAATTTAATTCTTGATCCATCAAAAACTACAGATACATCTAATTCGTTTCCATTTAGCCAAATCGAATCAACTTTAGGTGAAATTAAATCAAGCCAGGTTTCTGCACCACTCTTGGAATCAAATGTAATTGAAGCAACACATGAATAAGTTTCACCTTTGCCATCAATGGTTAATGCAACTGTGTAAGCAGTATTTGACACAACCTCAGCACGTTTTTGAGCCTCAGCCCTGGTGATGTTTAAATTTTTGCTCAAGATTTCCTCTAATAAGTTGTGGCAGATTCCAATCTTGACACGTTACCTATGACAGGGCTCTAGGCTGGGGGAAAGAACGCAGATAGATAGGGAATAATTTCTACAAATGACAACAAAAGCAAAATTTTGGTTCGATCCAGCTTGTCCATGGGCTTGGATGACATCACGCTGGATTTTAGAAGTTGAATCTCAAAGAGATATTGAAGTTGAATGGAACATTTTTAGTTTGGCTGTGTTAAACGAAGGCAGAGAATTAACTCCCGAGTACAGAGCCCGAATTGATAAAACTTGGGGACCAGTAAGAGTAATTGCAGCAGCGAAAAGAAAAAATGGTTATGAAGTAGTTCTTCCTCTTTACACCGCAATTGGTAATTTATTTCATCCAGGTGCAAAACCTGTAGCAAAAGAAACTGTTATTGAAGCTTTAAAAAATGCAAATCTTGATGCTTCTTTAATTGAAGCCTATGACTCACATGAATTTGATCAAGACTTAAAAGATTCAACAAAAGCTGCGTTAGATTTAGTGGGAAGCGATGTTGGAACTCCAGTAATTTCAGTTGAAGGAGTGGCATTTTTTGGTCCAGTCATCACACCAGCTCCAAAAGGTGAAGACGCTTTGAAACTATGGGATGGTGTTGTGGCAGCTGCAAGTGTGCCAGGATTTTTTGAACTAAAAAGAACTAGAACAGCAAGACCACAATTTTAAAAGGAAAATTTTATGAAAATTCATTTAGGTTGCGATCATGCTGGATTTGAATTAAAAGAAAAAGTTGCACAACATTTAAAAAGTAAAGGCCATGAGGTAATTGATCATGGTGCAAAAACTTATGACGCATTAGATGACTACCCAGTTTTTTGTTTTCTGGCAGCCAAAGGGGCTGCTCAAGATCCAAATTCATTAGCAATTGTCATAGGTGGATCAGGTAACGGTGAACAAATTGCAGCTAACAAAATAAAAGGAGTCAGGGCAGCACTTGCTTGGAGTGTTGAAACAGCAAAACTTGCTCGCGAACATAACAACGCCAACGTCATGGGAATTGGTGGACGAATGCATTCAGGATCTGAATCATTAGCCATCGTGGATGCATTTATAAACACAAACTTTTCAAATGATGAAAGACACATGAGAAGAATTAACCAAATAAGTGAATATGAAAACGGTGGGAAAATGCCACCAATGCCAAATTAGTTTTTCTTAAAATTTGGAGCGGGTGACGGGAATCGAACCCGCATAGCCAGCTTGGAAGGCTGGAACTCTAGCCATTGAGCTACACCCGCAAAACAATGCATGTTCATCTTAGGTTTTCACTAATTCTGAACCTCACAGCAGAGTCATTACTTGTAAACAACTACGATTGAACAGCGCTCGCGGGGCGTAGCGTAGTGGCTAGCGCGCCTGCTTTGGGAGCAGGAGATCGGGAGTTCGAATCTCCCCGCCCCGACACAAGAAATAAAAAATCAAGGAGAGTATTAATAAATTGAAAAGCACTATAGAAAATTTGACACCCACCAGAATTAAAGTTCAAGTTGAAGTGCCATTTTCAGAATTAAAACCAAGTCTTGATGCTGCCTACCAAAAAATTGCTAGCCAAATAAGTGTTCCAGGATTTAGAAAAGGCAAAGTTCCCACACAAGTTATTGATCAAAGAGTTGGAAGACCTGCAGTTTTACAAGAAGCAGTAAATGAAGCTATTCCCAAAGCCTACGCAGAAGCTTTAAAAGACAAGAAAGTTTATCCAATTGGTCGACCAAGTGTTGAAGTTACTGAATTAAAGGAAAATGAAGATTTTAAATTTAGTGCAGAAGTTGATATCAGACCTGATTTTGAAACCCCAAAATACAAGGGACTAAAACTAGTTGTCGAAAAGTCACGAGAATTAGGTGAAGATGTTGAGAAGCAATTAGAAGAATTGCGTGCCAGATTTTCTAATCTTTCAGTTGTAGAAAGAGCAGCAAAAGATGAAGATGTGGTAATTCTTGATATAACAGGAACTAAAGATGGTGTGCAAGTTAATGAATATTCAGGTCAAGCACTTGCCTACACAGTTGGATCAAATGGGCTGGTTCCAGGAGCTGACAAAGTTCTAGTTGGTGCTAAAGCTGAACAAAAGCTCAATCTTGATTTTTCTCCAACCGATGGTCCTTTCAAAGAATTGCAGATTAGTTTAGAAATAACAGTAAAAAGTGTAAATGAGAAAATACTTCCTAAAGCAGATGATGAGTTTGCAAAAATGGCTAGCGAATTTGACACCTTAGCTGAGTTGAAAAAGAACTTAGAAGAAAAAGTTAAGGAATCTAGAATTATTGAACAAACTTATTTGGCAAGAGATAAGGCAAGTGAAGCATTAATTGATTTAATGGCGAAAGTTCCTTTGCCAGAAAATGCCATCGAAGCTGAATTTGAAGAGCACTTTAAAGATGGTCATGGTGATGATGCCCATAAAGAAGAATTTAAAAAAGGTTCTAGAAAATCTATGCAATCACAGTTCATATTGGACAAGATTGCTGAAGAAGAAAACATTGGGGTTTCAGACGCAGACTTATCTGAATGGATTACCCAGAACTCAATGAAGTATCAAATGGCTCCACAAACTTTTGCCGATGCACTAGTTAGATCTGGTGAAATCACACTTGTAATGGGTGAAATAAGAAGAAGTAAGGCATTAACTCTTGTGGTTAAAGAAGCAGATGTGACCGATACTGCTGGTCAAAAAGTAGACGTTGCAAGTGTCCTCAAAGAATTCGTCCCAGAAACAGAGTAAAAGTTTCCCTCATAGCGAACATCCCAGGTTCCAAGATGAGAAAAAATGTGTTTCAGGTTAAAGTCGAAGTATCTAATTAATTAGGAGAGCGAAAAAAGTTGAACGAGGATACGCAATTGCGAAATCCATCTGGTCCAGGAAGCTACGACGACCAAATATTTCAAAGACTTCTTAAAGAACGAATTATTTTCCTAGGAACTCCTGTGGAAGATTCAGTTGCCAATATTTTGACAGCACAAATGCTTGTCCTTGCTGCTGAAGATCCAGAAAAAGATATTTATCTTTACATAAATTCTCCTGGTGGTTCAATTTCTGCAGGTATGGCAATTTATGACACGATGCAATACATTCCAAATGATGTTGCAACTGTTGCAATGGGATTAGCTGCATCAATGGGACAATTTTTGTTATCAGCAGGTGCAAAAGGAAAACGTTATGCACTTCCACATGCTCGCATCATGATGCATCAACCTTCAGGTGGAATCGGTGGAACAGCATCAGATATCAAAATTCAAGCTGAACAAATGTTACATATCAAAAAACAAATGGCACGCTTAATTGCTGAGCACACGGGACAAACTGCAGATCAAATTGAACAAGATTCTGATCGTGACCGTTGGTTCACATCTGATGAAGCAAAAGAATATGGATTTGTTGACAAAGTAGTTAGATCAGCAAGTGATGTAACAGGACACGGAGGGACAAGATAAATGAAGATCGAAAATATTGTCTCTTCTAAATTAAAACCACAATCTCGCTACATTCTTCCTGAATTTAGAGAAAGAACTGCAAATGGTGAACGAGTTCACAACCCATACACCAAATTGTTTGAAGAAAGAATCATTTTTCTAGGTGTGCAAATTGATGATGCCTCAGCAGATGATGTGATGGCACAACTTTTGGTTTTGGAATCATTAGATCCTGAACGCGATATTTCTATGTACATAAATTCACCTGGTGGTTCATACACTGCGATGACTGCAATTTATGACACCATGCAATTTATTAAGCCTCAAATTCAAACTATTTGTTTAGGTCAAGCTGCCTCTGCTGCTTCAGTAATTCTTGCTGCAGGTTCACCTGGAAAAAGGTTTGCACTTCCACACGCAAGAATTTTGATTCACCAGCCTTACACAGAAGGTGGCGGACAAGGTTCTGACATTGAAATTCAAGCAAACGAAATTTTGAGAATGCGCGCTGAAATGGAAGGCATTTTGGCTAAGCACACAGGAAAGAAATTAGCTGAAATTCAAAAAGACATTGAGCGAGACAAAATCTTGACAGCAGAGGATGCTCAAAAATATGGCATCATCGATCAAGTAATTGCATCACGCAAAGCGCCACAAAAATAATTCGTTAAAGTTTTTGTTCGCCCACTGTGAACACAATGGCTGATTTGAGATAAATAAACCCTGTTTTGTGGGTACTTCAAGGTAGCGTTAATCCAACTAACCACAAATTTTTAAGTTGCGACAAAGGAGCACACCAAAATGGCCAGACTTGGTGAAGGCACTGATCCATTAAAATGTTCCTTTTGCGGTAAAGGTCAAAAGCAAGTTAAAAAATTAATTGCTGGTCCTGGTGTTTATATTTGTGATGAATGTATTGAACTTTGTAATGAAATAATTGATGAAGAGTTACAAGAGACAGCTGACTTACCATTTGAAGAATTACCAAAACCAAAAGAAATCTATGCGTTTCTAAATAATTATGTAATTGGCCAAGAGCACGCCAAGAAATCATTGTCAGTTGCTGTTTATAACCATTACAAAAGAGTTCAAGCCGGTGCAACAGATCGTCCAAAAGATGATTTAGTTGAACTAGCTAAATCAAATATTTTATTACTTGGCCCAACTGGTTCAGGAAAAACTTTGTTAGCCCAAACATTAGCCAGGTTGTTAAATGTTCCTTTTGCTATCGCTGATGCCACCGCTCTAACTGAAGCTGGTTATGTTGGTGAAGATGTTGAAAATATCTTGTTAAAGCTAATTCAAGCTGCTGATTACGATGTTAAAAAAGCTGAAACTGGAATCATTTACATTGACGAAATTGACAAAATTGCTCGAAAAAGTGAGAACCCTTCAATTACCCGTGATGTGAGTGGAGAAGGCGTGCAACAGGCTTTGTTAAAAATTTTGGAAGGCACCACTGCTTCAGTACCACCACAGGGTGGAAGAAAACATCCACACCAAGAATTTATTCAAATTGATACCAGCAATGTTTTATTTATCGTCGGTGGAGCATTTGCCGGCTTAGATAAAATTATTGAATCAAGAATTGGTAGAAAATCTTTAGGCTTCACAGCAGATTTTAGTGAAGAAGAAAATACTAATCCTGGAGATATTTTTGGCAAGGTTATGCCAGAAGATCTTTTGAAATTTGGCATGATTCCAGAATTTATTGGCCGACTTCCAGTAATTACGAGTGTTACTGCTTTAAGTGAAGAAGCTCTAATGCAAGTCTTAGTTGAACCAAAAAATGCTTTAGTTCGCCAATATGAAAGACTATTTGGTTTAGACAACGTTGAATTAGAAATTACTGAAGATGCTCTAAGAGCAGTTGCCGAACTTGCTCATTTACGCGGCACCGGTGCTAGAGGACTAAGAGCAATCATGGAAGAAGTTTTATTAAATGTGATGTATGACGTTCCAAGTAGAACTGATATTGGAAAAGTTGTTATCAATCGAGATACAGTTTTGGAGAATGTGAACCCAACTTTGGTGCCTCGAAAAGAAATCAGCGAGCCTGAAGAAAAATCAGCTTAAATTCTTAAGCTAGTTCAACCTTAACTTTAATCTCTGAGTCTGTTTCGGTTAATTTCAAGTCTTTAATATTTCCTGCGGCAATCAAATCTTTTTGAGCATTCTTCACTTGAGCAATCACTGCAGCATTGGCCCATATTTCAAGGGATTTAACTTCTGCTTTCATGGATTGTTTATTCTCAGTTTTTACTTTTCTAACTTCACCTAAAATAAAGGTGACATTATCTAATGAATCTGTGCTTATATTTTTATTTGTAATAATGTCTGATGATTTTGGCCAAGCTTGCAAATGTATTGAACCTTCTTGCCACCAAGACCAGACTTCTTCAGTCACAAATGGAATAAACGGCGCAAATAATTTAAGTAAGGTATGAGTTGTTATTCCCAAAGCAGCCCTTGCTGAACTTGCAGCCTCTGGGCCTTGATTGGCATATGTTCTTTCTTTTACTAATTCAACATAATCATCAGTAAAAGACCAGAAAAATGTTTCCACAACTTCTAAGGCTCTGGTGTAATCATATTTTTCAAACGATGAAGTAGCAGAATCAATAACTTGAGCTAGTTTATTAAGAAGTGCATGATCAACATCAAGTAACACATCAGACTTATTTAAAGTAGCATTAAGACTCAAACTGAATTTACTGGCATTAAGAATTTTGATAGCTAGTCTTTTACCAATTTTCATCTGCCCAGTATCAAATGCGGTATCAGTTCCGGGTCTTCCCATTGAAGCCCAATACCTAACAGCATCAGAACCGTATTCTTCAAGTAAATCAATTGGAGTAACAACATTTCCTTTTGATTTACTCATTTTCTTTCTATCTGGATCCAGAATCCATCCACTAATACTTGCGTTTTTCCAAGGTAAGGAATTCTTTTCTAAATGACTTCTTACCACTGTTGAAAATAACCAAGTTCTAATAATTTCATGTGATTGCGGGCGCAAATCCATTGGAAAGACACGATTGAAAAGGTCGTTATCTGATTCCCATGATGCAGCAATTTGTGGAGTTAAGGATGAAGTTGCCCAAGTATCCATAACATCTGGATCACCGATAAAACCATTTGGTTTATTTCTTTGTGATTCATCAAATCCGTTTGGGGCCTCACTTTGGGGATCAATTGGCAACATACTTTCATCCGGAACAATTATTTGTTCATAATCGGGATTTCCATTTGCATCTAACTTGTACCAAAGGGGAAGTGGTACGCCAAAAAATCTTTGGCGAGAAATTAACCAGTCACCATTTAATCCTTCAACCCAATTTTCATATCTAACTTTCATGTAATCGGGATGCCACTTTAATTCAGTTCCTCTGTTCAGTAATTTTGTTCTTAATTCTTGATCTCTTCCACCATTTCGGATGTACCACTGCCTTGTCGTAACAATTTCTAAAGGCTTGTCTCCCTTTTCAAAGAATTTAACAGCATGAGTAATTGGCTTTGGTTCACCAACTAAATCACCACTATTTTTTAATTCGGCGACTAATACTTCTCTTGCTGAATGAGAAGTTTTTCCAATGATTTTTTCAAATACTTGTTTGGCAGAATCTTTGCTGATCCACTCAGGGTTCTCTGAAACAATCCTGCCGTCCCAGCCAATAAGTCCTCTTGTTGGCAAATCAAATTCTCTCCACCAAATCACATCTGTTAAGTCACCAAAGGTACAAATCATTGCAATGCCACTTCCTTTTTCAGGATCAGCTAAATGATGAGCAACAACGGGTACTTCGACTTCAAAAAGTGGAGTTGTCACAGTTTTACCAAATAATTCTTTATAACGATCATCATCAGGATTTGCGACTAAAGCAACACATGAGGGAAGTAACTCAGGTCGAGTAGTTTCTATGAAAACTTTTTCACCATCTTGTTTCTTAAAACCAATTTTATGAAAGGCTCCTGGTCTTTCTCGATCTTCTAATTCAGCTTGGGCAACAGCAGTCTTGAATGTGACATCCCAAAGCGTTGGAGCTTCTGCTTGATAAGCCTCTCCGCGCTTTAGATTTCTTAGAAACGCAAGTTGCGAGACTCTTCGGGCTCTTTTATCAATTGTTTGATAGGTGTAATTCCAGTCAATAGATAGACCCAATGTTTGAAAGAGGGATTCAAAAACTTTCTCATCTTCTAGAGTTAATTTCTCGCATAATTCAACAAAGTTTTTTCTGGAAATAGGAATTTGCTTCTCACCAGGTTCACTTGGTGGAGCAAAATTTGCATCAAATGCAAGTGATGGTTCACAGCGAACGCCGTAATAGTTTTGAACTCTTCTTTCAGTTGGTAAGCCGTTGTCATCCCAACCAATTGGATAAAAAACTTTCTTGCCGGTCATTCTTTGGTAGCGAGCAATTAAATCAGTATGAGTGTAAGAAAAAACGTGTCCTACGTGAAGTGATCCACTGACAGTTGGAGGAGGAGTATCGATTGAGTAAACATTTTCTTTTGCAGCCGTTTTATCAAATGCATAGGTTTTATTCTGAACCCAAGAGTTTCCCCACTTGCTCTCTACTCCTTCAAGAGCAGGCTTTTCTGGTACTCGTGGGTACTGTGCAGATTCACTCATGACGGCAATCTTATGCAATACATTAGATTGAAAAAATCATGGTCAATTCAGACGTCATGGCAGCACTAGCTTCGCGCTGGCCTGAGAACAAAATTAATCCATCTTTGGATCGAATCAAACTCTTATTGGATTATTTGGGTAATCCGCAAGAGGGTTTAAAGGTCATTCATATTGCTGGCACAAATGGCAAAACAAGTACTTCGCGAATGGTTGAAAGATTGTTAAGATCATTGGACTTAAGAACAGGTCTCTACACTAGTCCTCATTTAATTCATCCTCGAGAAAGAATTTGTATCGATGGAGAATCAGTTAGTGAAAACAGTTTTGAAGAACTTTATAAACACGTTGAACCCTTTTTACACCTTGTTGACGAAAAAACACCAGATTCACCAATAACTTTTTTTGAGGCCCTAACAGCAATGGCGTTTGTAAGTTTTGCTGATACTCCAGTTGATGCAGTTTCTCTTGAAGTTGGAATGGGTGGAAAATGGGATGCCACAAATGTTTTAACACCATTAGTTTCGGTTATCACTCCAATTGATTTAGATCATCAAGAATTTTTAGGTAACACAATTGAAAAGATAGCTTTTGAAAAAGCAGGAATTATCAAAAGTAGCGTTCCTGTAATTGTCTCTCAACAAGTAAAAGATGCAGCAAAGGTAATTCTTGCCACTGCAATTGAACATAACGCGCCAATTATGAGAGAAGGAATTGAGCTTGATGTTTTGGAAAGAAGTGTTGGTGTTGGCGGACAACAATTAACTATTGCTAATCCATATGGAACACATGCAGATCTATTTCTACCTTTGTTTGGAAAACATCAAGCATCAAATGCGGCTGTTGCATTGACCGCTGTTGAAGCTTTTGTCGATAGACAACTTGATAATGAGTTAGTTCAAGAAGCGTTTTCTGAATTTAGCTCACCCGGAAGATTGCAAGTTCTAAAAAGAAATCCCACAATTGTTATTGATGCTGCACATAATCCTGCTGGTATCAGGGCAACAAAACAGGGAATTGAGGAGTCTTTTAAATTTGATAACTTGATTTTAATTTTGGCTTTTATGGCAGATAAGGATATTGAAGAGATTCTTAAAGAACTTACTGGTTTTGCACAAGTAGTTGTTTTAACGCAAACTAAGTCCGCCCGAGCCATGTCTACAACAGCACTTGAAAAACAGGTAAAAAACATTTCGGGATTTGCAGCTAGAATTGAAGTAAGCGATAATTCGGATGAAGCATTAACGAAATCAATACAAATAGCAAATGAATTAGGCAACTCAGCCGGAATCATCGCACTAGGTTCGGTTGTTCTAGCTGGAGAGATTGCTTCAATCCTTAAGGTGGGTAAAAATAAGTGAGAGCATTAGGTTCATCCGTTTTAGCTTTTGAAATAGTTGTTTCACTTCTTTTTATTCCTGCAGCATTACAAAATGAAAACACAACAGTGCTAACTGCTTTGTTAATTTCAATGACACAGATTCTTTTAGCCATTATGGCTATGGCAACATTAAGCAAAAAGTATGGAATATTTCTCGGTTACTTAACCCAAGTGGCATTAATTGCTTCTGGGTTTTTAGTTACCTGGATGTTTGTGCTTGGTCTAGTTTTTCTGGGACTTTGGATACTAGCCATTAGAATTGGGCGCAGAACTGATGAGTTAAAGGCATCCAAGAAAGACTCTTAAGTAAGCACGAGTAGCATATAAATATTGAATGAATTGAAAGGAAATATTGTGAGTGAGCGTTCACTAGTTCTAGTTAAGCCAGATGGCGTTAAAAGAGGACTTGTCGGTGAAGTTTTAAAAAGAATTGAAACAAAAGGTTGGAAAATTGTTGCTTTGGAATTAAGAAAACTTGACGAAAAAACTGCAGCAACCCATTATGCCGAACATGATGGTAAACCATTTTTTAAAGATTTAGTTTCGTTTATTACTTCTGCTCCACTTGTAGCTGTAGTAATTGAAGGCCCAAATGCTATTGCTGGATGGCGACAAATGATGGGTGCCACAAATCCTGCTAACGCATTGCCAGGGACCATCAGAGGTGACTTTGCCACCGAAACACAGAACAACGTGACGCATGGATCAGACTCAACTGAGTCTGCTGCCCGAGAAATTGCACTCTTCTTTCCAGGCTTGAAGTAATACTGCGTAATATAAGTAGTCAAACAACAACAATAAAAAAGAGGACATAAGTGGCCGGTTTTGGTAGAGGGTTCTTAGGACGAGACTTAGCAGTAGACCTTGGTACAGCAAATACTTTGGTTTACGAACGAGGTCGCGGAATTGTTTTAAATGAACCTTCAGTTGTTGCAATAAATCAAAACACTGGTGGAATTGTGGCAGTAGGTGCCGAAGCAAAAAGAATGGTCGGTAGAACTCCGGGAAACATTGTGGCAATTCGTCCACTTAAAGACGGTGTGATTGCAGATTTTGATACCACAGAAAGAATGCTTCGTTACTTCATTCAAAAAGTTCATAAACGTAGATTTTTAGCAAAACCAAGAGTTGTGGTTTGCGTTCCAAGTGGAATTACAGGCGTTGAACAAAGAGCAGTTAAAGACGCAGGTTATGCAGCTGGTGCTCGCAAGGTTTACATCATTGAAGAACCAATGGCAGCAGCAATTGGAGCAGGACTTCCAATCCATGAACCAACTGGAAACATGATTGTTGATATTGGTGGCGGTACTACAGAAGTTGCTGTTATTTCATTGGGTGGAGTTGTTACTTCACTATCTATTCGTACCGGTGGCGATGAGCTAGACGATGCGTTAATTCAATTTGTTAAAAAAGAATATTCATTGATGCTTGGAGAAAGAACCGCTGAAGAAATTAAAACCACAGTTGGAACAGCATTCCCAATTCCTGATGAAACATCTGCTGAACTTCGTGGACGAGATTTAGTAACAGGACTTCCTCGCACAATTGTTGTCACTGCTGAAGAAATAAGAAGAGCACTTGATGAACCATTGACAAGAATTGTTGACGCCGTTAAGACCACACTTGATAGAACTCCACCTGAACTTTGCGGAGACATCATGGATCGTGGAATTGTTTTGACCGGCGGTGGAGCACTTCTTAAAGGTTTGGATGAAAGATTGAGACATGAAACCGGAATGCCAGTAATTATTGCTGAGCAACCATTGAATTGTGTTGTTATGGGTTCTGGAAAGTGTGTTGAAGAGTTCGAAGCTCTACAGCAAGTATTGATCTCAGAACCACGCGGTTAACCCGGGTAGATCGGCTTATTTTGCCGTGAGAGATTCAGCCCGCATCAGAACAGTTTTAGCAGTATTGCTACTTATTTCGTTCACATTAGTGGCACTGGAATTAAGAAACTCTGGAAACGGAATTACTAATTCAATAAGGAATGTAAGTGCGAATTTGATTTCACCTCTTCAAAAATCAGCTCGAGGTTTATCTGATTCTATACAAAACTTTGGCTCTACTTGGAGAGAGATTAGAACAGCCCGTGAAATCGTTAAAGACTTAGAATCAGAAAATATTGATCTTAAAGAAAGACTTGCAAACACAGACGAACTTAGAAGAAGAGCAGCAGAATTAGATGCCTTGTTAAAAATCGCAGGACTTGGAACTTATGAAATTGTTCCGGCCAGAGTTATAGCAATTGGATCAGGTCAAGATTATTCATGGACAGTTTCAATTGATGTTGGCGCAAAAGATGGAATCACAACAGATATGTCTGTTATCTCAGGAAGTGGATTAGTGGGAAGAACGATTTCGGTAGCAGAGTCAACAACATTAGTTTCATTGCTAGCTGATCCATCCAGCAAAGTTGGAGCAAGAATTGGTGGCAAATCAGAGCTTGGATTTATCAGTGGAAACGGTTTACCGGGAGAGTTGGAATTTGAAATCTTTGATCCTTTAGCTGAAATTCAAAAGGGTGATCGAATAGTTACCTGGGGATCTGAAGGGGGAAGACCATTTGTTGCCGGAGTACCAATTGGTGAAGTAACAAGTGTTAAGTCATCACCTGGTTTATTGACAAAATCAGCAAGAGTTAAACCTTATGTAAAACTATCAACACTTGATTTAGTTAGCGTTGTTGTAGAAGCGCCTCGCATTGATCCTCGAGATTCATTACTTCCTCCAATGCCAGTTGTTGACACCCCAACTCCAACAACATCACCTTCGGCCACCCCCAGCCCAAGTGAGAGTTAATGAATATTTATAAATATTTGGCACTTATTGTTACCGTTTTAATTGGGATAATTTTCCAACCAACTTTGTTGGCAAGGCTTTCTTTGCCAGGTGCAACACCTGATTTGGTTCTGGTGATTGTTTGTTGCTGGGCAATTACTAAAGGTCCAGCAGTTGGTGCAATCGCTGGTTTCATCGCAGGACTCTTACTAGATGTTGTGCCACCCGGAAATAATTTAATTGGAGTTGCTTCAATATTTTTAGCACTAATTGGCTACGCCATTGGAATTGTTGGAAGTGGTCCTAGTAGATCAGTAGTAAGACCACTTCTAATTTCAGGAATTGGTGCTACAACATTTTTCTTATTGAGAACCATTTGGGCATTAATTTCAGGAAGCGATATGGCTTTATACAATTTTTCGGTCAATTTCCTAACACAAGGCATATATGCAGCAGCCTTAGCTGTTTTTGTCTACCCAGGGATAGCCTTTCTAGATAGAAGGCTTGGCCCGGTTTCAAGATCTGATGAATTAAGGATGCAATAAATTATGCAAGATAAATCCGTAATTCGACTAAAAATAATAAGAGTTATTTTCTTATCATTAATGATCACATTAGTAGGACGACTATTTTTCTTACAGATATCAACGGGTGAAAATTTTGTAAAAGCCTCCCAAAGAAATGCTTTTAGAGAAATTTACACTCCACCAGTTAGAGGTCTAATTCTTGATCAAGTAGGAAGACCAGTTGTTTCAAATAAATCAACTCTGGTTGTAAGTGTTAATACAAGAATTTTAGAGAATACTGAAGATAAAGGTGCTTCAGTTATTACTCGTCTTTCGCAAAGTTTACGAATCTCTGAAACAGATATTAAAGATCGACTAACTCCATGTGGCACTAAAGGAGCTAAGAAACCACCCATATGTTGGTCAGGTTCACTTTTTCAGCCAATACCAATTGCAAAAGATGTATCAAGATTAGTTGCATTAGAAATAATGGAACAGCGCACATTGTTTCCCGGAGTAAGTGCTGAATTAATTGCAGTCAGAGATATTCCAAGACCATTTGATGTAAACATGGCTCACATCATTGGATACGTTGGACCGGTTACAGATGTCGAAATTGAAAAACAAAAGCAAGAAGGAATCTCTGCTGACGATATTGGTTTACAAAATAATGATTCAATAGGTCGCTCCGGAGTCGAGAGATTTTATGATTCATATTTAAGAGGTAAGCCTGGAATAAAAGTGATGGCTGTTGATAAAGCAGCAAATATAAAAGGTGTTGTAAGTGAAACAGATCCTGAATCAGGTAAATATGTAGTTTTAAATGTTGATGCGAAACTTCAGTCGTTAGTTGAGGAACAACTTTCTGCAGCAATCGATAGAGCTAGATCAAAAAATTATGTAGGTGAATCAGGTGCTGCAGTAGTAGTAGATGTAAAAAATGGAAATATTTTAGCAATGGCTACTTACCCAAGTTATGACCCAAGAATTTGGTTGGGAGGAATTACAAATGAACAATTTGAATTGTTATCAAATCCAAAAAATGGAATTCCGCTGATTTCTCGAGCGACACAAGGATTATTCGCGCCCGCTTCTATTTATAAAGTGATCACCACAGCAGCAGCTGCTGAAAATGGATTTGATTTAAACGCTATTTATCAATGTCCACCTCAAATGGAAATTGGTACACGAGTGTTTAGAAATTATGAATCAATTGGTTTTGGTCCTATTACTCTTCAACGAGCAATGGAAGTTTCTTGTGACACTGTTTTTTATGACATTGCTAATACTTTATGGCTTAGAGATGGTGGATTAAATCCAATTGATAAACCTGTAGACGCTGTAGAAAACATGTCCTTTGCTTTTGGTTTAGGTTCAAAAACCGGAATTGATTTACCAGAAGAAGTTAGGGGTCGAGTCGGAGGAAGAATTTTTAAGAGAAATTTCTGGGATAAGAACCATGAAGTTTGGTGCGAAAGAGCCGAAAACGGATATCCAGAAGTTGAAGCAGTAGATCCTGAAAGAGCAAGAATGTTACAAAAATTTGCCAAAGAGAATTGTACTGAAGGAATGAGATTTCGCGCTGGAGATGCTGTAAACATTTCAATTGGACAAGGTGACACCGTTGTTACTCCATTACAAATGGCAATGGCTTATGCAGCGATTGCTAACGGGGGAACAGTTTATGAACCTCGCGTAGTTAAGGCGATAATGAATGCTGATGGTTCAGTTGCTGAAAAAATTGAGCCAAAAGTTAAAAATAAATTACCAATATCTAATGAAACACTAAAATATATTCAAAAATCTCTAGAAACCACCACAATTTCAGGAACAGGTGCGCCACCATTTGTTGGTTTTCCTCTTTCAAGAATTCCTGTGGCAACTAAAACTGGAACAGGTGAAGTTTTAGGAAAGCAGTCAACTTCATGGTTTGCTAGTTATGCACCTGCTGATAATCCTCAATATGCAGTTGTATTAATGGTTGCCCAAGGTGGAACTGGTTCGGGAACTTCAGCTCCAAGTGTAAGAAGAATTTATGAAGAATTATTTGGAATTCGTGGCAGCACCATTGATCCTGCAACAAGTATTTTAGAAGGTGGAGCACCTACTTCAAAATTGCCAACAATTAGAACAGATGGATTACCTGATTATCCTGAAATAGATGAACTCTTAAATCCAACGGCTTCACCTAGTCCAAGTCCAACTTTGGGTGTAACTCGATGACCTATTGGAGTTCTGATGCACCAAAAGCACCAAGTCGAAATAGATTTAACGACTCATTTTTTATTGGCTATGACTGGGTTCTAATTACTAGTGCACTGATTCTTTCGATAATTGGTTCAATACTTGTTTACTCAGCATCAAAACAGAGATTGATTGACGCAGGTATAAATGCCGATTTTTATCTTCAAAGACATATTTTTAATATCATAGTTGGAATTGTTCTAGCATTGATAGTTTCTAGATTTTCATTTAGAACAGCTAGAGCTTACGCAATTATAATTTATGCTGCAGCAGTTATTGGTTTAATTCTGGTTTTGGTACCAGGAATTGGTAAATCTCAAGGAGGTGCGCAGGCCTGGATTGCATTGCCTGGCGGCTTTACTTTCCAACCCAGCGAATTTACAAAAGTAGCATTGATCACTTTGCTAGCAATGGTTCTAACTGAACGACGTGAATCAGAACTAGTCCCAGATGATAGGGATGTTTTATTTGGATTAGCTTTAGCAGGAATTCCTGCCTTATTAGTACTTCTTCAAAATGATTTTGGAACGGTAATCATAATTGGGGCAACACTTTTAAGTGTATTAATTGTTTCGGGAGTAAAATTACGCTGGATTTATGGTTCTATAAGCGCTGTTATTCTGGCAGGTTTTGTTGCATCTCAACTTAATTTTATTAAAGATTATCAACTAGATAGATTAGCAACATTTATTGATCCAACCCTTGATCCATTAGGAGCTGGATATAACACTTTGCAGGCAAGAATTGCAATTGGATCTGGTGGCTGGTTTGGACAAGGATTATTCAGCGGTCCCCAAACCCAAGGCAAATATGTTCCAGCACAGCGCACAGACTTCATTTTTACTGTTGCTGGGGAAGAATTAGGATTTTTTGGTTCCACGTTAATCATTTTTCTTATTGCCATGATTTTGTACCGCATTACAAAAATTGCTATGAATGCTCCAGATCGTTTCGGTCGACTAGCTGCAGCAGGTGTAGCAGGATGGTTTGCAATTCAATCTTTTGAAAATATTGGAATGAATTTAGGAATAATGCCGGTAACTGGAGTTCCATTACCTTTTGTTTCCTATGGTGGATCATCGATGTTTGTTTCTTGGATGGCACTGGGCTTAATAGTCGCCATTGGTCGAGAAATCGATGATCGGGTTACACCACTTATTCGCTAGGAAATCTATGTCCATTTATTGGGCAATAGCCTTGAAAATCCCCTGATTTGACCTCAAAGCAGTTGTGCCATGCCCAACAGAGGTTAAATGCTGTGCCATACTCGAGGTACTGGTTAATCACGGAGTCACTACAACCCGAGATAAGAAACCACAACGACTTAGCCGAGCAGCGGTGCTCGGTAGAACTAAAAAAAGCTAGCTGTCCCAATTTGTGAGACGAAGCGGATTTCTTTGAAGTTCTAAAAACAAAACCTAAATGACTTTGAGGACGTGGATTTATTTTCACCCCTGATCGTTAAGCAAAACCAGCACTGAACACACAAGTGCAGGTAAATAAAAGCGTTAAGGCGCTATTTATTTACACACAAAAGATTTAGGAGTAAAGCCATTATGGCTGATGAAGAAACACCATCTTTACGTAAAAGATTTCGCATTGCTGCATTTTCTGCAGCAGAGGAAGCACCAAAACCAGCAGCTGATGTTCCAGTTGGAAAACCATCTGTTGCCTTTCAACAAGCAGTTGTGCCTCCAAGAACCCCAAGTTCAAAATCAGATGCGCCAAAAGAAGAAAAAGGCTTATTAAGACGAGGTCGAAATAAAAGACGCCAAGAAGAGTCAACTGAAGAAGCAGCAGATTCTGTCAATAACAAAGAAGATGAAAACAGTGATTCTGAATCAGGAGATGGAAGCCATCGCCGAGTCAGAAAACGTCTTCGTGCAACTGATGTAAATTCTGAGGAAGTTAATTCTGATGACCCAAACACTGTTGTAAGAGTTCGCGCACCAAGGGAAAAATCACCAACCCGAGGCTCAACTCGTCTTGATGCCAAACGTCAAAGAAGAAAAGATGGCAGAGACGCTGGAAGAAGAAGAGCTCCAGTTTTAACTGAAGCAGAATTCTTAGCCAGACGCGAAAGCGTTGAAAGAGTTATGGTTGTTAGACAAAACCAAGATCGAATTCAAATTGCGGTATTAGAAGATAATATTTTGGTTGAACACTATGTTTCTCGCGGTCAATCAGCTTCTTTAATAGGAAACGTTTACTTAGGTCGAGTACAAAATGTTCTTCCAAGTATGGAAGCTGCATTTATTGATATTGGTCGCGGCAGAAACGGTGTGCTTTATGCCGGTGAAGTTAACTGGGATGCTGCAGGACTTGATGGACAACCAAAGAGAATTGAACTTGCACTAAAGAGTAATGATCCAGTTCTTGTTCAGGTTACAAAAGATCCTGTTGGACAAAAAGGTGCCAGATTAACCAGTCAAATTTCTCTTCCTGGAAGATATTTAGTTTATGTTCCAGATGGATCTGTAACTGGAATTAGCAGAAAACTTCCAGATACTGAACGAACCAGATTAAAAAGAATCCTTAGAAACATAGTTCCTGAAGGTGCTGGGGTAATTGTTAGAACTGCTGCTGAAGGTGCAACAGAAGAACAATTACAAAGAGATGTTGCTCGATTGCAAGCGCAATGGGAAAATATTCAAAGTAAAGTATCTGGTGGAACTCCAGCCTCATTGCTTTATTCTGAACCAGATCTTGCGATCAGGGTTGTAAGAGATATTTTCAACGAAGACTTCAAAAAATTAATTGTTGAAGGAAGCGAAGCTTGGGACACAATTGAAGAATACGTAAAATATGTTGCCCCTGATCTTGCTGACCGTTTGGAAAAATGGAGCGGTGAAGGTGATGTATTTGGTGCCAATAGAATTGATGAACAAATAGCTAAAGCATTAGATCGCAAAGTTTACTTACCATCAGGTGGTTCTCTAGTAATCGATAGAACAGAAGCCATGACCGTAGTTGACGTAAATACCGGTAAATTTATTGGTCAAGGTGGAAACTTAGAAGAAACTGTAACTAAAAATAACCTAGAAGCAGCAGAAGAAATTGTTCGCCAACTTCGTTTAAGAGATATTGGTGGAATCATTGTTATCGACTTCATTGACATGGTTTTGGAAACCAACAGAGACATGGTGCTTCGACGATTAGTTGAATGCTTAGGAAGAGACAGAACAAAACATCAAGTCGCAGAAGTGTCCACACTTGGCCTAGTTCAAATGACTAGAAAAAGAATTAGCTCTGGGTTACTGGAAACTTTCTCTGAAGCTTGCGAGCACTGCAGCGGTCGAGGGGTAAAGGTGTTTTCTGAACCAGTTGACCACAAGCACTCTGATCGTCGTGGAAAAAGAGAATCCAGTGAGGCAACTGAGGTCGAAAGCATCTAAATCCAAGCCATTGGAGCAAGCGGTTTAGCCCTTTAGTACCCTAGAGGAACGCCCTTTTACCAATATGGCAAAAGATGCGAAAAAAAACTTCCCAAGTTTTAAACAAGGAGATTGAAAAAATGTACGCCATAGTTCGATCAGGTGGACGCCAAGAAAAAGTTGCAGTGGGCGACACCGTTGTTATGGACCGTCAATCTGCCCAACTTGGATCCAAAATTTCTTTACCAGCTCTACTAGTTGTAGATAACGGTAAAATTACTCATGATGCTGCCACACTTTCAGCAACAACTGTTACTGCCGAAGTTGTTTCACACGATCGTGGTCCAAAAATAAAGATTCAACATTACAGAAATAAAACAGGTTACAAACGTCGTTTAGGTCATCGTCAGGAACTAACAACAGTTCGTGTCACAGATATCAAAGTAGGGAAATAGAAAATGGCATCCAAAAAAGGTGTTTCCAGTACTAGAAACGGTCGCGATTCCAATTCGCAAAGACTTGGAATTAAAAGATTTGGTGGCCAACTTGTTGGTGCCGGAGAAATCATTGTTCGCCAACGTGGCACACATTTTCACCCAGGTGTAAATGTTGGACGCGGAACTGATGACACATTATTTGCTTTACAAGCAGGTTCTGTGAAATTTGGTTCACGTCGTGGTCGTCGTGTTGTTGACATTGTCCCTGCGGAATAACCCGCTCAATTAGACATACCCAAAAGGGCGGGCTTTTTATTAAGCCCGCCCTTTTGCATTATTAAAAAGGTGGTGCAGAAATTATGTTTGTTGATCAAGTAATTCTGCATGCCAAAGCTGGCAACGGTGGCAGTGGTTGCACATCTGTGCACCGTGAAAAATATAAACCTTTAGGTGGACCAGATGGTGGCAATGGTGGAAAAGGTGGCGATGTTGTATTACTTGTTGACACAAATGAAACAACATTATTGGAATATCATCGACATCCACACCAAGAAGCACCAAATGGAAAACCAGGTCAAGGAAGTCATAACAGTGGCGCAAATGGTGAAGATTTAGTTTTATCTGTACCAGCTGGCACAGTTGTTTATTCAATGCAAGGTGAAATTTTAGCTGACCTTATTAATCCAGGAATGAAATATGTTGTTGCCCAAGGTGGTGCAGGTGGATTAGGTAATGCGGCACTTTCCTCAAATAAAAGAAAAGCTCCAGGTTTTTCACTTTTAGGCGAACCAGGTGACATTGCTGATGTAAAACTTGAATTGAAATCTTTAGCTGATGTTGCATTGGTGGGTTTTCCAAGTGCAGGCAAATCAAGTTTAGTTTCTGTAATTAGTGCAGCAAAACCAAAAATTGCTGATTATCCTTTTACAACGCTGGTTCCAAACTTAGGTGTAGTTAAGGCTGGCGATGTAACTTTTACTGTTGCAGATGTCCCAGGACTAATTGAGGGAGCAAGTGCTGGTAAAGGTTTAGGGCTTGATTTCTTAAGACACATTGAAAGATGCGCGGTAATTGTTCATGTAATTGATTGTGCAACTTTAGAACCAGATAGAGATCCACTTCAGGACTTAGACATTATTGAAAAAGAACTAAAACAATACGGTGGACTAGAGGATAGGCCAAGAATTGTGGCACTAAATAAAATAGATGTTCCAGAGGCGCGAGAATTAGCTCAAATGATTTTGCCTGAAATTCATGCGCGAAATCTTGAAGGATATTTAATTTCAGCAGTTTCTAGAGAAGGCTTAAAAGAATTCCTCTTTGCTGTTGCTGAGTTAGTTATGCAATGGCGAAAAACTCATACTCAAGATGAGAATGCGAGAATTATTATTCGCCCAGACGGAGTTGGCGAACTAGGATTTAATGTTCGACATGACGGAAATCGTTATTACGTTACAGGTAACAAAGTAGAACGATGGATTAGACAAACTGATTTTGCCAACGATGAAGCAATTGGATATTTAGCAGATAGATTCCAAGTTTTAGGTATTGAAGAAGCATTAAGAAAAGCTGGGGCAAAACCAGGTGCTGAAGTTGCCATAGGTGAAGGCGAAAACGCCGTACTCTTTGATTGGGATCCAGGAATTGATAGTGGAGTTAAAAATGTGCGCGGCCCACGTGGAACTGACATTCGATTGGACGGAAGATGAGTAGTCAATTAAGAACTCAAATTTCCAAAGCCAAAAGAATTGTTGTAAAAGTTGGTTCTTCTTCTTTGACCACAGCCCAAGGTGGAATTGATACACAAAGAATCTTGGCTCTTGTTGAGGCTTTAGCAAAACATAAAAATGCAGGGCATGAAATTGTTTTGGTTTCTTCTGGAGCAATTGCTGCTGGATTATCCCCACTTGGATTAACCAGTAGACCAAAAGAGCTTTCCTTACAACAAGCAGTCGCAAGTGTTGGCCAAGGACTTTTAGTGCAAAGATATGCAGAATCTTTTGCTAAACACGGAATAACAGTGGGTCAAGTTCTTTTAACTGCTGAAGATATGAGTAGAAGATCTCATTATCGAAATGCTCAAAGAACCTTTGCCAAACTACTTGAATTAGGCGTAGTACCAATTGTTAATGAAAATGACACCGTAGCTACAGATGAAATTCGAGTTGGCGACAACGATCGCTTAGCCGGAATTGTTACTCATCTAATTAATGCAGATGCCTTAGTTTTGCTTTCAGATGTTGATGGGTTAATGACTGCACCACCAAGTCAAGCTGGTGCAAAACTTATTTCTGAAGTTAAATCCTTTGACGACATTTCCCAGGTGCAATTAGGTGGGGCAGGAATAAGTGGTGTTGGTACAGGCGGGATGAGCACCAAGGTTCAAGCGGCTCGAATAGCTACAGCTGGAGCTGTTCCAACAATTGTGACAAGCGCGCAAAATTTGACATCTGTTTTTGAAGGTCAAGATGTTGGAACAATTTTTTGGCCAAGTAAAGAAAAACTTTCTGCCAGAGCACTTTGGTTAGCACACGCCACAGATGTAAGAGGCTCAATTGTTATTGACCAAGGAGCGGTAATGGCCGTGACAGAAAAACGTGCTTCTCTTTTACCTGCAGGCATTAAGAATGTTAAAGGTGAATTTGAAGCAGGCGATGCAGTTGAGGTTGTTAGCGAATCAGGAAAAATTGTGGGCAGAGGACTCGTTAACTTTGATTCCATAGAATTACCAAACTTGATTGGTAAAAACACTGCAAGCCTCATGCAAGAATTTGGGGAAGGTTATGATCGAGAAGTAATTCACCGTGACGACCTGGTCTTAATAGACGAACAAGCAGTTAAGAATTAGAATTTAATTAACATGGCTGACAAAGATAACGCAGTTGTTGAGATTGCAAAGAAAGCCCGGATCGCTAGTTATCAATTAGCGCAACTTAATCGTGAAGTTAAAGACAATGCACTTATTTCTATGGCTCAAGCTTTGATAGCAAACAGCGACAAAATTACAAAAGCAAATCAAGTTGATGTTGAAAAAGCAAAAAGTACTGGAACTGATGCAGCAATCGTTGATCGGTTAACTCTAAATACAGAACGAATAAAAGAAGTTTCCCAAGGTCTATTAGATATAGCAAAACTTCCAGATCCAATTGGTGAAGTAATTCGTGGCTGGGTACAACCAAATGGTTTAGAAATAGAACAAAAAAGAGTTCCAATGGGTGTTATTGGAATGATTTATGAAGCTCGACCAAATGTGACAGTTGATGCTGCAGGACTATGTCTAAAAAGTGGTAACGCAGTTCTACTTAGAGGCTCCTCATCTGCAAAAAACACAAACGAATCATTAGTTGAAGTTATGCGCAACTCCTTAAAAGAATCTGGTGTTGAAATTGATGCAATTCAATTGGTTCCAGGTGATACTCATGAATCAGTGAAACAATTAATGAGTGCCAGAGGTTTTGTTGATTTACTAATTCCTAGAGGCGGTGCATCTTTAATAAATTCAATCGTTAATGATTCATTAGTTCCGGTAATTGAAACAGGTGTTGGTAATTGCCATGTTTATATTGACAAAGATGCAGACATTGATATGGCTGTGTCAATTCTGGTTAACTCGAAAGCGTCAAGAGTAAGTGTATGTAATGCAGCTGAAACTTTTTTGGTTCACCAAGATATCGCCCCAAACTTTTTACCTAAAGCGTTAGCTGCACTTAAAGATAAGCAAGTAACTATTCACGGTGATGAAAAAATAAAACAATACTGCGAGAAAGCAACGATAAGTTTTGAACCAGTTACTGATGAAGACTGGGCTGCAGAATATTACAGTCTTGATATTGCTGCTGGAATAGTTGACTCAATGGAAGAGGCAATTCAACACATCAGAAAGTGGTCATCCAATCACACTGAAGCAATTGTCTCTGATTCGATGACAAGTATTGATAAATTTGTGGCACAAGTTGATTCTGCTGCCGTTATGGTAAATGCTTCAACTCGATTTACTGATGGTGGCGAGTTTGGTTTTGGTGCCGAAATCGGAATTTCAAATCAAAAACTTCACGCTAGAGGGCCGATGGGGCTAGTTGAGATGACTAGTACAAAATATATTGTAAGAGGTAAAGGTCATATTCGAGGAAAAGTAGGAGAGAGAAATAAATGATAAAACTAAGTGAGATGGCAGAAAAGTCAGTCGATCTTCCATTTTCTCCAATAATTTTTGGTCTCGGGACTTTTGGTTTGCTTTGTTTTGCACTTTTTCTAGTTACGCGTCTTGATTCTGATAGATAAAGTATGACCAGCCGAATTGGGCTGTTAGGTGGCACATTTGATCCAATTCATCTTGGCCACATTGCAATTTTAAAAACCGCATTACAACAACTAAAACTCGACAAAATGTTTCTCATTCCTGCAGGTGATCCTTGGCAAAAACAACCAATTACAAGTCCACAACATCGATTAGCCATGTCTAAATTGGCTACCGAATCAATTTCAAATGTTGAGGTACTTGATTTGGAAATAAATCGATCCGGCCCAACTTATACTTTTGAAACTTTAGAGGAATTACACAAAAAATATGAAGATGCTGAATTCATGCTTATTCTGGGTAGCGATGCGGTAGCTGGAATTGAAACTTGGCAGCAACCAAACAAGGTAAAAACCCTTGCACGCATTTTTGTTGTCCAAAGAGCTGGTGACTTTACTCAAGACTGGAGATTTGATCGAATTAAGATGGACCCAATACAAATTTCATCGACTCAAATTCGAGAAAAAGTTAAAAACAAAGAATCAATTTCAGATCTAGTTCCAGCAGCTGTTGAGGCTTATATTTTAGCCAATGATTTATACAAGAATTGAGTGTGCAATAATAGAGTTAATGATTGAAAGTATAAATTCTTAGTGCCAGCATCAACAAAGTCGCGACATTTAGCACAACTAGCAGCCGAAGCTGCATTAGATAAATTGGCAACTGATGTGACACTAATTGACGTAAGTTCAAGATTTCCTCTGGCGGATATGTTTGTAATTGCATCTGCAGCAAATCACCGACAAGTAAAAGCGGTTTGTGAAGGTATTGAAAAAGCTCTTTCAGTCGAAGGTGTTAAACCGTTAAATAGAGAAGGCCAGTCCGATAGTCATTGGATTTTATTAGATTACGAGGAAATTGTGGTTCATGTGCAATTAGCTGAAGATCGAGATTATTACAGCATTGAAAGACTTTGGAAAGATTGTCCAATCGAGGTTGTTAATGGCTAATCGTCAGCTTGTTTTGTGGAGACATGGAAGAACTAGTTGGAATCTTGAACAAAGATTTCAAGGTCAAACCGATATTCCATTGGATGAAGTAGGAGAGCAGCAAGCAAAGAATGCTGCACAATTACTTCGTCATCTTAAGCCAACATATATTGCATCATCAGATTTAATGCGTGCAAATAAAACAGGATTAGAATTAGCAAGCTTATTAAATCTAGAAGTACCCAAAGATCCATTGTTTAGAGAAACTGCTCATGGATTGTGGGAAGGACTTACGTATTCAGAGCTAAAAACAAAGTATGAAAATGAATATTTGAATTGGTCAGCTGGTCAAGAAATTAGACCTGGAACAACAGGAGAAACTAGATCTGAAGTTGCCGATCGAATGGTTAAAGGAATTTATCAACATATTGTTAATGTTCCAGATAACTCTGTTTTTGTTATTGCAACACATGGTGGTGCTGCAAGAGTTGCCGCAGGAAAATTAATGGGTTTACCTGCACAAACTTGGGTATCTTTGGGAATCATTAGTAATTGTTCTTGGATTGTTTTGAATGAACCAGCCGAAGCTCATATGCCGTGGAGATTAGTTGAATATAACGCTGGATCTCTTCCAACACCTGCTCTAAGTGATGATCGATAGGACTCAAGAGAAACTATTTTAATAAGTTTCGGTAGAGTTCTATTTCTGTAACAAATAAATCGGGGCTATGGCGCAGCTGGTAGCGCACTTGCATGGCATGCAAGGGGTCAGGGGTTCAAATCCCCTTAGCTCCACTGACTTAAATTTTGTGATACGTTGTTAATTAATTAACACACGGGAGTTCGGACCTGATCCGGACTGAGAGAGCGACTAAGTGGTGTCGCTGACCGTTTAACCGTTTGGGTAATGCCAGACAGGGAGAAGAAATTATGATTGTTATTTTCACAGTTTTAAATTATCCAGTAACTCTTTTGGAACTTTTGGCAGTAATTACGTCATTAACTGGAGTATGGCTTGGGACGACCGGATCAAGATTTACTTGGCCTTGGTGGCTAATTGGTTCAGTACTTTACGCAGTTTTGTTTCTTCAATATGACTTAATTGCAAGTGCGTTTTTGCAATTGGTTTTTATTGCTGGAGCTATTTGGGGTTGGTTTGGCTGGGGCAAAACTGGAGCAAAGCCTGGAAGATTAAGTTCTAAATTCAGATTAATTTGGTTTTTAACACTCATCTTGTCGTGGGTTTTGTTGGCCCCAACTCTGGCACGAATTGGTGCTGCTGCAACCTGGCCTGATTCATTTATTTTATTAGGAAGTGTAATTGCTCAAATTTTAATGGTTCGAGAAAAATTTGAAGCATGGCCGATTTGGTTTGTTGTCAACATTGTGGCAACTGTTCACTACGCCAATCAAGAGCTTTGGTTTACTTCAATTCTCTACATTGTCTTCACAGCTGTGGCAATTGTTGGTTGGAGAAAATGGGTTGTTAAGGCAAATTCATATTGATAAAGTTCAGTCCAATAAGTGAATTAGTTGAACTGATCCAATCATCATCCACAAAATGTGGTGAAACAAAATTAATATGCATTGATGGTCCTGCTGGTTCAGGTAAAACAACTTTGGCTAATTCCTTGTCCAAGTATTTAGATAATTGCCCAATTGTTCACATGGACGAAATATATGAAGGCTGGGAAGAAGCCTTAAGCCAAAAAACAGCAAATGACTTATACAAGTGGGTTGTTCAACCACTATTGGACAAGCAAGTAATTGAATTCTTTAAGTTTGATTGGGCACTGAATAAACGAAATGAAAAAGTTGTAATCGAAAACCATCCCTACCTAATTATTGAAGGAGTGGGTTCATCAGTTAAAAAAGTATCTGAACACGCATGTTTAAAGATTTGGATAGAGGTTGAACAAAACATTGGAATACAACGGGTTTTAAATCGAGATGGTCAGCAAATTAAAGCTCAAATGCTAAATTGGCAAATACAAGAAATGAAATACTTTAAGGAGAATAAGACCAAAGAAAATTCAAATATCTGGATTGATGGCTCGCCCGAGGTCAATATTGACACCAGTTCGCAATTCGTGAGGACTAATCGGTAAGTTTTACCTCGTGAACAACCCAAAAGATAACCAAGAAGCAAATTCCACATTGGACATAGAAGCAATCCAGGCTAAGTGGCTACCTATTTGGGAAAAGAAACAACCTTTTAATTCCTCCAATGATCCAGATGATGAACGTCCAAGAATTTATGTTTTGGATATGTTTTCTTATCCTTCTGGTGATTTACATATGGGTCACGCTGAAGCATTTGCCATCGGTGATGTTGTTTCTAGATACTACTTTCAAAAAGGATATAACGTATTTCATCCGGTTGGTTGGGATTCATTTGGATTACCTGCTGAAAATGCTGCAATTAAACGTGGAGAAAATCCAGCAAAATGGACTTACGCAAATATAGAAACACAAGCCGAATCTTTTAAACGCTATGCAATTTCTTTTGATTGGAATCATCGTCTTCACACTTCAGATCCTGAATATTACAAATGGACACAGTGGTTATTTTTACAGTTATACAACAAAGGATTAGCTTATAGAAAAGCAAGTAATGTTAATTGGTGTCCTTCATGTCAGACTGTTCTGGCTAACGAGCAGGTTGTAGCAGGAGCATGCGAAAGATGTAGTGCTGTTGTCACCAAACGCGAATTAACACAGTGGTATTTCAAAATCACAGATTATGCCCAAAGGCTATTAGATGACATGGAGCAAATCGAAGGTAAATGGCCTGAACGTGTTTTAACTATGCAAAAAAACTGGATTGGTAAATCCGAAGGTGCCTACATTGATTTTGTAATCGATGGAATGGATAAAAAAGTAACTGTTTTCACAACCAGACCCGACACTCTATTTGGCGCTACATTTTTTGTTGTCGCTGCTGATTCAAAACTTGCTCAAGAGTTAGTTTTGGATGAAAAAAAGACTGAATTAAATAACTATATTGAACAAGTTAGAAAATCAACAGATATAGAAAGACTTGCTACAGATCGCCCTAAGACAGGAATTTTTCTTGGTCAGTATGCAATTAATCCTGCTAACCAACAGAAAATTCCTGTTTGGGCTGCAGATTATGTCTTGGCAGATTATGGCACTGGTGCAATTATGGCCGTCCCAGCTCATGACCAAAGAGATTTAGATTTTGCTAAAGCATTCAACCTACCAATTCAAGTAGTAGTTAAAACAGAAGCCGAGGATCCAAGTAAATCTGGAATTGCTACAGCTGGTGATGGCGAATTGATAAATTCAGGTCCATTAAATGGGTTAGACAAAGCAAGTGCCATTAAGAAAATGAACGAAATTCTTGAAACTAATAAACAAGGAAAAGGTGCTGTAAATTTCAGATTAAGAGACTGGTTAATTTCACGCCAGCGATATTGGGGCGCACCAATTCCAATAATTCATTGTCCATCATGTGGCGAAGTGCCAGTTCCAGAATCAGAATTACCTGTCAAACTTCCTGAATTAGCAGGAGATCAACTTGCACCTAAAGGAACTTCTCCACTAGCAGCAGCAACTAATTGGGTGAATACAAAATGTCCAAAGTGTGGCAATGCTGCACAAAGAGACACAGACACTATGGATACTTTTGTCGACTCATCCTGGTACTACTTGAGATATCCATCAGCCCACGACAACACAAAAGCATTTGATCCAGAACTTCTAAAAAGATGGCTTCCAGTTGAACAATATGTTGGTGGAGTTGAGCATGCAATTTTACATCTTTTGTATTCAAGATTTTTTACTAAAGTTTTAAATGATCTTGGATTAGTAGATTTCAATGAGCCATTTAAAGCTCTTCTTAATCAAGGACAAGTAATTCTTGATGGTGCTGCCATGAGTAAATCAAAAGGCAACATGGTTGATTTAGGAGAACAGATTGCTGAATTTGGAGTAGACGCTGTTCGTCTAACAATGGTTTTTGCAGGCCCACCTGAAGATGACATCGATTGGGCAGAAGTTTCTCCCGGAGGTTCAAAGAAATTTCTTGCCAGAGCCTGGAGATTAGCTAAAGATGTTGAATCAGATGTTGATTCTGATTTTGCAAAAGGAGATATTACCCTTCGTCAAGCAACACATAGAACGGTAGAAGAAGTAACGACATTGATCGAATCATTTAGATTTAATGTTGTGATTGCTAGAACAATGGAACTAGTAAACATAACGAGAAAAGCAATTGACTCAGGTTGTGGACCAAAAGATCCTGCAGTAAGAGAAGCTGTTGAAGCAATAACGATTGTGTTATCACTTTTTGCCCCATACACATCAGAAGAGATGTGGGAAATATTGGGTCATAAAGAATTAGTTTCTAAGGTGGGATGGCCACAGGTTGATCCACAGCTTTTGGTTAGAGATTCTGTAGTTTGTGTTGTTCAAGTCTCAGGCAAATTAAGAGCAAGACTTGATGTTTCGCCAGATATTAGTGCCGAGGAACTAGAGAAGTTAGCGCTGCAATCTCCAAATGTTGTCAAAATCTTAGACGGTAAAGCCGTAAGAACGGTGATCGTCAGAGCTCCGAAACTGGTAAATATAGTTCCTGAGTAATCCACAGGTTGAGTTTTTCCACAAAATAAATTTAAAGAGATATTTTCAATTGATAACAAAGTAATAATTTGTGAGTGACCAATACAAATAACAAAGATTTATCTGACCAGATAATCAGAATTGCTAAGAAAAGCCTTAAAGCCTCCAATAAGACAGATCAGGTTGAAGTTAAAACAAATTGGCGCTTTGAGATAACTCAAAGAAACGCCAAGTCAATTTTGCTCATCCTGACTTGTTCGGTTTTCCTCTCGATTCTTTACTGGTGGAATGCAAGAGTGGTCTCAGACGATGAGTCATTATTAACAATTCCTGCTAATGAATCTGTCGAAAGCGTCGTTGAAGAAAATAAAAATGACATCGCTATTTCAGAAGTTGTTGTTTATGTCTCCGGAGATGTTTTAAAGAGTGGTGTTTACAAATTACCAAATGGATCCCGTGTAGTTGATGCGCTAGCTAAAGCAGGGGGTCTTGCTAAAAATGGAAAAATCGGAGAAAACAATCTTGCCAGAGTTCTAACTGATGGTGAACAAGTTGATTTCAGTAGTTCTCAAACCAATAAAGTAAACAAATCAAAAAGTAGTTCAAGCAATAACAGTAACTGTGTAAATTTAAATTCGGCATCTCTAGGCGAACTTGATTCTCTTCCTGGGGTTGGCCCGGTTCTAGCCAAAAGAATCCTAGATTGGAAAGAATCAAATGGTGGGTTCAAATCAGTTGAGCAGTTAGGTGATGTTGATGGAATAGGTAAATCAAAATATGCAACTATAAGTGCGAAATCTTGCGTTTAGATATTGATGCGAGATTTATTCCTTTCGCACTAATAATCTGGATTAATTCGGTTTTAGCAATCTCAGATCTAAAGTTAATATCGTTAGCCATAGTTTTTTTAATAACTTTAATTAGTTTTTACAAGAAAATTAACTACCTTTATGCATTAGTTGCGTTAGTGGCAGTTGTCAGCTCCTTTGCTCATCAATCAAAAGCACGAATCTCTGAGCTAACTCCTGGGATTCCAGTTGTTGTCTATGCAAAAGTAATTTCTGACATTGAGAGTAGTTCAGGTAAAAATATTGGCATTTTTAGGCAAGAAGATACCTATTCAGTAATTGGCAAAACTTTTAGAATGGAGGAAACTGGACTTAAGAAAAATAAGGGATATAAATATAAATCAAAAATTAAACTAGATTTCAACCAGATTAACCCAAACATTGCTTTTGGTACAAAACTCAAAGCCCAAGGTTATTTAAAAGAATATAATTTCCAAAACATAACCTATTCAATAAAGGTTGACAAGGTTCAGATTGTCAAATCTCCAAATTTGTTGGATAAAAGTCTTAATTTTATTCGAGCAAAATTCTTATTGGTAACAAGCAAAACTAAAGGTGATGCAGTTGAGCTACTTCCTGGGTTAATCCTGGGGGATACAAGAAATCAAACTGAATCATTAAATCAAGATATGAGAAATAGTGGACTTACCCACTTAACAGCCGTGAGTGGTGGCAACATAGCAATATTGCTTTTAGCAATAATTTGGCTCTGCCAAAAATTTAATTTTGATCTTAAAAGACAAATACTCATCGGATTAGTATCGTTAGTTCTTTTTGCACTTCTTGTAAGAACTGAACCAAGTGTTGTTCGCGCATCCTTTATGGGAGCAGTTGCTCTACTTGGGTTATTTAAGGGAACGAGAAAACATGGTTTATCTGCATTGGCAATTACAATTTGTTTGGCGTTGTTAATAGACCCTAATTTGTCAACTTCCTGGGGATTTAGTCTTTCCGTTTTTGCTACCGCAGGCCTACTCTTGTTCACAAGACCTTTTGCTGACCAAATCTCAAGAGTCATTCCAAAAATACCGGAAGCCTTAGCTGTTTTAATTGCTGTAGCACTCTCGGCACAAATTTCGACAGCAGGACTAATTGCAGGTTTTAGTGGACAGATAACACTTTGGTCTATTCCCGCAAATATGTTAGTTGCACCAGTAATTCCATTTGTAACGATCTTAGGTTACCTGACCTTACTTTTTTCAAATGTATTTTTTCCACTTGGATTGTTCTTTGGTCATCTTGCCGCATATTTTGCAAACTGGATTGGCTTCGTGGCAAATCAATTTGCTTCATTTGACTCAAGCATCATCCAAGTCCCCAAAGGACTGGTGGGTTTTTTAGTCGTATCTCTTACTACGGGGCTTATTTGGCTTTCTTTGTTTTTGATTGTGAAGTTTAAGTTAATCAATCTTAAAATTCTTGGGTTTTTATTGTGCGTGGGTTTTATCATTCTTTTTCTGCTGAAAAATAATTACTCTAAGTCTTGGCCCATGAGGGATTGGCAGTTTGTGATGTGTGATGTTGGACAGGGAGACGGCTTAGTTCTAAAAGATGCAACCGGAAAAGTTTTAGTGGTAGATGTTGGTCCTAATGGGAAACTTATGAATGATTGCTTGAAGAGTTTAGATGTTAAATCGATTGACGCTTTGATTCTGACTCATTTTCATGCTGATCATGTACAAGGATTAGAAATTGTTAGGAATCGACATGAAATAAAGAAAATCTATGTAACTTGGGTAGAAGATCCTATCTATGAAGTAAAAAGAGTTCGCGAGATATTGCAAGAGTTCAAAACAACTCATATGAAAGCAGGTGATTCAATTGATTTAGGAGAGATGGTAATTCAATGTCTTTGGCCAACTACAAACAAAATTGAAATTGGTTCAATTCCTAACAACTCCAGCATCGTAAACTTAGTAACAATTAAAAATGCCTCATTCTTGTTAACCGGAGATATTGAACCACCTGCCCAAGAAGCCATTAGAAAATTGTGGAAAATTCCACAAGTTGATGTGGTCAAGATTCCTCATCATGGTTCAAGGTTTCAGGATTCAAAGTTTGCGCAATGGACAAAAGCAAGACTTGCTTTGATCAGCGTGGGGGAGGAAAACAATTATGGGCATCCTACAAAATCAGCTATAGATTTATACCGTGATTCAGGTATGCAGGTGTTAAGTACTGATGAAGTTGGTTCAATTGCGATTGAAATAAGTCCACATGATTCAATACAAGTCAGCACAAAAGAGTAGTCTTAGTTTTGATCCCAAATGACAAATCTTCCAAAAATAACCCTGATTACAGGTTCTTCAGATCTACTCGTTGATCGAGCTTTGGAAAAAGTATGGAAATCATTAAGGTCAAACATAAAAGATATTAGTAAGCAAGAAATAGATGCAAAAAATGAAGATGCTCACACTCAATTCATCGATGCGATGTCGCCCAATCTATTTGGAAACTCGTATCTAGTGGTTGTCGATAATATAAATGTTGCTGAAGATAGCTTGAATGAAAAACTTGTTGAATTCTTAAGAAACGCAGAAGCACATGTTCCAGAAGATAATTACTTAGTGGTAATCCATCGGGGAGGCTCTGGTGGAACTGGCATAGTTAAAGCACTTCAAAAACAAAAAGTATCAGAAATTAAGTGCGAGGCAGTAACCCATCCTGAAGAATATCTCGCATTCATGAGATCTGAATTCAAGTCTCATAAAAAAGCAATCGATGAAGATGCCTTAGTAGCACTTAGAGATGCAATTGGAGAAGAACTTGATGAGCTTTCAAGTGCAATTAGTCAACTTTGTTTTGATGTAATCGAGGATAAAATCACACTTGAAGCAGTTAAAAAGTATTATCAGGGAAATGCTGCAGTAAAAGTCTTTGATATTTCTGATTCTTTGTGGAACGCGGATACTAAAGCTGCGCTAAAAAGCCTAAACGATTTATTAGAACAAGACAGTAATTCATTTGTATTTGTTGTATCGGTATTGGCAAGCTCGTTGCGAAGGTTAGTCAAATTTGCTGGGCTTCCTAGCTCAGCAAGTAACTATCAAGTTGTACAAGAACTAGGAATTAGTCCAAAGCAGGTTGAAAAAATTAGACCTCAACTAAAAAATTGGACTCCAACTTCTCTGGCTAACGCTGTTGTGGATTTAGCAAAAGTCGATGCTTATGTCAGAGCAGGCTTAGATGGAGTTTATTTAGATAATAATCAAAAGAGATTCTTGCTAGAAACAACTATTCAAAAAATTGGCTCTTACGCCAGGTAAGTTATTTTTTCTTTTTAGCTAATCTTTTGTCAATTGCTGATTTGCGATTTGCTGCTTGATTTTTGTGAAGTACACCTTTAGCAGCGGCCTTATCAAGTTTTTTACCAACTTCACGAGCTAATTTGGCAGCATTTGCGTCGCCTTTTTCTAAGGCTTCATTGAAATGGCGAATTGCAGTTTTAATTGATGAGCGCACGCCTTTGTTACGGTCACGTGCAGCATTGTTTTGTCCGATGCGCTTAATTTGCGACTTAATATTTGCCACTTTTAATTGCCCATTTCTTTGTTGAGATTTTGCGTGAGGCACTTTTTGTACCGCAGGCTCTCAAGGGTAGCGTGGGACTGTAGTGCCCAGGATAACCACCCTTACGCACACTCCATTTATAAGAGGAAAGACCACTAGAGACTCATCGTGACCACTGAGATAAATCCCGCTGGTACAACTCCGCCTGAACTAATAAGAAATTTTTGCATTATTGCTCACATTGATCATGGTAAATCTACTTTGGCTGATCGAATGTTACAAATTACAGGCGTGGTTGAAGAACGAAATATGCGTGCACAATATTTGGATCGAATGGATATTGAGCGTGAACGTGGCATCACAATCAAATCCCAAGCAGTGCGATTGCCCTGGGTTGGTTTAGACAAAAAGAATTACATTCTTAATTTAATTGATACTCCCGGCCATGTTGATTTCACATATGAAGTTAGTCGCTCACTTGAAGCCTGCGAAGGAACAATTCTTTTAGTTGACGCAGCACAAGGAATTGAAGCACAAACTTTAGCTAATCTTTATCTTGCTCTTGAAAACGATATGACAATTATCCCTGTGTTAAACAAAATTGATTTACCGGCTGCTCAACCTGATAAATATGCAGCTGAACTTGCAAAGATTGTTGGTTGTAAACCAAGTGATGTTCTTAGAGTAAGTGCAAAGACTGGACAAGGCGTTAGAGAACTTTTGGACTTAGTAGTTGTGGAGGTTCCTGCGCCAATTGGTGTAGCAGATGCGCCTGCTCGGGCAATGATTTTTGATTCCGTATATGACACATACAGAGGTGTTGTTACCTACGTAAGAGTTATTGATGGCAAGTTAACGCCAAGAGAAAAAATCAAAATGATGTCATCTGGGGCAACCCATGAACTATTAGACATAGGTGTTATTTCTCCGGAACCTAAATCCACTAAAGGCTTAGGCGTTGGAGAAGTTGGATATTTAATTACTGGTGTTAAAGATGTTAGACAATCTCGTGTCGGTGACACAATTACAGATGCAATAAAACCCGCTACAAAAGCTTTAGCAGGTTTCAAAGATCCAAAACCAATGGTTTTTGCTGGACTTTTTCCAATTGATGGAAGTGATTACCCACTTTTAAGAGATGCGCTGGACAAGTTGCAGCTAAATGATGCAGCCCTTGTTTATGAACCGGAATCATCTGTGGCGTTAGGTTTTGGTTACAGATGTGGATTCTTAGGACTTCTCCACCTTGAAATTGTTAGGGAAAGATTAGATAGAGAATTTAATTTAAGTTTGATTTCAACTGCTCCAAGTGTGGGTTATCGAATCCTGATGGAGGATGGTCAAGAAATAGATATCACAAATCCAAGTGAATTTCCAAGTGGAAAAGTTTCTGAAATATATGAACCTATTGTGAAAGCAACAATTCTTACTCCAAGTGACTACATTGGACCGGTTATGGAACTTGCTCAGGAACGAAGAGGGCAAATGCACAACATGGACTATTTATCTGAAGATCGAGTTGAACTTCGATACACATTGCCACTTGCAGAAATTGTTTTTGATTTTTTTGATCAATTAAAATCTAAAACAAGAGGTTATGCCTCTTTTGATTATGAACCATCAGGAGAACAAGTAGCAGATCTTGTAAAGGTTGATATTTTGCTTCATGGAGATCCTGTGGATGCATTTTCATCCATCGTTCACAAAGATAAAGCTTATGCCTATGGTGTTGAAATGACAGGAAGATTAAAAGAGTTAATTCCAAGACAGCAATTTGAGGTTCCAATTCAAGCAGCAATTGGAGCACGAATTATTGCAAGAGAATCAATTAGAGCAATAAGAAAAGACGTTTTAGCAAAATGTTATGGAGGTGATATTAGCCGTAAGCGTAAATTACTAGAGAAACAAAAAGAGGGAAAGAAGAGAATGAAAATGGTGGGACGAGTCGAAGTCCCTCAAGAAGCGTTCGTTGCTGCTTTGCAAACAAACACTGATCCTGCTTCCAAAGATAAGAAATGATAAAAATTAAGTCTTGAGTAAGTGATGATAGTTTCAAACACAAAACATAAGAGTGAAAAAGCACCTCATACTTATTGGTAAGTATCATGGTGTCCATACGCAATATTCAAGACTAGGGAATAAATGGCTGCACTACCTGAGGGAAGTCCAGCACCCCTTGATGGAAATTTAACGAACTTATTTGATTTAGTAAACAAACCATTTTCTTTGTATGTTCACGTTCCATATTGCTCAAAAAGATGTGGGTACTGTGATTTCAATACCTACACACCTTCTGAATTAGATCGCGAAGATCAAATTGAAAGCTGGCTTCATTCAGCAGTAAAAGAAATAGATTTAGCCAGAAGAGTGCTAAAAGAAGAATTAACTATAGATACTATTTTCTTCGGTGGTGGTACACCATCCTTGTTAGATTCAAATACTGTTGATAATTTCATTCAAAGTGTAAAAAGTAATTTTAAATTAAAACCCGGGCTTGAAATAACAATAGAAGCAAATCCTGACTCTATTACTGAAGAAAAATCTCAACGATGGCTAAATTCTGGTATTAATAGGGTCTCAATTGGGATGCAAAGTTCAACAAAGGAAGTATTAAAGAAATTAGATCGAACACATAATCCAGATAATGTTTCCCATTCTGTAGACATATTAAAGAAAAGCGGATTCGATAATTTCAGTCTTGACTTAATTTATGGAACTCCTGGAGAAAGTTTGAACGACTGGGAAAATAGTTTGAAAGACGCTATTGCACTAAATCCACCTCACATTTCTGCATACTCTCTGGTGATTGAACCTGGAACCAAGATGGGTGCCCAATTAAACAGAGGCGAAATCAGTCAAGTAAATGATGATGAGGCGGCTGATAAATACCAACTAGCAGACGAAATGCTTAACAAAAATAATTATTCTTGGTATGAAATATCTAACTGGGCAAAAAAAGATAAAGAATGTAAACACAATCTTAATTATTGGTTGGGGAATAATTGGTGGGGAATTGGACCAGGAGCTCATTCTCACGTCAATGGAGTTCGATGGTGGAACCATAAATTGCCTAAAGTATGGCGAGAACTTTTAGAAAAACAAAACAGTCCAGCACTGGCAAGAGAAGTCTTATCAGAAGATCAAATAAGAAGTGAACAAATAATGCTGTTGAGTAGATTAAGAACTGGTTTGGGAAATCAAGAATTAGATGAAAACAGGATAGAAAACTTAATTGCAAACCAATTAGCAACTTTGGATACCAACAAGATTGTTCTTACCCTCAAGGGTCGATTACTTGCTGATGAGGTTTTTAGACAATTAAGCGCGTAGGTTCTTGGTGAATCTAGATGTATTTTCAGCAGAAATTATGAGTTGAGTTCGCCGTTTCTTTAATGAGCAAGTAATCTAGCACTTAGGGTATTTGAGTGCTAAAGAAATGAAATGGTGATTGCAGACAATGGATGAACGCAAGTTCGCTGTTTTAAGGGCAATTATTGAAGACTATGTTGCTACCCAAGAACCTATCGGCTCGAAAAGTATTGTCGAAAGACACCGTCTGAAAGTTTCTCCAGCAACTGTGAGAAACGAAATGGCTGTATTAGAAGATGAAGGTTACATAGTTCAACCTCATACAAGTGCTGGAAGAATTCCAACTGATAAAGGTTATAGAACATTCGTTAATCGCTTAAATGAAGTTCGAGCTCTTTCAACAGCAGAAAGTAAAGCTATTACTCAAGTTCTTCAAGGTGCAGTTGACTTAGATGACGTTATGCAAAAAACTGTAAAACTCTTGGCCCAATTAACAGGTCAAGTCTCAGTGATTCAATATCCAATACTTTCAAATTCTGTGGTTAAACATATTGATTTAATTGCTGTAACAGACTCAAGAATTATGATTGTTTTAGTTGCAAACTCAGGAAGACTAGAGCAAGCAACGGTTGAACTACCAAAACCTTTAAGTTTGGATTCACTCGACGCATTGAGATTAAAACTAAAGTCGACTATTACTGATAAGAAATTCTCAGATGTTTCTACATTGATTTCTAACTTCTCCAAGACTGCAAATCCTGTAGAAGTCAAATCTGTGGAAGTCATTGTTGAGAAAGTAAATAATTTGGCAATGGAGTCTGGAGATCAAAAAGTAATGGTTGGTGGAGCAGGAAATCTTGCACGACTTGATCCAGACTTTAGTAAAAACCTATTACCTGTTTTAGACGAGATTGAAGAAAATGTTGTGGTGTTAAAACTTCTAGGTGAAATGTCAAGTTCAGATGATATTTTTGTAAGAATTGGGCATGAAAACAAAGCCTCAAATTTGCACTCTGCCTCAATTGTTGCAACGGGATATTCAAGTGGCGACTCATTGTCAAAGTTAGGAATTGTTGGACCAACAAGAATGGATTATCCAGGAACTATGGCTGCAGTAGGTGCAGTTGCTAGATATCTGGGACGAATTTTAGGAAATAATTAATGGCAAACGATTTTTATGACGTTCTAGGAGTCGATAGTGAAGCAACTTCTGAAGAAATTAAAAAAGCGTACCGAAAACTTGCGCGTGAATTACATCCTGATTTAAATCCAGATCCAGTAGCTGCAGAAAGATTTAAAGAAATAACTGCAGCATATGAAACTTTAAGTGATGATCAGAAAAGAAGAATGTATGATTTAGGTTTTTCTGGCAACGGACCTTCTGCTGGAGGTTTTGGATTTGGTGGCTTAGGTGATTTTGTTGACGCCTTCTTTGGTTCAACACAACAAAGAGGACCTCGTTCCAGAACAAGGCGTGGTCAAGATGCGTTAATCAGATTAGATATTGACTTAATGGATGCATTCACAGGATTAAATAAGGATCTAACTGTTGAAACTGCAGTTGTTTGCAACGTCTGCAATGGATCATGTTGCGCACCAGGAACTACACCCACAGTTTGTTCAATGTGTAGGGGTAGAGGAGATGTGCAAGCGGTTCAAAGATCTTTACTCGGACAAGTTGTTTCTAGTCGACCATGTCCACAATGTTCAGGTTTTGGAACTGTGTTACCCAGTCCATGTTCAGAATGTGCAGGTGAAGGAAGAGTTAGAACCCGTGCCACTTTGAACGCACAAATTCCTGCGGGAGTTGATACAGGAACAAGAGTTCAATTAGTCGGCAGAGGAGAAGTTGGTCCAGGTGGCGGAGATGCTGGAGATTTGTATTTAGAAATAGTTGTTAAGCAACATAAATCATTACATAGAGTTGGTGATGATTTACAAAGTATCGTGACAATTCCAATGAGTGCAGCTGCACTTGGAACCTCTTTTGAATTTAAGACTCTTGATGCTGCAGAGCAAATTACTGTCAAATCTGGAACTCAATCTGGAACAGTAATTTCATTAAGAGGACGAGGTATGCCTCGCTTAAGAAGAGAAGGTCGTGGTGATTTGCATATCGAAATTATTGTTGAAACTCCACAAGGACTAAATGAAGAACAAAAGGGTTTAATTAAAAAACTCTCTGAGCTACGTGGTGAAGACTCACTAGAAGTTGAACCAGAGAAATTAAATGATTCAGGTTTATTCAGTAAATTACGAGATGCGTTTACACGCCCCTAAGTATGGAACCAGCCTATTTTCTTGTTTCAACATCTGATTTAGATTCACCAGTTTTTAACATTCACGGAACAGAAGCCCATCATGCTCTTAGAGTTAGAAGGGTACGTGAAAACGAAAAGCTCGTTGTTACAGATGGTAAAGGTCAAGTTGCTGAGGTCGAAGTCCTAACCTTGGGACCTGGTGAGCAAGTGACTGTGAAAGTTCTAAAAAAGAAAACAAAAGAGCTAATAAAGCCCAAAATTTGTGTTGCTCAAGCCTTGGCAAAAGGCGAAAGATCTGAGCTTGCAGTGGAACTATTAACTGAAGTTGGAGTTGACGAAATTATTCCCTGGCAGGCAAATAGATGCATTGTGAAATGGGATGAAAAATCAAATAAGGGTGAAGAAAAGTGGAAACAGATATCTAGAGAATCTTCCAAGCAATCACGCAGGGCATTCTTTCCAGAGATTAAAAGTTGCCTTAACTCTAAAGAATTAGCAAATGAATTTAGTAATTATGCAACAGTTATTATTCTTGATCCTGATTCAAGTGTTTTATTCACTGATGCAATTCAAGAAGTTAAAAATGAAGTTCTTTTAATAATTGGGCCAGAAGGTGGAATAGATGAGTCTGAAATGGAAATGTTTAAAAAAGCTAACTCCCTAAGTGCATCATTAGGAGAAACTATTCTTCGAACCTCTACAGCAGGCGCAGTCTCAGCAGCAATTTTACTTTCAAAAACAAGATGGCTAAACTAATAAGATGAGTGATTGCTTATTTTGCAAAATAGTAAACGGAATTATTCCTGCAAATAAGGTTTTAGAAAATGATGATTTTTTAGCATTTAGAGATATTTCACCACAGGCTCCAGTGCATGTTTTAGTAATTCCTAAAAAGCATTTTGAAGATATATCTGAGCTTTCACAAAAAGATTTAGAGTTATCTGCAGGTTTAATGAAAACTGCGACTGAGGTAGCAAAAGTGGAAAACCTAGACGCGGGATTCAGAATTGTCTTGAACACTGGAGAAGACGGGGGCCAAACGGTTCAACATGTTCATGCCCACGTACTGGGTGGTCGTGGCCTCACTTGGCCACCAGGCTAATTAGACAAATCTAGATAACTGAATACGATTATTAGACGATGACAAGTGTGAGTAGTGACTTCCAATCTCGTATTGTCGTACCCCCATCTTTATCAATGTCTGCATTAGTTGGAAGTAGCGACGAGTATTTAAGAACTATCGAAAATAGTTTTCCAAGAGTGGTTCTTCATGTGCGTGGAAATGAAATTAATTTATCTGGTCCTGCCGATGAAGTGAAACTTGCAAATCAACTTTTTTCTGAATTAATCACAGTGATTAGAACTGGGCAAAGTTTAAGTGTGGAGACAGTTGAAAGATCAGTAGGAATGCTTAGAAGTGAAAGTGAAATTAGGCCTAGTTCTTTACTAACTGCAGATATTTTAACTTCCAGAGGAAAATCAATAAGACCTAAGACTTTGAATCAAAAAGCCTACGTTGACGCTATTGATAAACACACAGTTGTTTTTGGAATCGGACCTGCAGGTTCTGGTAAAACTTATCTTGCAGTAGCAAAAGCTGTTCAAGCTCTTCAAGCAAAACAGGTCAACAGAATTGTGCTAACTAGACCCGCGGTTGAGGCAGGGGAACATTTGGGTTTTCTACCCGGAACACTATCTGAAAAAATTGATCCATACCTTCGACCTCTTTACGATGCGTTACAAGACATGATTGATCCTGACAAGATCCCAAAACTTATGACTAATGGTTCTATTGAAGTTGCCCCTCTTGCTTATATGCGTGGAAGAACCTTGAATGATTCCTTCATTATTTTGGATGAAGCACAGAATACTTCCCCTGAACAAATGAAGATGTTTTTAACTCGTCTGGGTTTTGGATCAAGAATGGTTGTTACAGGAGACGTGACTCAAATCGATTTACCTTCAGGAACAAAATCTGGACTTAAAGTTGTACAAGATATTTTAAATGACGTTGAAGATTTGGCTTTCATTCAGTTGAATTCAAAAGACGTTGTAAGGCACAAACTAGTGAGTCGAATTGTAGAGGCCTATGAAAATTGGGATTCTGCAAAAGAAAAACGTTGAGGCTTAATTAATTTAATGATTGATGTCAGTAATTCAAGTTCTATCAATATTGATGAGAAAAGCGTTATTCGCTACGTGAATCAAATGCTTAAATTTCTTAAAGTTAACCCAAAATCTGATGTTTCAATCCTTTTTGTCGATGAAGATGAGATGACCAAACAACATGTGCGTTGGATGAATGAAGATGGACCAACTGATGTTATGAGCTTTCCTATGGACAATGTTTTACTGAAAAATAGTAAAAGTTTAAAAAAACAAGCAACTTTGGGGGACATAATTATTTGCCCCAGCGTTGCACTAAAAGATGCCAGAAAACAATCAATCAATCCCGCCTACCATCTGGTCTTTCTCCTCGCGCATGGCATTTTGCACCTATTGGGCCTTGATCATCAAGAGAAATCTCAACGAGGCGTAATGCAAAAAAAGGAGCAAGGTATTATGAATTCCTTGAGGACCGTGAAGAAACATTGATTAATTTAACCGTTTTTATTATTGCAGCCATAGTTGTTGAACTAGTTGCTGCTTTTTTCATTGCAGGCAGAACTGCAATTTTAAGAACTTCTGAATCAAGAGTTGACCAATTACGTAAAGAAGAAGTAAAGGGTGTCGATAATTTACAAAAAGTAGTAAATGAGAAATCAAAACACGTCGCAGTTTTGCAACTTGTGGCCCTAGCTTTAACTTCAACTGGTGGTGTTCTTTTAACTTTTGTATTTATAAAAACTAATTCGAATCTAGATGCTGCATTAGCCTTAGCAATTATTGTTGTGTCTCTACTTGGATTTATTGTTTTAGGTGTGGCCCCAGAAACTTTGGGTAGACAAAAATCTGACCGCATTTCAATTTTAATGTCTCCGATTTCCTTAGCTTTAAAACCTGTAATTTGGCCAATTGCAAAATTACTGGTTGCAATTGGAAATGCGTTGACTCCAGGTAAAGGTTTTAAAGATGGACCATTTGCCTCAGCTGAAGATTTAAGAGACCTAGTGGATCAAGCAGAAGAAGCAGATGTAATTGAAGACGAAGAAAGACAAATGATTCATTCTGTTTTCGAGCTAGGTGACACTGTGGCAAGAGAAGTCATGGTTCCAAGAACCGACATGGTTTGGATTGAAAAGGGAAAAACTCTAAGGCAGGCAATTTCACTTTCGCTTCGCTCTGGCTACTCTCGTATTCCGGTAATTGGGGAAGACTCCGATGACATTATTGGCGTGGTTTATTTGAAAGATATTTCAAGAAGAATTTTTGAAAATTCAGAGGCTGAAAGAACTGAGCTAGTTGAGAAACTTATGCGATCTGCCTATTTTGTGCCGGATAGTAAACCAGCAGATGAACTATTACGCGATATGCAGTCTGCCAGGGTGCATCTTGCTGTAGTAATTGATGAATATGGCGGAACAGCTGGGCTTGTAACTATTGAAGATATTTTAGAAGAGATTGTTGGTGAAATAGCTGACGAATATGACACGCATGCTCCTGAAGTAAATGAATTAGGACCAAATGTTTATCGAGTAAGTTCCAGAATTCACCTTGATGACTTAGCAGAGTTGATTGATTTAAATCTGTCTAGTGACGATGAGGGGGTGGATACTCTTTCTGGATATCTGGCAAAACAATTAGATCGAGTCCCAATTCCAGGCACCTCCATCGTGATTGAAGGCTGGGAATTTGTTGCCGAAAGAGCAGCTGGAAGAAGAAATAAAATTGGCACAATCTTGATTAGAAAGAATGAAGCAACAGAATCCGAGTAATTCAAGATTTTCAACTTGAAACAACTGGCTCAAATAATCTTGATTAAGCTATCTGCAACGATATGGGTATGAGTAATTTTAGAAGTGGTTTTGCCTGCATCGTAGGTAGACCAAACGTTGGCAAATCCACTTTGACTAATCAACTAGTTGGAGAAAAAATTGCCATTACTTCTAAACGACCTCAAACAACAAGACATGCAATTAGAGGATTAGTTCATAGACAAGATGGTCAATTAATACTTGTTGATACACCAGGAGTACACAAACCAAAAACACTTCTTGGGTCCAGACTAAATGATGTTGTACGCGACACCTGGAGCGAAGTTGACGTTGCAATATTTTGCGTACCAGCTGATCAAAAAATAGGTCCTGGTGACAAATTTATTGCTCAAGAACTTAGTAATGCAACTAAAAAACCAAAAATAGGAGTCGTAACAAAATTAGATTCAGCAAGTCAATCAGATATTGCTGAAAGACTTGTTGAATTAGATGAACTAGGTAAGGAAACAGGTTGTAATTGGAAAGAGATAATTCCAATAAGTGCTAAAACTAGAGCAAACCTAGATGTTTTAATGAATTTAGTAATGCCACTTCTTCCAGAAGGACCCGCCTTATATCCAGAAGGAATTTTTACTGATGAACCAGTTGAAACAATGGTTGCTGAATTCATTAGAGAAGCAGCTTTGGATGATTTAAGAGAAGAGCTCCCACACTCACTTGCTGTTGTTGTGGAAAGTATTGAACCAGATGAAGATAGACCAGCTGATAGACCCCTTATGAGAATAAGAGCCAGCATTTATGTTGAACGCGATAGCCAAAAAGGAATTATTATTGGCCATAAAGGTTCAAAGTTAAAAGAGATTGGTTCTATTGCAAGAAAGCAAATTGAGAAATTAATTGGTATGCAAGTATTTCTTGAATTGCATGTGAAAATTGCTCCTGAATGGCAATCGGATCCAAAAGAACTTTCTAAGTTAGGTTTTTAAGGTTTGGTTTCAATTTCCAGTAATTCAGGAATTAGCTCATATCGTTTGCCATAAGTTTGATTAATGGAAATAATTGCTGCCGCAATAGGAATTCCAATCAAAGCTCCCACGGCGCCAAAGAAACTTGCAAAAACAATAACCGAACCAAAAGCAACAGCTGGATGAATATTCATAGTCAGAGACGAAATTCTAGGTGTGAAAAAGTAATTTTCAATCTGTTGATAAATCGTCATAAATATAATCACAAATAGTCCATCTTTTGGATCGTTAACTACCGCAACAATTGCCGGGATGATTCCACCAATATATGTTCCAAAGGTAGGAACAAATTGACTAATTAGGCCGGTAAAAAGTCCCAACGGTAACCAGTAGGGGACATCCAATAGCAATAAAAATACTGAAGTTATAACTGAACTTAGTGTTGCAAGAATAGCTCTACTTATAACGAATGATCCAGTTTTTTCTGTAGCTACTTGCCAAACAGTTGTGAATATAACTTGTTGTTTGGACGGTAACCAACTTCCAATTGTTTTCTTTATTTTTGGGGCATCTGCAGCGAAGTAGAAAGTAAAAAGCAAGAGTGTAAAAATATTGAAAATGAATCCAAAAATACTGGTAACTATTCCAAATATTCCACCAGCTAGTCCTTGGGCAAAATTAGCAATTTGGGTATTGGAAAGATTTAGGGACTCGGTTAGTGAAGAGGAATCGATTTCTAGATTAAATGAAGTATTAAGCCAATCTGTAAAGCCAATTACTAAAGCAGGAACCTGAAGGATCAAACTGGCTAATTGTGAAGCTAAAAGTTGTCCAAAAGCTGCAATAAATCCAGCAATTAAAATAATTAATCCTAGTAAAACTATGAAAGTGCTTAAACCTCTCTTTAGGCCTTTCTTAGTTAATATCTCTACAACTGGAGTAATTGCAATACCAATAAGCCAGGCAAGTAATAAAAGAAAAAGGAAATCTTTAGTTTTGCCAAAGGCCCATTCAACTAACTGAAATCCAATAACTAAAACCAGAACTGTAATAACACTTCTTTGGACGAATCGTCGATTTACTGAAAAATCCCAGCGACTTCCAGAAGCGCTGATGCCCGAAATATCAGGGGTGTTGTCCCTAGATCCTTGATTGCTCAATTAATCTCCTTGGCCTAATTCACAACTCTACTTAACTTGTTTCACCTTGAGGGTGTTGTGGTGGTGAAGCCAAGATAAATTCCAGCAGAATTAGTCCTATGCCTCAATACCGCGATGAAGGAATAGTGCTTCGTACTCAAAGACTTGGGGAAGCAGATCGCATTGTCACAGTTCTAACCAGAAACAGTGGGCGAGTACGAGCTGTGGCTAAAGGTGTTAGAAAAACAACTTCAAGATTTGGTGCCAGGGTAGAGCCCTTTGGTCATATTGATGCACATTTTCATATTGGTAGGTCTTTGGATATTTTGAGCCAAGTTGATTCTTTTTATTCTTATGGTGCAACTTTGTCCCAAGATTATGCCAAGTGGACAGCAGGTCAAGCGATGTTAGAAACAGCAGAAAGATTAACACCTGAAGAAAAAGAACCAGCAACTCAACAATATTTATTACTAATCGGTGGCTTAAGAGCTTTAATTAAAGATGAACATGAACCAAACTTAATTCTTGATTCTTATTTATTGCGCTCTCTGTCTTTAGCTGGATATTCACCATCTTTTTATGAATGTGCACGTTGTGGCGCAGAAGGACCTCATAGAGCATTTTCAGTAAGTACAGGTGGTGCAACTTGTGAAGAATGCAGACCACCTGGTTCAGTTGTTCCTGCTCCGGCCACAATTTCCTTGATGTCAGCACTACTTACCGGGGATTGGGAAAGTGCTGATGCCTCAGAATTAAAATTCAGGAGAGAAGCAAGTGGAATAATTGCTGCATACCTACAATGGCATATTGAACGTGGATTGCGATCATTAAGAATGGTGGAAAGATAAAAGTGGCAAAAGCTAGAAAAAAATTTCCACCTGTTCCAAGACATAAAAGTGGAGTTAAGCCTCCAGGAATTTCATCGACCTTTGTTCCTAATCATGTAGCAATTGTTATGGATGGAAATGGTCGCTGGGCTAAAGAACGAGGATTACCAAGAACAGCAGGACATGAGGCTGGAGAGTTAGCACTTCTTGACGCTGTTTATGGCGCTTTAGAAATAGGGGTTAAGTATTTAACTGTTTATGCTTTCTCAACAGAGAATTGGAAAAGAAGTCCACAAGAAGTCAAATTCTTGATGAATTTTAATAGAGAAGTAATACATAGAAGAGTTGAAGAAATGAATCAATTCGGAATTAAGGTTCGTTGGTCTGGTAGAGAAGCAAGGCTTTGGAAAAGTGTTGTTGATGAATTAAAGAAAGCCGAGAGAAAAACATCCAAAAATGATCAGTTAACTTTAACAATGTGTGTTAACTACGGCGGAAGAGCAGAAATTGCAGATGCCATGATGGAAATTGCACAAGATGTGAAAGATCGAAAACTCAAACCTAGTGCCATCACTGAGAAAAAAATTAAGAAATATCTTTATGAACCAACTTTGCCAGATGTTGATTTGTTTTTGAGAACATCGGGAGAGCAAAGAACTAGTAATTTCTTGCTGTGGCAATCAGCTTATGCAGAAATGGTATTCATGGATGTTTTGTGGCCAGATTTTGATAGAAGACATTTATGGCAAGCAATAGAAATTTATGCCAAAAGAGAGCGTCGCTTCGGAGATGCAAAACCTAATTAACGACAGTTTTTACAAAGTCCAAATACTTCAATAGTGTGCCCTGAAATTAAATATCCTTGCTCGCGGGCAATCTTTTCTGTCCAAATTTCAACTTCAGGTGCTGATATTTCTGTTGTTTTATTACAACTGGTACAAACTAAATGATGATGATGATCTGTGCTACAGGCTCTATATAAAGCTTCACCATCTTCATTTCTCAAAACATCAATGGCACCTGTTTCAGCTAAAGCTTGCAAAGTTCTATAAACAGTTGCTAGACCAACTTTTTCACCCTTCGAACTTAAAACAGCGTGAACTTCTTGTGCTGAACTAAATTTGGTAATTGTGGAAAGCACATCAGAAACAGCTCGACGTTGTCTAGTTGGTCTTAGACTTTCCACATTAACCATTTTTATTCTCCGATATTTCCCACGATTAACCACATGGCAACGACTCCCACAACTGTGGCGAGCATAGTTAATCGAGAAGGATGTCTGGAGTGAGCTTCAGGCAAAATGTGTGAGGTAGCCAGGTAAATAACGAAACCTGAAAACACTGCTAAGTAGATTCCAACAGCTCCTTCACTCAAAGTGATCAAGCTACCTAAAGTGGCTCCAGATATTCTCATCACTGCATCAACTCCAAGTAATGAAATTGACGCTTTTTTCCATTGCCCACTTTTAATTAACAGTGAAACAGTATTTAGCCCGTCACTAAAAGCATGGGCTAGGAGTGCAATAAAGACGGTAAACCCAAGTGCAGGACTTACCTGAAATGCAATACCTATTGCCACACCATCTAGAAATACGTGTCCGGCCATACCCAAAGCACCAAGACCACCAGCGATGTTAACTGGATGTTTATGGCCCTGATGGTATTCAGAATCTGTTGCTTCATGAGATCCGAAAATCTTTTCCGAGAAGTGAAGAATTAAGAATCCAATTACAAGGGCAAGTGAAACTACTTGAATGCCACCAAATGAATCGGTGTTCATCTCAAATATTTCAGGTAGCAAGTCAAAAGCGACCAAGCCCAGTAGGAGACCTCCGGAAAGGCCCAAAACTAGATGAAGTCGGTCTTTGCCTCTAATTGCTAAGTAGCCACCTGCGAAAGTGGCTAAAACGGTTACTGCTGCTAAAACGATTGAAATGTTCATAAATCCAAAACTAGCCTATTTGAGAATGATTGTCAAACTCATTTAGAATCGACTGAAAGCCGCGTAAAAAATCAGCAAAGCCACTAAGACTCGAAGAACTTTAGAAGAGCGCGATAAAAGTGGCCAGCTCAAAGCAAGTAACCAAACCAGTACAAGACCTATGAACAATAAAGCGAAAAACCCAATCCAAAAACCAGCAGGTTGCGCTGGATTAGCCAACAATCCGATCAGCAAAAAAACTGTTAAGACCACAGGTAAAACCCAACGAGGCAAAGCATGAAGTCTCACCAAGTAAGGGGCACTAACCTTTTCTAATCTTTTCCTGAAGTCTGACATTTTCACTCCCACGTTTTATACAGTTATACCTCTAGTCTGGCCGATATGTTCGTAATAACAAGTCATGTCCCTGCCAACCAACAAGAATTTATGGCACATACCAAAAAAATGAGCGAAATATTGTCTCAAGAGCCCGGCTTCATTGAATTACTGGTGGGACGATCTCCCGATAAGCCTGACACTTTGTTAGTCGTTCAAAAATGGGACTCCATAGGCAATGCTCGCAGGGCCATAAATTCTGGTAAAAATAGAATGGATGTTTGGCCGGTTATGTCTAGTGCCAAAGATGAACCGACCATGTTTGAAACTCTTTTTGAGTTCAAAGACGGATTTGGCACTGACTTTGAATCGGTGCTTAACCAGAACTAAGTAAGTCTTTAAGTAGGCTGAAGGTTCACTACTTATATGGGTCAAAAGGGGATTAATTCTCATGGTGCTAAATCGGGTTGAAGCCATAGTCAACTTGGCTAAACGCCGCGGTTTTGTGTACCAATCTAGTGAAATTTATGGCGGTAGCCGTTCAGCTTGGGATTATGGCCCACTGGGAGTAGCACTAAAAGACAATGTCAGAAACCAATGGTGGCAATCAATGGTTAGATCTAGAGAAGACGTTGTTGGACTTGATTCATCAGTAATTCTTGCCCCTCAAGTTTGGCAAGCATCAGGTCACGTTGAAGCATTTGTTGATCCATTAACAGAATGCAAACAGTGTCACAAAAGATACCGAGCAGACCAACTAATTGAAGGATTTGTTGCAAAAAATAAAAAAGAACCAGCAAATGGATTAGCTGATATTGCTTGCGCAAATTGTGGCACCCGTGGTCAGTTCACAGAAGAAAGAATGTTTAACGGCATGCTTCGAACACAAATTGGGGTAGCCGAAGATGATGGTGCAACTCACTACTTAAGACCAGAAACTGCACAAGGAATTTTTGTTAACTTTAATAATGTTTTAACCTCTTCAAGAAAAAAACCCCCTTTTGGTATTGCTCAAGTTGGTAAAGCATTCAGAAATGAAATAACTCCTGGTAATTTTATTTTTCGAACCAGAGAATTTGAACAAATGGAATTAGAATATTTTGTGAAACCAGGCGAAGATGAAAAGTGGCATGAATACTGGTTAGAACAAAGATGGAATTGGTATGTTGATTTGGGAATTAAACCCGAGAACTTAAGGAAATTTGAGCACCCGAAAGAAAAACTTTCTCATTATGCAAAACGAACAGTTGACATTGAATACAAGTTTGAATTTGCAGGTTCTGAATGGGCAGAACTTGAGGGAGTTGCCAATAGAACTGATTACGATCTAAAAACACACAGTCAAGCAAGTGGTACAGATCTGAATTACTTTGATCAAGAAAACAATGAAAAATACATTCCTTATGTAATCGAACCTTCTGCTGGTCTAACAAGAGCAGTCTTGGCATTTCTACTTGATGCCTATGACGAAGATGAAGCTCCTAACTCAAAAGGTGGAGTTGATAAACGAACCGTTTTAAGACTTGATCCAAGACTTTCTCCAATCAAAGTTGCAATACTTCCTTTGTCCAGAGATGAAAAATTGAGTCCTTTGGCAAAAGAAATTGCTACAGAACTAAGAAAAAAATATATGGTGGAATTTGATGATTCAGGTGCAATTGGTCGAAGATATC